>Ga0100403_1000021_pt1 | contig 150920 bp, 157 predicted proteins | sample CryGeymet201501t_FD_83663 | JGI IMG/M metagenome (GOLD analysis project Ga0100403, IMG submission 83663) | Groundwater microbial communities from Crystal Geyser aquifers in Utah, USA - Crystal Geyser metaG 2015-01t | ecosystem: Environmental > Aquatic > Deep subsurface > Groundwater | place...
GATGACCAGATCTATGAGGATGACCTGGCCCGCGTGAAGCAGTCCGCACAGGCCCTGAATCTTCCGCCGAACCGGATGGTCTTACACGTCATTCACAAGGAGTTTATTGTTGATGGTGTTGATGCTATTTCTGATCCGATTGGAATGATTGGTAAGCGCTTGGAGGTGAACACGCTGATTGTTGACGCCTTTAGCCCCTCGGTTAAAAACCTGCAAAAGGCCGTAGAGACGCTTGGCGGCGGCGTTGAAGGCTCTGTCTTAAGTCCGCTGGCAAGTGGTAGAGCCGTTTTAACAAAGCATCAGCGCGAACTTGGTGTTGCCCTTATTGATATCGGATTCAGTAAAACCTGTCTGAGCATATACGAAGAGGATCAGCTCATTCACGCGGCGGTTATTCCGGTTGGTTCGGGAAATATAACCAATGATCTGGCAATTGGCCTGCGGATCCCAATAGAGGCGGCTGAAACCATTAAGCTTTCTTATGGTTCGGCGGTATCTAAGGAGATTTCGGCGCGAGACGTTGTTGATCTTGTTAAGATAGACCCGCGCGCCCAAGGCACAGCCAGTAAGAAGTTTATCGTGGAAATAATTGAAGATCGGCTTGCGGAAATCTTTGAACTGGTAAATACTGAGATTAAGCTTGTTGGCAAGGCTAGCCAGCTGCCGGCTGGCGTGGTCTTGGTCGGGGGCGGAACAAAGATACCAAATATCACTGAACTGGCCCGTTCCGAGCTCCAGATGGCAGCCCAAATAGGTATTCCGGACATCACGCGCCTGCCGGCGGTAACCGGTGAGCTATCTATAGCGGCTGAGGATCCGGAGTTTGCCTGCGCGATTGGTCTTCTGCTTTACGAAGGGCAGTCTGCTAAAGAAACTGCTGTCCGCCCAAGCTTCACCTTGCCACCAACTTTGAAAAAGATCTTAAATTACTTCATTCCTTAGAGAGGTTTTGCGCCCTGGCTGGCGTTTGTAAATATTGCTCTGGCGTGCAAGAATATACTTACTAATGTTCTGACCATTAATTGAATCTATTGCTAGACATGGCCACGAAGAAAATCAAGAATGTGACTGGAAAGGCGGCGGGTACGCCCAAGCCTAGCCCTAAGCTAAAGTCATCGCTTCCCGCAAAAAATGCGGTGGTACGCTCTGCGCGCTCAAAGACCAAAAAGTCAGCTCGATCAAAAAAGAGAGCTGCTAAAAACACTGCCGGCCAGGTGGCGGTAGACCGCTCCTCTGTCGCTATTAAAGTCTTTGGTGTTGGCGGCGGTGGCGGGAACGCTATAAGCCGCATGCATGAAAGTCTACATTTGCGCGGCGTGGATCTTATTGGGATTAACACGGACGCTCAGGAACTAGAGAAGTGCTTGGTCAAGAAAAAAATCCATATTGGCAAGAATCTAACCAGGGGTCGTGGCACGGGGATGAATCCGGAGCTGGGTCGCCAAGCGGCTGAAGAGAATAAATCCGAGATAGTTGAGGCGGTAAAGGGAGCAGACTTAGTCTTCATTACTTCCGGTCTGGGCGGAGGCACCGGCAGCGGCGCGACGCCGATAGTAGCGGATGCCGCCAAAGAAGCGGGCGCCCTTACGGTTGCGATTGTTACCAAACCATTTACTTTTGAAGGCACACAGCGAGCTCGCGTCGCGGAAGACGCTTTAGCGAAAATTAGAGAGCGGGTTGACGCACTGATTGTGGTCCCGAATGATCGGGTTTTTAATGTTATCAAAAAGGACACCCCAACCGTTAAAGCCCTGGAGCGAATAGATGATATTTTGCGAGAAGCGATTGCCGGCATTTCCGAGCTTATTTCAAGCTCCGGCATTATCAATGTTGATTTTTCTGATATCCAAACAATTATGCGTGAAGCCGGCTCAACGCTGATTGGGGTTGGGCTTGCTTCGGGCCAGAACCGGGCGGTCACGGCGGCCAGCCAGGCCGTTAACTCGCCGCTACTGGAGTTTTCCATTGAGGGCGCCCAGGGCATCCTGTTTGGTGTTTCTGGCGGCCGGGACATGAAGATGAGCGAAATCAATGAAATAGCCAAGACTATCACCGCGACAATTGACCCGGGCGCTAAAATAATCTTTGGTGCTTACCAGGACCGTAGGCTTAAGCAGGGACAGATAAAGGTAACGCTGATTGCGACCGGTTTTAGCGGTACGGTTACCAAGGCGGCGATGGATGAGATGGTCTCTGTTTCTGATCTGTTTAGTGATCTTAGCGGCGAGCAGGTCGCGGAGTCTGAGAGCACAACTCCGGAGTCCGGTTCAGTAACCCGGGTTACGGGCACGCGCGGTGCCAGTGCCGGGCGGGTTGCTGAAATAAACGAGCCGGTCAGCAGTAAAAAGCCAGTGCGCGATTCGCTAACAAAAGACAAATCTTTTGCCGCGTCTGCGACAGACTCTGGAAAAAAAGAGCTTTTGCCTGATGATAAAAAGAAAGAGGACCTTTGGGAGATACCGGCGTTTCTGCGGAAAAAACGCCGCGGCTAACGCCGACTGGACATCACTAATCACGAATAATCACTAATCACACTAATGGGTGGCAATCAACGCATGTGATTCGTGAGATTGGTGATGATTGGTGATTAGTGAATTCCGAAGGTGATCGTTCCTTTTTCGAAGTTCTCTATGAGCAGCTGCTCTGTTTTATCTTCGCCACCGGCGTACTCTATAAAGATTTTAGTCCAGAGCGCCTCTCGCTGGTGGTAGTTGAAGCTCTGGCGCTTACCCTCCATAAACGAGACCAGGCTCATGGCGTTGTCTTCCAAGTCAAAGCTAACCACGGTGTCCTTGCCGTCTTTAAAGATACCGCCGACCCAGTCTAGATTGTGCCAGATGTTAAGGTCTTTGTTTCTGGCCTTTGGGCGGAACAGGGTTAGGTCGCGCTCGCCGCGCATCCAGTGTAATGATTCCGGGTTGATTCTTGGCAGAAAAAGCCTGGGGTCTTCCGGATCTTCTTTGGCGAGGTAGCGCTGGACGATGAGCCACTGCCCGGGAGTAACTGTAGTAGCCTCTGGAACGTCACCGCGCAAGAGCGACTTAAACCGCTCATTGAAATCAGCCCGCTCGGTGTAATGTCGGAACAGTTTTGAATAAAATTCTATTTCGTGAAAGTAGTGTAGGAGCAGGGCAAAGTCGCGCAAAAACTTGCCTGGAATATCTTCCTTGATCGGATTTAAGAAAATAACGCCAAACTCTTTTAAGTGGCTGACGTTGTGGTGCTTTTTGGCGACAAATTTTTGGGCGACCTCGTGCCACTGGGGGCCAAGGACGCGCACCTCGACATCTCGTTCTTCAAAATCATTTGAGGTAAAGCCACTATAGGCCTGTTCAAAAGTATCGTGCATCCATTCATCTGTCTCAACAAAGCGCAGGGCGCTGAAAGACTCGGTGACGTCTTGCTTTTCCAACAGCTCGTCTACTGATTTGTAGCCCAGGAATTGAAGCAAGTTCTGAGGAGGACGTTTGCGCAAGATCTCGGCCGCACATTCCTTTTTCAAGAAATAACCTTTGCCAATCTGAGCTATTTCGCGGGCCAGAGTCGCGGCTTTTTCAAATTCATTCTCTCCCTTAATTATCTCTAAGAAGTCATATAGCTCCTTTTCCTGGGTGGAGATGGCTTGGCGTAGCAGGAAGGAGACAGACTCAGCATCCGGGTCTTTAACTTTAAAGGAGTCTAAGACATACTCCATCAGCCCAACGTTCTTTTCCCAAAGTTTTTCCAAAACATCACCCCGGCCGATTCTATCAGCCATGGCCTTATTAAGTTCGCTAAGGAGGGTCGGCTCGACGCCGAGGATTGTCGCAAAGTTTTTTTCTGCTTCAGTCATACTCTGATTAAATTGGTTTAATTTCTAAATTCTGCCAACGAGGATCCTGATACTGCTCGGCAGTTAAAATCCCTGCCTGGGCAGTAATTTTTTCAACTACAGAGGTGGCATTAGCGCTACCAAGGCGAATCGCTTCGCGCAGATCTTCCTCTGACCAGAGATGGTTTTTATCAGTTATTTTAGCTAGGGAGGCAACAAAGCCACTACCAAAGGCATCCCCGGCTCCTGTCCGGTCAGCAATTTTTTCTTCCTGGAATACACCGGCTCGAAGCCGAAGGCCGCCATTTGCAACTAAGACTCCCTTGGGGCCTTCACTCATAACGATTATACCCGGAACTAGCTCATTTAAGACTTTGAAAAGTTCGGCTTCGTCATCGTAACTTACCCCCGTCAGTGAAGCGGCCTCACTACGATTCATGGTAACAACGTCTAGTTTGTTCAATATTGAAGATAGCTTTTGGGCGCCCATCTTCAGATAGAAGCCCGAGGGGTTCATCGCCACCTTCACCCCTTTTGCTTTTAAGTAGTCCACTATCTTCGCTATCTCCTGAAAAGGAATTGCGCTAGGAACAATGTAGACCCAGCGAGTATCAAACTCTGATAGCGGTACCTGGTTCAAGTCTAGATCGTTTGAGGCGCCTCGATATACCAGAACAGTCCTCTCGCCGTCAGGGGTTAACAAAAGCGTTGAATAGCCAGTTCCGTGGTCTTCGCTATATGAAATATGTGGTTCAATGCTTTCGTTCTTCAAACTCTCCTTAACCTCGGCGCCGTTTTGGTCACTGCCGATAGAGATTACCGCCGCTGTTTTAAAGCCCTGCCTGCTAAAGGTCACGGCTGCATTTGTCGCTCCGCCACCGATACCAAAAATAGGCTGATCAATGTCTATTTTCGCTCCCATGGCAAAGCATTTGGCCTCGCCCTCTTCAAACCCGAGCGACTTAAGGTGCTCCGGGTCTTTGAGAGTTTTAATGCCCTGGGCTTGCAAAAACACATCGCGCGTGGCTGTGCCTACGGTTATGACGTCGTACATATAAGTTTAAGTATAGCATAGCCAAAATAAACGGCTCACACGCTCTTTTTGAGCGTGTGAGCCGTTTATTTTGAGCCGTTTTATTGATATAGCCAGTATTGATTCATGGCTTGTTGCTGCAGGTGAAAAGCTTTCCCGTGTTTCAATAGCCCTTGATACGACTGGAGTACGGCTGGCTCGGCTTTTTGCTTGAGCGTGCGCAACATTCGCCGCTTGGCGGCGGTGCGTAAAACTCTATAACCCGGGAAGTGGATCCAGCCGAGAAAATCCACGCCCGAGGCATAAGTTTTGATGAATAACTTGTCCGGATGCAGGTTAAGACGCAACCGCTCATGCAAAAATGTGGCTATAGGGTTGATTGCATTTTCCAGCTCCCGACGATTGGCGGATAGCAGTACAAAATCATCCGCGTAACGGATGTAATACTTCGCTTTGAGCGCATGCTTCGCCCACTGGTCAAAAGTATTCATGTAAATATTCACAAATAACTGGCTGGTGAGATTGCCAAGCGGCAAGCCTATTCTCCCGCTACTATGACTAGTCATAGTAGCGGGAACAGAGAAGCTGTTGATAACATTTTCTAGTAGCGCCGATAATCTCTCGTCGGTGATATGCTGGCGCAGCAATTCCAGCAAAATGCCGTGGTCAATGCTGTCAAAGAACTTACGAATATCGCACTTTAATACCCAGACAGTACGGGTATTATTTTGCGAAAGGCGATGCGCATACTGCTTGAACTGCGCCATTGCCCTGTGTGTTCCTTTGTTTTTCCGGCAGGAATACGAATCAGAAATAAAGCGGCAATCAAAATTCGGATAGAGAAGCCGATGAATGGCGTGATGGACCAGCCGGTCGCGCACGCAGGCCTTGTGGATAATCCGCGGCTTGGGGTCGTTGATACAAAAACGACAATAACCTCCATGCTGATATGTTCCGTTTGCTAACTCTTCGTGGAGCGCCAGCAGATTATCTGCCAGATTGCGCTCAAACTGCTGGACATCTTTGGCCTTACGCTTGCCGCGGCAAAACTCCTGCCAGGCTAAGAGCAAATTTTCCGGAGATATGATATCCTGATAACTTATTAGTAATTTATTCATAAAATAATATGAGCTCAACTTCTAACTCTCTCTCTCTCTCTCTGCGTCTGATTTGCCAATTTTGCAAAAAATCAGTGATGCTTATATCATCTGGCATAAAAATCTAGGGAACCTAGACAGGCTTGCCCGCTACACGCTGGGCGAGAAGATAGACAAGCTGTTCACGGAAACCATTGAGTATATTTTGCTGGCCGGCTACTCGCCGCGCGAGCACAAAGCGGCGATTGTCAGCAAGGCATCTACCAAGCTGGATTCGCTGAAATTTTTCCTGCAGTTGATGAATCGCGCCAAAGAGCTACCAGACAAAAAATATCTGGAGATCAGCCAGCCGCTCGCAGAAACAGGCAAGCAGCTCGGCGGCTGGCAAAAAGATCTCCAAAAGAAATAAAACCAGTTGCGACGGAAGAAGAAGACGCAGTGCTGGTGATTCCAGCGGTTGCTCGGGTTGTCAAAGTTGCGGTTCAACCTGCGGTCGTCGTTCCACCTGTTGAGGTAGAGCACGTTGCCGTTCTCATCCGGTAGTGTACGCTGCGCCACCCATGACACCATCTTTCGAGTCCACTCACTTTCTCGCTAAGACTGGAACGATTTTAGCGGCAGTATCCGCCCTAGTGCGGCGTACCAAGTAGTTTTATTTATTGAATACATGCGGCGCACCCTAGCCCAAAGCAAACCCCTAGCTATTCTCGCTCCGAATATATCCGAAATAAGACCACGGAAAACCTTGGCTGCCGAATATCGTCAGCAAAAGCCATCCGTCGCGCGTCCGATTCCAAAATCAGTATATCATGTCAAAAATTGAACTGCCCCGCCGGAGTAAACTCCAGCGGGGCAGAATGTGCCTACCTGACGGCAGGCCGCGACCAAGGTTCCGAGCGCCAGGCCAGAGCCCAGCGCTCAAGAACCAAGATCCGAACTACTTGCTCGCCTCCCCCTGCGGCAGCGCCGCGGGCGGGCGACGGAAGAAGAAGACGCAGAGCCGGTGACCCCAGCGGTTGCTCGGGCCGCCAAAGCGGCGGTCCAACCTGCGGCCGCCGACCCACCTGTCGAGGCAGAGCACGCTGCCGAGCCCAACCGGATCGTGCAGGAACGCGAACGGCCTCTGGCACTGCTCGCCGTTGTGCTCGGCACCGACCCGGAGCGCGTCCTCGTAGATTGGGCGCACGAACCCGTGCGCCTCGGCCAGAGCCACGATCTCGGCCGTGCTCGGCTTGTGGTCGAAGCTCTCGGACATATCCAGCCCGTAGAGCTCGGCTTCCTCCTGCATCCCGCTCCGCAGCGGATAGCTGCGGCTGGAGACGTAGGAGTCGTACCCGGCGCCGTACCGGCCGGCCTTGATCGCCGCCTCGGTGTTCTTGAACCTCTGCCGGATGGGCAGGGTCTTGACCACCTTCGGCGGCTGCGGGACGAACTTCGGCTTGCGCCGGTCCATCCAGCCTCGCGCGCACTCGCCGAGGAACTGCTCGCCGTCGGGCGTGGTCAGCGCGATCGCGTCCTCGTCGGCCCCACCGGCCTTCTCGATCTCGCGACAGAGCACTGCCGCGATCGACTGGGCCTGGCCCAGTCCCTTCAGGAGTGTGAACTGCGACTTGGCCATTACTGGCCTCCTTTTTCAATTTTGGCTTACCCCTCACCCTCGCACCGCGCGAAGGCCCCAGGCTTGCCGTTGTGAAGCACTATATTCTGTATAGCACATCTATACTGGATTGTCAAATTCGCCTGAGCACGTGTTTGACGGCGGCGATAATGGCCGGCGCGTCCATTTTATATTTTGCCAAAAGCTCGGAGGGTGAACCACTTTCGCCAAAGGTGTCTTGCATGCCGATAAATTCCATGGGGGTGGGTAGTTTTTTGGCTAACAGCTCGGCCACGGCGCCGCCCAGGCCGCCTAAAACAGAATGCTCCTCTACTGTGACCACGGCACCACATTTTTTGGCGGCCGCGAGGATAGTTTTTTCGTCTAAAGGTTTGATAGTGTGGCTGTTGATAACTATGGAACCAATACCCTCTTCTTGCTCCAAGTCGCGAGCGGCCAGCAGGGCGTTGTAAAGAAGGGGCCCACAGCCGATGATGGCCACGGTCGGCTTTTTCTTAGACTGCCAGAGGATTTCTGCGCGCCCGGGGACAAACGGGGTCTTTTCGGTGGTAAAGACCGGGGTTTTTTCGCGGCCAAGGCGGAGATAGACCGGGCCGACAATACTAGCTGCGGCCATGGTCGCCTTTCGGGCCTCAATGGCGTCAGCCGGTACAATGACGCGCATGTTAGCCATGACGCGCATGGTAGCGATGTCTTCAATAGCTTGGTGCGTGGCGCCATCCGGGCCGACAGAGATACCGGCGTGGTGCCCGGCGATTTTTACATTGCTGTTGTTGTAAGAGATGGTGGTGCGGATCTGCTCCCAGTTGCGGCCGGGGCTGAACGTCGCGTAGCTGGCGATAAATGGCACCTTGCCACTGATGCCAAGACCGGCGGCCACAGTGGCCATGTTTTGCTCGGCCACGCCAACTTGGAAAAACCGCTCCGGAAATTCTTTGGCAAATGCGTCCATGCGCGTAGACTCCGTTAGGTCGGCGCACAAGCCGACGACGTTCTTATTCTTACGCGCCGCCAACACCAAACCCTCACCAAACCCATTTCGGGTTGGTACCTGCTCGATATCATCAGAAAAAATCTTTTTGTTAGGCTCTAGCTTTTTATTCAACATTTTCCTATTTTCCAAATTTTCTAATTTCCCAATTTCCCAAGTGCCTCCCGCAGCTCGCGCAGGGCGACCTCGGCTTCCTCTGCTTTTGGCGGTTTGCCGTGCCAGGTGTAATCGTTTTCCATAAAGTCCACGCCCTTGCCCGGAATGGTGTGGGCGATGATAACGGTTGGTTTTTCGTAAATGGCGTGGGCTTCATTAACGGCGGCGATAAAGGCGCCGATATTGTGGCCGTCCACTTCTAGTACGTGCCAGTTAAACGCTTCGTATTTAGCGCGGAGCGGCTCTAGCGGTAAGATGTCTTCCGTAAAGCCGTCTATCTGAATGTTGTTGCGATCTACCACGGCCGTAAGGTTATGCAGGCGCTCTTTACCGGCAAACATGACCGCTTCCCAGTAGTTGCCTTCTTGGTGCTCTCCGTCTGAGGTTAGGCAGTAGATGCGGTGCTTCTGGTTATCCATGCGAGCGGCCAGGGCCATGCCGGCGGCCTGAGATAGACCGGAGCCGAGTGGGCCGGAGGTAGTTTCAATACCCGGGAGAACAGAGCGGTGCGGGTGGCCTTGTAGGCGAGAACCTAGTTTACGAAGGGTTAAAAGTTCTTTGCGGGGGAAGTAACCGGCGTGAGCCATGGTTACGTACTGGACCGGGCAGATGTGGCCGTTACTTAGGATAAGTCGGTCGCGGCCGTCCCACTCCGGCTTTTTGGGGTCGTGAGCCAGAATGTGAAAATAAAAGGCCGTAAAGATATCGGTCATGCCCAGGGGGCCGGCAGTATGACCGGAGCCCGCCTCTACAAGAGTCTCAATAATATCTTGCCGGATCTCGTTAGCTTTTCGTTCAAGCTCTCTGATTTTGCTTTTGTGCAGGGATCGCATGGGGTTAGGAGATTGGGGGATTAGAAAAATAGGAGATTAGAAAAATGGAGGATTGGGACGAATGACTATAAGTATATCACTTATTCGCATGCTTTCGTATGTGAGTAATCAATGCATTCACCTGTCGCGTTAAAACTTCGTATTGTTTATCTAACCGATCTTGCTCCTCTTCAGTTATATATCCTAGATCAGAAGCGATTAGAATATGGGTGCGCGTTTCGTTCATGGATCCGCGAGCAATGACTAAAAACTGGACTCTGTCTTTATGCAAGCTTCTGCCGTATCCTTCTGCAATACTGGCAACAACAGATACCGCAGAACGGCGAAGCTGACTAACTAAACCGAAAATTTCTTCCTTTGGAAATTTTTTTGTAGCTTCATAGACGGCGACTGTTAGCCGCCTCGCTTCCTGCCAAACTGTTAAGCTTCGGAAATCTGATGCCATGCCTAATGTCCCAATTTGCCAATTTCCTAATTTTCCAATTTCCTAATTTCCTAATCTTCCAATCTCCCTTAGCTCGGCGTAAGCGCGGATGGGATCATCGGCTTTGAAAATGTAGGACGTGGCAACTATCTGGCTCGCACCGGCCTCTAAGCACTTCTTAGCTGTTTCCGGGTTCATGCCACCATCAACTTCAATGACCATGTTCGGGAATTGCAGACGCAAAAACTTTATTTTTTCTAGCACCTCTTCCTGAAACTGCTGGCCTGACACACCGGGGCTAACAGCAAGGACTTGAACGCTGTCTGCAAGTTTGAGGTATTGGATGGCGTGTTGGGCTGTAGTTGGCGGGGCTAGAGCGATCATCGCGTCTATTCCTTTTGTCTGGCAGATACTGGTAATCATCTCGACGCTGGCCGTGGTCTCTAAGTGAAAGATGAATCTCTTAATGTCCGCGGCAGCCCACATTTCTACCACGTCTTCGGGTTGATTCATCATGACATGCATGGCTATTTGAAATGGTTTTTCCTCTCTGGTGAATAACTTTAGATCGTTAACATTGCGCCAAGTCGTGTACCCGCGCGTAAAACCACCGTCGGCAACATCAATTTCTACCCAGGGCTCGTCCTCTGGGAATGCCTTGTAGATATCATCTACCTGCTTCAGGCGCATTAGCAGCTCTTCAGTATTTTGAACGTTGATGCCGGGAATTATTCTCATAGTACTTAGTGCTTAGTCCGTAGTACTTAGACGTACCTAGAACTTAGAAATTCTTCTAACGTGGCGCTCGCTGTTTGAAAATGGGGTCTCCAGGAAAAGCTTGACCGCGGTCAGCGCGACCTGCTCATCATGAATGAAGCGAGCGGCGACTGAGAGCACATTTGCGTCATTGTGTTCGCGCGCGATTTTGACAACCTCGAATGGATCAATGTGCTCACCCTCTTTGTCGGCTAAATGTACTTCGGGGGCGTAAAACACGGCGGCGCGAACACCTTTGAAGCGGTTGGCGACCATGGCCTCTCCCTGGCCGCTACCGCCAAAGATAATGCCGCGGCTGGCCGGGTCTTTGGAGACGGCTTCGGCGGCTTTGGCGATAAAATCCGGGTAGTCGTCGTCTTTGTTCAGGCTGTGAGCACCGCAGTCCTCCACTTCGTGCCCCTGCTCAAGCAGATACTTTTTGATCGCCTCTTTGAGAGCAAAACCTGCATGGTCAGTGGCTAGGTAAATAGTCATTATCTTAAGTATAACTGATTTTTCCTGAGCTGTCCCTGATATCACAACGGCACGACACACAAGCCGGAGTCGACAACCGTAACTACTCCGTTACCCTTGAACTGTGTAAGCATGCCCGCCATTTCTTTCTCCTGGCCAGGCTTAGCACTAACAGACACTGTCTGAGAATTCGGCCGGAAATTCGGCTGATTGTCATAGGAAGGATAAAGAACGAGATAGAACTCTGAGAGATTGTCGGAATATTTTTCTTGAAGTTCTTTTGAGAATTCACTATAAGCCTCCCAAGAGATGCCCGGGGATAAACTTAGAATGAGCTTGGACGAGGTGCCCGGCGTAGATAACGTGGCGCTGGCTATGAAGTTAGGCTGCAATAGTAATTGTTCTCTGATTTTTTCAAGCTCGGCTTGCCCAGCCACCTTCGTCTCTTTTGTCTGTACTCCGATACGGGTGATGCTAATGGAAATTTCACTGATTAGAGCTGGCTGAACCCGATCCGGTAAACCAATTTCTTTCAGAAAACCATTGATCTTTTCACTATCAAGCGTTCGGATCTGAAAAGAAACACGTCCCGGCTCAAAGCAGTCATCGAAAGCGTAATGACTTTCCTGGGCCGGCGCGCCTAAAACGGCAATCACCAAGCTAGAAAGAAGGGCTAGCATGATAAGTGCGATTGATAATATTATCACCTTGTTTACTCCTACCTTGAACATATGCCTTTATTATAGCCCACCTGAGTTTCCTTCACTATCCAAAATAAATGGTTGAAAAGTATTGTTGATTCGAATGGGGATGGTTTTGAAGTCAACAATTTTGCCGGCTTGAATGGTGGCTTCAGCCATCAGGCCGCGCATGGTGGCGTCGGAAAAATTTTGGTCAAAGACAAAGTTGCCCAAAGAGTAAGCAATATAGCCGATCCGCTCTGCGGATCGCCCCGAGTGAGCACCGGCGACGAGGGGCGAAATATACTCCTCCACTTCTTGGGCGACGTGCGGGTGGTGGCCGATGATAAGATCGGCGCCGGCGTCTATAAGTTGGCGGGCTACGTACTGCTGATCCGGGCTCGACTGTTGCTCATACTCAGTACCCCAGTGTATAAGCATGACAACAACATCCGCGCCATCAGCCTTGGCCTTACTTATAGCAGTGGTCATGCTGATTAGGCCGTAATGGCTGACACCTGGCCAGTCCGGACCGGCGGCAAGCCCGGCCGGGTATAGATTTGTATAAGAAAGAAAGGCGATTTGAGTGCCGTCCGGCAGTACGCTCACAGCCGGAGCGTTAGCGATAGACTCATCTGCGCCGGCGCCAGCTGTTTTGATGCCAGCAGACTCAAGATGCGTTACTGTATCCAGCAAAGCATCGCGTCCCCAGTCCCAGATGTGGTTGTTTGCAAGCGAGAGAACGTCAAAGCCGGCGTACTGCAGGCCGTGAATACTGCCGACCGGTTCAAAGCGGAAAGAATAGACACTGCCTTGGTTTTGGCCGCGGCTTGAGATCGGGCCTTCTAAGTTGCCGATTGTGATGTCGGCGGCAGAAGTTACTTCGGCTATTTTCAAGAATGGGTACAAGGGGTCTTGTTCGCGCCGGATGACACCGGCGACACCGCGATCAAGCATGATATCCCCGGTAAAAAGCAGGGTATACTTTTCTCCCCCGCTTAAATTAAGAGGGGGTTGGGGGGAGTTATGTGCAATACGTAAAGTCGGCTGATAAAAAATAGTTCCGGCGACACCAACTACCAAGAGGATGCCGATGAGATAGATAAGCCTACGCATACTAGAGTAATCACGAATGATGCGAATAAGAGTAATAACGCGAACAGAATACTACCGCCAATGAATTCCTTTATGATAACAACAAGTTCGGGTTATTACCTAGATTCGGGTTATTCGGGAATACTCTCAGCCGCTTTGCGGACATGCTCCACTAGAGTAGTCACATACCCCCACTCGTTGTCGTACCAGCTTAAGACTTTCACCAGGTCGCCATCAATCACTTTGGTGTACTCCAGGTCCACGACAGAGGCAAAAGGAGTGCCGACCATGTCGCTAGAGACTGGCTGATCTTCGGAGACGCCCAAGATTCCCTGCCAGCGCGGATCTTTGGCGGCGGCGCGGAAGGCCTCGTTAACTTCTTCCACTGTGGTTGGACGCTTGGCGACAAAGGTCAGGTCGGTGAGCGATCCGGTGACAACTGGAACACGAATGGCGATGCCGTCAAATTTATTCTCCAGGTCTTTAAAAGCTCTGGTGACGGCGATGGCGGCGCCGGTTGAACTTGGGACGATATTCTGAGCGGCGGCGCGGCCACGACGCAGATCCTTACCCTTGGTCGGACCATCGGTCAAAGTTTGGCTGGCTGTGTAGGCATGGACCGTGGAAAGGCCGGCCTTCACAATCCCGATTTGCTCCTCCATAACGGCGACAACCGGGCTGGTGGCGTTTGTGGTGCAAGAGCCATTAGACGAGATCTGACAGGTAGAGAGCTGATCATCGTTAACGCCCATCAAGATGGTCTTACCGCCCTCTGCCCCCTCTTCGTCTTTGGCGGGCGCGCTGATGACGACGCGTTTTGCGCCGGCGGCGGTAACGTGCGGCGCGGCCTTTGTAAAAGACTCAAACACGCCGGTAGACTCAACCGCGATATCAATACCCATCTTGCCCCAGGGCAAGTTAGCCAACTCTTTTTCCTGTAAGACTTTTATCTCTTTGCCGTCTACGATAAGCGACCCGTCCTTAACCTCGACAGACTTATCATAGTCGCGATACACCGAGTCGTGCCGAAGCAGATAGGCTAGGTTTTCCAAATCGCCCAGATCGTTAATAGCGACTATCTCAAAGTTTGGATCTGCGAATGCCTGCCGAAAAAATAATCTGCCAATTCTACCGAAACCGTTAATTGCGATTTTTGCCATGGTGAAATAAGATTTTGTTTATTACTGATTAGTACTAGTATACTCTACTTCGACTGAATCGCCGACCTTAATTCCATCGGCTGCTACTGTTCCTGCGGCTAATTCCAGCACCATATCAGCCGGCTCCGGTGATCTATACAGCGGCAGCTGGCCACCCTCCGGAACCGGAACATCTTGGGCAAAGCCGATTACTTTTTCGTCATTAATCCAGATTATGTCTAAGGGGAAGTTCATGCCGCGCATCCAAAAACTCTGTAGGCGTTGAGTCGGGAAGACAAAGAGCATACCGCCATTAGTCGGCAAAGACTCCCGCCCGGAAAGCCCTTGAGCGTGTTCCGAGCCCGTGTCGGCGATATCAACCATATAGGTATATTCGCCGATCTGGACTCGTGCCTGCTCCGGGTTAGTGATCGGTTTTTTGATAGCGCTCTTGGTAATGATCGCGATGATCGCAAACACGACGACTAGCCCAAGAACGAGCAGAATTTTTTTATCCATAGCCCGATATCTGTGTTTAATTTAGAGTCCGGGCTTGTATAGCTTTGCCCTTTCTAGTAAAAAGTCTTTTATTAGATTTGCGGATTCTTTGCTTAATCCAGTAATTGCCAGACCGCTATACTTACTGCCTGCAGATTGCACAAAGACACTATAAAGATTGAATACTCTTTCCAAAATGCCCTGACTTACACTTACATCCTGAATACGATCATAATAAAGAAGTGTTGCGGAAGATCCAATAACCCTGCTATATACCTCGCCGCGCGTTGAGCCTAAACTGTATCTAAAATTACGATACCAAACACCGTAATATACTCGCCAGCAGCTTCCGAGCACCGGAATCGTAATAACTAAGAATATAAGCCAGCCGATAATATTTTCCTCGGCCCATGAGGAGGATACGACGAGCAATAAAAGTCCTGTCCACAGCGTTGTCTTTATGGTCTTCTCCCATCGCACTGATGGTTGTAAGGGATTGGCTTTAGAGGATACCTCAACGGTACTATTACTATCTGTAACAGCATCTTCTGATGCTAATTTTGTGGTTGACTCTATATCTTTTTTAGAAGTTAGGCCACTAGTACGTTCACTTAAGAAATCAGATAGTAGATTAGCATGCTCTTTCCGGAGACCATCAACATGAGAATAGAATGCCGAGTGTTCGCCAGCTGTTTCATAATGGACGTCGTATAGTCCAAAGAGTCTATCTAGAACATCTTGATCAATATATATGTTTTGGATTCGCTGATAACGAACATGTCCGGTAGCGCGCGATATAACACCCTTTTGAATCATGCCGCCCTCATCAGTAAACTCATAGTCATAGAGTTTGTAATAGTAATACTGATAAATAACTTGTCCGATTATATTTAGAAATATTAGAGAGCCAACAAAAATCGCGGCCGATGAAATGTTCTTCACATGGTTCGGATCACTGCCCAAGAAACTAACCACAGCGAAAAGCACCGTAATAACCAGCGCGAGGCCGCTAGCAAAAAACGTGGCCATGCTTTTTTTGATTACTTTACGTGGACTCAGGGGTAGATTGCTACGGTTATACATAGATTTTTATTGCTTTACTTTTAATCAGCGAAGTAGTTATCACGTGCACAAAAGACAATAATCCCAACCGAGATGGAGACGTTAAGCGACTCTTTCATCCCTGACATAGGAATCTCTATGATTTTATCAGCTTTTTCTAAGACTGTCTTGCTGACGCCATCCACTTCATGGCCGAAAACGAACGCGTAGTGCCCCGAAACTCTAGGAGGTGTTTCCTCCGTAGGAGGTAACTCCTCATAAGTTTCTGGGCGCATTTTGTAATACGGCACCGCCCCAGTCGCCTGCTCCACCGCAACAATCTGATACCCCTGCTTTTTTAGCTCATCAATCAGCGTGCCAGTATCGGGTACGTGTTCCCACGGCACAGTATTCTCCGCGCCCAGCGCGGTCTTGGCCACCTGGTTGCGCACCTTCTTGAATCTATCCAGCGGGCTGGGCGTTATTCCTGCCAGATACACCTTATCCACGCCCGCCCCGTCCGCGGTGCGTAAAATTGAGCCCACGTTATGCAAACTGCGAATGTTGTCGAGGATGAGGATCATGCTCTCAAGCATACTGGATTCTCTCCTCTTTTCAAATCCTGGAATATAGAGTAAAATACCAGCATCATTTTGCCCCTATAGCTCAATGGTAGTAGCAAGCGGCTCTTAACCGCCAGATCTTGGTTCGATTCCAAGTGGGGGCACCCATTGGCAGGTCTTCTTGGCCGATGACTGCGTTGCTTCGCTCCGCTTGCCGCAAGCAGTAGCAGTAATCTACAGCATGCGCCAATGCTCGCTAGCGCCTTGTCCTCTACCAAGAATCCTCTGCCACTGAAAGTCCAAATTGCGATATCCAAACTCCACAATTTGTTTTAAGTATTTGTTGATTGTAATTTATTTGGAATTTGGCCTGCCTGCCGGCAGGCAGGCGCTTGGGTTTTGTAATTTGTTTTGCGGAGCAAAACCGGTATGTCACAGAATCTTGTCACACTGGAAACTCGTTTAGAAAATATTCAGGGCATTATGCCCAAGTTTTTGCCCAAGCTGAAAAAGCTGGGCATTGAGACGGTGCATGACCTGCTTTGGCACTTTCCGACGCGATACGAAGACTACTCCACTATTAGCAAGATAGACCAGCTTAAGCCGGGAGACACTGTCACTATTCGTGGCGAAGTCAACCGGGTTAGCACTCGGCGGGCCTGGAACCGGCGGATGTATATCACCGAGGTTTTGGTTGTAGATGAGACCGGCGGTATTAACCTGGTTTGGTTTAACCAGCCTTTTATCAGCAAGGCACTGCAAGAGGGTACGCGGGCGAACTTTGCGGGCAAGGTGTTTGAAAATAAGACGGGCAAGCATATGGCTAACCCAACTTTTGAGGTGCTCCGCGGCACGGCCCAGACAACGCATACGGCCGGGCTGGTGGCTGTATACCCGGAGACGCGCGGGCTGACCTCCAAGGGGCTGCGGCAGTACATCAAGACATTTTTGGATATCTTAAAAGATATTGAAGATTTTCTGCCGGAGGCGGTGTTAAAGAAAAATGATCTGCCGGAGCTAAGCGCGGCGCTGCGCCAGATCCACTTTCCGAGCAGCAAAGCTCAGGCGCAGCGAGCGCAGGCTAGATTCGCCTTTGAGTATGTCTTCTTGCTGCAACTGAATAACCTGAAGCTACGGGCGGATCTGGCCAAAGAAAAGGCGCCAAAGCTGGCGGTGAGCGATGCAAACCTAAAAAAGCTGCTGGCAATGCTGCCGTTCACTCTCACTGATAGCCAGCAGCAGAGCTTGAAAGAGATCTTGGCCGATATCAGCAGGCCGCACCCGATGAATCGCCTGTTGCAGGGAGACGTGGGCTCGGGCAAGACCGCGGTGGCGGCACTGGCGGCTGTGGTTGCGGCGGCGAATGACCGGCAGGCCGTGTTTATGGCGCCGACTGAGGTACTGGCGCGCCAGCACTACCACACGCTTACCAAGATGTTCAAAAAGTTTGACGGTGGTGCGGCTCTGATTACCGGTAGCGAGGCGCGGGTTTACTACGAAAAAGGCTTGGAGGAGAAAAAAACTAAGGCTGCGCTTATCAAGCTCATAGAATCCGGGGCAATTAAGACGATTATTGGGACGCACTCATTGATCGCGAGTGGCAAAGACCCCGTAAAGTCGCATAGCGACCACGGGGCAAGTAAAAAAGGTGGGGTTCATTTTCCGGATCCGGGCATTGTAATAGTGGACGAGCAGCACCGCTTTGGCGTTCGCCAGCGCGCGGCTCTTTCAGACAAGAAAACCGCTGATCTGCTGCCGCACTTTCTATCAATGAGCGCGACGCCCATCCCCCGGACTTTGGCTTTGGCAGTATTTGGCGACTTAGATGTATCCACTATTAATGAACTGCCAAAAGGACGGAAAGAAATAATTACCAAAATCGTGGACCCGGAGAATAGACCAAAGGCTTATGGCTTTGTCAAGCAGCACATAAAAGCCGGGCGACAGGTATTTATCATCTATCCGCGGATTGAGCAGGCGGAGGTAACTGAAGATGAGAGTGGTAGTGTGAAAAAGAATGTTGCCTGGAGCGAGAGCAAAGCAGTGAAGGCTGAACATGAAAGACTATCCACTAAAGTCTTCCCGGATCTTCGAGTTGGGATGCTTCATGGCAAACTGAAGGCTGTTGATAAAAAGAAGGTGATGGAAGACTTTAAGCGCGGGGTTATTGATGTGCTTGTCTCAACCTCTGTGGTGGAGGTGGGGGTGGACGTGCCAAATGCAACCATCATGGTCATTGAAGGCGCTCAGCACTTTGGTCTGGCTCAGCTTTACCAGTTCCGTGGACGAGTTGGCCGGGGTGAGCATCAGTCGTTCTGCTTCTTATTCACCGACTCACACTCGGAAACAACTCACAAAAGGCTACAAGCGCTGATTGATGCCAAAAATGGATTTGAGTTGGCTGAAAAAGATTTGGAGCTGCGCGGGCCTGGGCAGTTTTTGGGCGACAAGCAGACCGGCTTGCCGGACTTAGCAATGAATTCGTTAAACGATATCCGTCTTGTAAAATCAGCCCGTGACAGCGCCAGCGCACTCTTGAAAAAAGATCCAGAGCTAGCGACACATCCAAAGCTGGCGGAGAAGTTGGACAACTTGAGTCAACAAGTGCACCTGGAGTAAAGGACTTCACTAATCACTAATGATCACGAATCGCACGAATCCGTCCTGCCTGCCCCGTGGGACGTAGACCTCTACGGGGTCATTGTGAACTCCGCGTGGCAATCTTACCTGATTATTCTGATTTAAAAGGTGAGCTTAGAATAATAGGTTGTTGAGTGCGTAAGCGCCGTCGCCCAGGGTGGCGAGTAAAAGGAGGGAGGCTAGCAAGATCAGACTGAAATCCACCCCCTTACCAAAAGGGGTCTTGCGGCGAGTGTGGTAGCCGAGGATCACCACCATCATGACAGCGACAATGATTGCCGTGATCTGCGTAAAGAGGCCAACTAGTAATAACAGGCCGCCGCCAAACTGAATAAAGGTAGCGATGCTTCCCCAAAACCAGCCCGGCCGAAAGCCGTTCTTTTGAAAGTAGGCAAACTTATCTTTGAGGTCAGATAGCTTATCCCAACCGTGCGCTAAAAAGATAACGCCGAGCGCGAGCCTAAGCACGAGGATAGCCATATCGTTGTAGATGAGCAGACTGTTCATCATTGGTTCTGGTTATTGTTATTTTAACAATAATCGTATATTTTAGTATAGTCTAGACATACTGGTCCCATCGTCTAATGGTTAGGACACTTGGTTTTCATCCAAGAAATAGGAGTTCGATTCTCCTTGGGATCACTAAAGAGAGAGCTAGTTCAAGCACTCGTGAAGGCTATGGATATAGAAATTGACACATTTCGCATATTTATAAGAGATGAGGAGGATAAAAAAAGATCCTCCACGTGGCATGTAAACAACACTGGAAACAGTGTTTATTTATATGTGAACTCTTTGGGTGGAAGAATGAAGGCAAGCTTTCATCCGGAAGGAAAATCTAGTGATGGAAAAGATTCTCAATTTGGATTTGAGAAAAAATACAGGGAGAAACTCACTGCTGAATCTTATGATTCACCAAAACCTCTTAGGTGGATTAGGCCAAAACCAGTAAATGATAGCGTCGTTCAAGTAGCAAAAGTTTTATTTCCTACGGATTACCTAAAGGGTTCGGTAGCAGACGAAAGAGAGAATTACAAGAGAGAAACTGATTCAAAAAGGAAGTGGCGTTTCTCACTACCAATAGCAAAAGAAGGAGAAGCAGTTGAGGTATCGCTTTTTTACTCAATAAAGAAACCAAATGACATAGAGGATGTATTTATTAGAAAGGGCTTTACTCCAATGTTCTACATAGACTTGCCTAATGGAGAAATTGTATCTGTCGTTGGTAGAAATGTAGCATTTGATCCCAAATCACTCCCTAACCCTAATAAAAACCCTTCTATTAAGGAGCTGGATGGAATGAAACAGATAAATGATTATGAGGAAAACCTACATATAACTCTATTTGGTGACCCAAAAGATGGGGAGGTGTTTCAATTGATTGAAATAGACGGCCCTGCTATCATTAGATAATGGAAATTTTATTCACAATATTATTCATAATGATTCTGTTTTATCACATCTTGTACAGAAATCTAATCAAAAAGAGAATAAATGGTGAGTTAAAAATCAAAGCTTGGAGTGATGCTTATAATCACGCTTTGAGAATGAACAGGGAGCGTTTGCTGACAAATGATCAAGCAAAAGAGTTAAGTGAATTGGATAGGGAAACTGAGAACAAATACAACAAAGAGGCTCCGAACGAAGAAGGAATATTCAAACTAGATTTAAAGAAAATTAGTAAAAAGTAGTATTACTCAGACAGGGATTGCCAGAGCCCTTGGTGTTGATAAATCTTTTGTGAGCAATATTGAAAATGGTAAAACAAGCCCAACGCTTCTAACTATTTCAAAGCTTGCTAAAGCATTGGGTGTGAGGGCTAGCGACTTGCTTAAATGATATAGATATAGAAAAAAGGCCTCTGCACACAAGCGTACTCAAAAAGGCAATCACTCCTGGGGCTTTTCAATTGTGCAAGACAGCTCTTGAATGGGATCTTATTGAACCCATCGTCATAGAGGATCGTGAAGATATGTGATCTGAGAGTAAATGGCGTGATCGAGTAGAACCTTATCACCACCAAGTAAGTGTTCAAGATAATGGAATTGGTGAGCAATTTATGATGTATCTATCCTCTGTTGAGTAGAAAAGTGAAATATGAGTTATAAAATATGCCAAAATTGTAGAAAGAAAGCTGTTGATGAGTCTGGGGTGTGTCTTAGTTGTACTGGCGTTCGGAGGCTGGCGAATAAGGCAGCTTTGATGCAGGTACTGGGTATGTTTTTGAGTATGTTTTATTGGATATTTAGGACTTGGATATATCGTGGACCTTTTCTTGACCTATCTGCAAAAACTGAGTTTATTTTGATGATTTGGATTTTCCCTGTCATTGGGATAATGTTTTTGATTTATGGCGGTGTGTTGACAGTTTCTAGCAATACGAAATACGACAATTTGAAAAAAGAGCAACTAAAACGAAAAATGGCTGTGGAATGGAACGAATATGAGTGAACAGTGTTAGATGCGCGCGAAATGTGAGCGAATACTAGAACGCGATCGGAGCGTACGATGTAGTCCAAAACCACCACGCGGTCCGCTCGTGTCAAGATCAATCGCTTCGCGATTTGAAATAAGTTAGAGCAAAGGATATGACTTCATTACACCTCTTAGCTCCTATCGGAGCTACGAAGTGCAAGCCACTTCGGCTTATCAGGGCGAGCATTAATGCTCTGATTTGCTATACTTAATGCCATGCCTCGAAAGACCACGAAATCAAAGTTTGAGAAAATTATCATTGTCGCGGCTTTTAGTGTTCTTTCCAGCGTTATTATTGGCGCCGGTTTATTCCGCTACTTTGACGCAGCGCTTGACGCACAGCGCGGCCGGATTCTGCTGGGTGAGTTGCGATCGGCTGAACAGCGCGAGAAGCTTGACCAAGCCCAGCTAGCTATCTCGCTACTGGTTTCAGATAATGAGAGTGTGGCGCAAAAGCTGGAAGAAGAAAGAGCGAAGAGTCAGGAAGAAGCTGTTCAATCTGCTGAGCGAATCGCCGCGCTGCAGCAAGATCTGTCTGACGCTAAGCAACCGGACCTGACTAGTATCATCTCGGCTTGGCGACCTCGGATTGCGTCAGTCCGTTGCCGTTGGAATTTAGGAAATAACACTATCGGGGAAGGCTCTGGCTCCGGCGTACTGCTGGCGGGAATTTCCAGTCGTGGCGGAGTAGCACTGATGACTAATAATCACGTGGTTCACTACAAAGACCTTGATCCGCAGTATTGCAATATCACTTTTCCGGGTGAGGAAACTATTTTCCAAATTTCCGCTTCAGACATTCGCTCTCCGGGCGATAAAGATTACGCGGTGATTGAACTTACAGAAGTAACTCCTGCCATCAGCGCGCTGAACACGCCAACCTTTGGTCGTTGCAGTCGAGACGCGGTCGCCGGTGACGAGGTGATTATATTAGGCTATCCCAGTATTGGCTCGCGTAATGATGTGACGGCAACTGAAGGCATTATCTCCAGCTATGAAAAAGATCACTATCTGGCTTCGGCTAAGGTAGACAGGGGGAACTCTGGCGGGGCGGCTATTCTGGCGGAGGAAAACTGCTACCTCGGCATCCCAACGTTTGTGGACGCGGGTAAGTTTGAATCTTTGGCCCGGATCTTAGACCAGCGAGCTATTCGCTAGTCACCAATCACTAATAATCACGAATCAAACTAATCTCGCTCAGAGATATTGTAAGTCATTCGTGCGATTAGTGATTATTAGTGATTTGTGAGGTCCATTTATGAGCCACGTAAAACTCGTTCCCTGGCAATGGCTAGCGCCGCTTCTCGAGGAAGCATCTTAGACTCCTCCATCACGCGCAGGATTTCTTTGACGTTTGGCACTATTTTCTGCTTGATGAGCTTGAACATCTTCGCCTCGTCATAGCCTTTGAGCTCGGCGTAGGAAGAGATGACGCCGCCGGCGTTGGCGATGATGTCCGGAATAACAAGCACGTCTCGCTTGTGCAACCGCTCTTCATGATGCGGCTTCATTGGGATGTTTGCACCTTCAACAATTATTGAGGCCTTAACCTTGCTAACATTTTTGTCGTGAATGACGTCCGAGCCGGCGGCCGGGATGAGCACATCAACATCCAGCTCGTAGATCTCGTCGCCGGCGAGTACTTTGCCGGCCTTGCTGCTGGTGACTGTGCCGCCGCGTTTTGTCTTCTTCTGCCAAAGAGGCCGCCAATCAAGACCCTTTTCATTGAACAACGTTCCTTGCGAGTCAGAAACTGCGACGACTTTTGCTCCGGCTTCTTGAAGGAACTTGTGCGCGAACTGACCAACGTTTCCATAGCCGGCGATGGCGACACTCATTCCCTTGATATCCAACTTAAAGTACTCGGCGGCGGCGATAGTGCTTAAGGCCACTCCATAGCCGGTAGAGCCCAGCTCGTGTGGCAATCCGCAACGCTTTTTCTTGCCGGCTTGCCCTGAGCCTGCTTGCGGTGAGCTAGTCGAACCTGTCGAACGGGTGCAGTAGCTGGCGGGCTTACCGGTGCAGGCGTCCCAGGAACCATTGGCGCGAGCGAACTGCTCCATTTCACGCTCAGCGATGTTCATGTCCGGGCCGCTGATATAAAACTCGGGGATAAGACCCTTAAGTTTGCGGGCAAAGTCTTCCACGATCAACTGCTTTTGCTTTGGGGTAACGGTGCGGTGGTCGTAGCGTATCCCGCCTTTACCGCCGCCAAAGGGAAGGCCAGCAAGCGCATTCTTAAGGGTCATGCCTCGAGCTAAACGACTAACCTCATACGCCGTGACATGCGGGGTCATACGAAAGCCGCCCTTGGCTACGCCGAGGTTCCGGTTATCAATAACAACCACGCCGTGGTAGCCGAGCTTAGGGTCGTAAACTTTTACAATTAGCTCCGGCCCTATTTCGTCAAACTGAATATTTTCCGCGTCGATAAAAAGTTCGTTTTTCATAGTTTTTTTATTTGTACTTTTTAGTATAGCAGATGTGTCAAGTGTTATAATAAAATCAGAAAGGAGGCCAGCATGGCCAAAAAGACCCTAGAGCATACGGCGGATTGTCGGAATGACGGAGCCAGCATGTGGGACTGGACTCCCACCACGGACTGCCCGGCCTGCGACCAGGCGGCGGAGGCTTTGCACACGATGAACAGATCCCTGAAGTCGCTACCACCACCCACCGCGCCGCCACCCACAAGTGGGCGAAGCTTCCGAGTCCCACGAGAGGACCTGGGGGTACGGATGCCGAAGCAATAGCGCCCTAGCCGTGCCGGAGGCACGGCTCGCGAACAGCTCTCCCTTAACCCGGAGGGCTGTTCAACTTTTAGTCAACAATATCGCAGACGTTGCCGGCACCCATTAGGACGATGACGGTGTTTTTGCGACTGTTTTTTTCCAGATATTTTTTCCCACTGGCGATGGTTGGGAGGTAGGTGACCTTGGGGTGTTGCTTGCTCACTTCACTGGCGAGCACCCGGCCGTCTATCGGCCCGGAGACTTCCCGGGCCGAGGGGTAGATCTCCATGATGCCGACTTCATCAGCAGAAGTGAATGAGTTGGCAAACTCTTTTAAAAGCACTTGCGTGCGGCTGAACATGTGCGGCTGGAACACGGCCACGATACGCTTAGTCGGATACATGGCGCGAATGCCTTCAAGGGTGATGTTTATTGCGGTGGGATGATGCGCGTAGTCGTCAATGATGATAGCCTCGCCAAACTTTTTCCGTGTAGGTCCGTTTTTAGTCTGCGTTGGTCCGTGATACACGAGTTCAAACCGGCGGGCGATACCAGGGAAGTCTGCGAGCGAGCGAACGGCACGGTTGATATCCAAGCCAAGCATTGCGGCCACGGCCACGGTCGCGCCGCTGTTAAGCACATACTGTTTGCCAACAAAGGGGATGCTCCCGCTAAATTGTTCACCGTTAAACGAGGCGTGAAACAGCTGTTGGCCGCGTGAAACACCGCCGTCTTGGAGAACAAGATCATTGCTCTTTGCAAAGCCATAGGTGAGGACGCGGACATTTTTTTGTTTGGCGTAAACGGCGAGCTGGCGTACTTTTACGTCATCGCCACAAGCGACTAGAAAGGCCGGGGGTTCTTTGGAGGATTGTTTCACGAGGTTGTTTACCAGTCGTTTGTAGGCGCGATTATAAGTCGCCTTGGTTTTAAAATAGTCGGGATGGTCATAGTCAATGCTGGTAATCACGGCGCCGGAGAGAGCGTACCGTAGGAATGCTTCGCGGTACTCATCCGCTTCAACCACAAACAGATCGCTTTTACCGATGCGCGAGTTCATTCCCCATTTATTCACGCGGCTGCCCACTAGTACAGTTGGATCTGTTTTACATTTTTCTAGCATCCAGCCGGCCATGGCCGTGGTCGTAGACTTGCCGTGACTGCCGGCGATGCCGATGGTTCGGTACTCTTGCGTGAGCGCGCTCATTATTTGCGGGTAGCTAAAAGTGGGTAGCGCGCGTTTAAGAGCCGCGCTGACTTCAACGTTATCCAACGACTGACCTGCGTGCAGATAGGCGGCCGAGCTGATGACCACGTCCACGTCTGCCGGAATATTTTCCGGGCTAAATTTTTGGGCGTACTTGATACCAAGCTTCTTTAAAATAGCGTCGGTAAAAAAATGTTCCGGGCCGTCTGAGCCGGTTATGAGTACACCACGCGCCTGTAAGATTTGCGCCAGCGCCGTCATGGCCACACCCTTGATGCCAATTAGGTGGGCTCGCTTCCCCTTTGAAAATTGGAAATCGGAAATCGGAAATTTGACTTTAGTCATACCCATCTACCCTAGCTCAAATTCCCTAAAATGCGAAGTGGGGCAGGTGTCGGAGACACCTACCCCAAACTCCTAGGCAGAGAGGAGGACAAAGTCGGTACAGTGAACTGTTCTTACGATAGCACTCGTAAGAGACAACTCACTGTTGTTTGTCCTGCGCCAGTAGTCCGACGCCCGCTGAGCCCTCTCCATACAGGCTCTGACCATCTGGCGAAGGCTACTCAACCCTTCGTCCGGCCTGCAGTAGAGATAGGCAAAGTTGAATCCGGCGGCAAGAGCCACTTGGCGCTGCCGGCGATGCCCCCTATCGCTCCGCTTCACCTCTAGGAAAAGGTGATGATCGGACAGGTAGAAGTCGGGGGCAGCACTCCGGATCTTTTCTCCGTTAGCCCCGATGATTTCAATCTGCCGGGTTTCGTACTCCCAGCGGATTCCCATCCGGCAAAGAACGATAGCGGTCCTCTCCTCTTCCGGGGCCTGGAACCTTCTCCTTCCTCCCGGAAAAGAACTTCCTACCGGACCCTGTCCCGCGGCGACGAATAGAAATCGCTGCAAACCCCCTCCTTGTTAGATTGCGGTGGAAGACTCCACTAGACTCCCTTCTACTTAGAAGGTTAACAAAAAAACTGAGCTTAGCCAACACGTCCTATTTAAGAATCACCCTGGCGAATCGCCGCGGGCCAACCTGGATGATCAGGCCGTCCGTGACAACAATGACTTCGTTTGGATCAGTATGCTTGGCCTCGTTGATTTTAACTGCCCCTTGCTCAATGAGTCGGCGGGCTTCGCTGTTAGAGTCAGCCAGTTGCGCGCGAGTTAGCAGTTCGTACAGGCGCACCCCTTCGTCTGTGATGGTCACCTCTGGAATGTCGGTTGGCATTTCTTTTTTGCCAAACACTTTTTCGAATTCTTCTTTGGCGACTTCGGCGGCCCTAGAGCTGTGGTACAGGGTGACAATTTCCGTGGCCAGGCGTACCTTCTTATCTTTCGGGTTGCCAGGCAGATTCTTGATCTCGTCTTGGGCTAGGTCAGTGCAAAGCAAAAAGTATTTTTCTATCAACTCGTCTTTAACACTCATCACTTTGCCAAACATATCGTTTGGCTCGTCAGTGATATTGATGACGTTGCCCCAACTAGTACTCATCTTGCGGCCGTCTGTGCCCTCTAACATCTCGGTAGTTAAAATGTCTTGCGCCGGTTGCCCGTAGTGTGGCTGGATAGCCCGGCCGGCCTGCAGGTTAAAAAGTTGGTCAAAGCCGCCGAGCTCCACATCGGCTTTTAGGGCAACGCTGTCGTAGCCCTGCATGAGCGGGTACATAAACTCTCGGGTGCTGATGTCCTCCCCGCGCTCATATCGATCTTTGAAATTTCGGCGGGCGAGCATCTGGGCGACGGTAAAACTCTCGGCCAGCTCTGCTATTTCGGTAAATCCAAGTTTAGCGAGCCACTTGCTATTGAACTTAAAGTCAGCCTTGCGCAGGTCAATTATTTTGCCGACTTGAGTTTTGTAGTTTTTGAGGTTGGCCTTGATCTGCTCGCTCGTGAGCATGGGGCGCTTAGACAGCTTGTCAGACGGGTCGCCGATGCGCGCCGTAAAATCGCCGACGATAAAGACGATCTTATGGCCCAGGCGCTGAAAGTCTCGTAGTTTGCGCAAGACGATGGCTCGGCCGATGTGGATCTTGTCGCCGGTTGGGTCAAAGCCGAGCTTCACCCGCAACTGCTTGCCCGAGGCGAGCTGCTGCTTAAGATGCTCGCGCTCAATAACCTCGGTGACGCCCCGCGTTAAAAGTTGCTCTATTTTTTCCGGATTGGTATCTATTTTAGGCATGGTATTTGTTATTTCCTATTTCTCCTTCTGTCATTCCCGCGGAGGCGGGAATCCATTTTCTTTAATTACATTGTACTTCTTAATAGTAAGATTGTCAGCTATGCTAAATTAGCCGCGCTGGCGCGAAAATCACACTATAGATAAGTTCTCGGGCTAACGGCTACGAGTCGCTTTGTCAAATCTTTTCTCTAGCTCGCCCATCCTGGTCTTCAGCGTTTCGAACTCGTGTCGGTAGACCACGTTTTTCAGCTTCTCTTTAATATCGTCCAGCTCTTCCCTCATACTTTCAAACCCGCCGTCTAATTTAGCGTCTAGGTGTAGAAATTCATTTTGCGTTGCGCCAGCAAGTTTATCTATTTTCTTGTCGGTTGCGTCAAATCTCAGCGCCACCCCGGCAAATCCACGGTCCATTTTATTTTCCACACCAGCCAAATTAGTTTCCACACTCTTGAGATTAGTTTCTAAGCGTTTAATATCGCCGCCCAGACTGGTTTCTACGCGCTTGATTTCGCCACTGAGTCCGGTTTCCACGCGCTTGAGGTTAGTTTCCACGCGCTTGATTTCGCTACTGAGGCCGGTTTCCACGCGCTTGATTTCGCCACCTAATCTAGTAAAGCCCTGATCCATTTTGGAACCAAGGTCTTCAAGCGTTAACTTCTTTTTTGCTTTTTTAGCCGGATTTTTTGCTTTCATGACTTATGTTCACACCATACGCCGACCGGATAGGCGTGTCAACCAGGTATCGTGAAACGGCGGTTGACCGCCAAACGCCTACACTATTTCTTAATCTAAAGCTATCTTCTTTTTAAGTTGAGACTGAAGTTCTTCCAAGCTTGCCAGGCGCTGAGGAGCTTTAGTAAGTGCCGTCTTCTTTTCATTGGCAAGCAGATTCCCTAATGATTGCACTTCTTCAGTCGTAAGTTCGGGAAGCTTATTTAACAGCTGACTTTTGACCTCTGGACTAAACAGATAGGTGTGCTGTATTAATATTTTCAGGGCGCTGTGCTTATCCATATTTTTATGCTTCGCTTGGTTGCGGGGATTCATCTAGAAAGGTAGCAATAGCGCCATCTATTTGAGCCTGGTTCTGCTGGTAGTCGGCTTGCTCGCCTCGCAAGATCTCGATCATGGCTTTTATGGCCGCTATCATCTTAGGCACATCTTCGCGCTTGAGCTGTAAGGTGGACTCAATGGCGTGTGAGGGAAAAGCGTCCAGGGTTATAAATTCAAGGGCTTCGGAGCCGATGGCGACTCTTTTAGAAACAGCCGGGGTTAGGTCTAAAAAGTCTGTCTTGCGACTAAAGCGACTGACCCACTTTAAGCCATCTGCAATCCACGACGGAACAGCGCCAATGCCCGGGAACATGTCTATGGCGCTGATACCAGTGTTTATCATAGTTCGCAAGGCCGCGGCCGCGCCGGCGCGAATACGCTCATCTGCAAAAAGCCGCCGCCAGCGGGTCTGCTGGTCTATGGCGGCGGGGAGTATTTCCCCTAATTCTTCAGCCTGTTCCAGGGCAGAGCCCTCTACCGGCTGTGGCGTCTCTTTTTCAAATGATTCAGCAGACATACTTTTTTCTATTGTACCCTAGCAAGCTTGATTGGCAAATTGCGTTTTAACCTACGCCAACCTATTTCACAATTTGGTTAAATTGTGAAATAGAAAGGACCCCGCCTCCGACTTTACGTCGGGGGTGGGGTCCAGGGTTGGAGGTTTGATTCCTCCTAGAACTTGATTGTCAGGCTGATGCCCACAACCTCGTCGTGGCCGTACTCGCGCACCTGGTCGTGGAAGTCTGCTGGTCGCACCACGCGCAGATAGCCCTCGGCAGTCACACTCTCGCTCAGGTCAACCGCAAGCGAAAGTCGGTACTGTGGGAGCCAGCCCCGAGTGAACTCGTCGATGCCGCGATCGTACAGACAGCTCACCTGGTTTGCAAGGCGCACACCGGGAGCAAGCTCCCATCTGTGTCGCAGGCTGACCGACGGACCGAAGCGGTGATCGTGCTCTGGGAGCTTCCCGATTCGGTCTTCGAGCGTAGCGCTCCGTCGAGGGATTGACCCTCACCCCTCCAGATGTCCGCGCTCGCCTCGAGGTAAGGCATGACCACGTCGCCGTCTTGGTCGAGCACCGGATCAAAGGCGAAGTACGCCACGCCTGCGCTCCACCCCGATCCCTTGTACGCGAGCCAGAGGTCCACTTCGTCGGCGGTCGTGTCTTTGCGGCTGACACCTTCGAAACCGACGACTTTGGCCTCCCATGGGCCGTGGCTTCCTGTGACCATCCCCTGAACAACGGGGTCCTCGCTCAGCTGGTGGCCGAGCGCGCCGATGTACCGAGAGTGGATTGCTGTTGAGGCGCTTCCCTTGAACTTGTCGGACGCACAGCTCGAAAGCCCGAGAAGCCCCAGCACCGCGAAAATGACCAGAAACTTACTCATCGCGTTCTTCCTTTCTAAGTTATGTCGGCAGAAGTGCCTCTCATAAAGCGCTGGTAGAGCAGCTGCATCATGAAGGAGCATGGAATTGAGCCGCCGAGACCTTCGGCCACCTGGCGAATGAAATCCAGATCCCCTAGGCTGATCTCCTTGGCAGAAACGGGGCTAATCATTGCATTGCCTCGTAGTTGGCAAGCCAAAGCGTCGCGCATCTCCTCTACTGAAACGCGGAGAACTTCTGCCATCGCCTCCAGCCTCGGATCATCAAGTTTCGGCATGGCAGAAGCAGTTTCCCAACCGGAAATGATAGGCTGGGGAACAACTCCCTTAGTCGCTTCGGCGACTTTGCGCTGAGACAGGCGAAGATCCCTCCTTCGGTCGCGAAGAAGGTCTGCAAACGGATACTTCATGACTTCTCCCTTCTAGTAAGAACCGTGAGTAGCTTAGAACATGTTGATTGAGTGGCCAACACCACCCTATGGTTGCCTTCGCCACCACGATATGGTAGCCTGGGGATATGTACCAAACTACGCTGGAGGGGCTTGGCCTCTCCCCTAACGAGGCTAAGATATACGAAACGCTGGTGGAGCACGGCGAGCTTGGCGTAAGTGCGATCGCCACGCGAGCGCAGATTCACCGGCGGAATGCTTATGACGCCATTCGCCGGCTGGTGGACAAGGGGCTTTGTTTTGAGATTCTTTCGCAAAAGGAGAATTTGTATAACGCCGTAGATCCGGGAAAGTTGCTTGAGCTGGCCGAGGAAAAGCGACTCTCCATAGAGGCAATTCTGCCCGATTTGAACAAAAAATTCGCGCACCGGGTGGCTGATGAGGAGGCGTTTATCTACCGGGGGCTTGAGGGGCAGAAAAACATCTGGCGGGATGTACTGAGGGTTGGTCAAGAAACTTACTTCATAGGCGGCAAGGGGTCGTGGATAGACCCGAGGCTCCAGTCAAGCCGGGTGGCGTTTTTTAAGGAGGCAAATCGGAAAAAGATTAAGTTCCACCAGCTTTTCGACCAGGGCGTGAAACAGCACAAGTTAATTTATGATGTTTTAACCAGCTACCCCGCCCAGCTATATGAGAATCGTATTTTGCCTAAAAAATTCTCTAGCCAGGCGTCTCTGCATATTTTCGGGGATTATGTTATCTCGTATACGGGTATTGATTTTGGCATTACCGGCGACAACGCAAGCTTTTTTGTAATCAAAAGCCCGGCTCTGGCTGAAAGCTATCGCGTTTGGTTTTGGGCGCTTTTTGACCAGTCGTCTGAGGAAGCCCGCAAGGGCATTCCGACTTCTAGGCAACGATAAGTTTCAGGCTGACCTCTTAGTGATTCAGAGATTGAAAGGACTCCACTCGGGACAGCCATAACCCCACTTAACAATTTAGTTAAATTGTTAAGTGGGTAAAAACGAAAAGGACCCTGCTCGGTTGCGCGATTAGGGAGGCTTTTATAAAACCTGGTTCGCGACTTGGACGGCTTGCTCCTGGAAAAACGTTTTTACATCCGGCCAGTGGTATTCAAAAAAGGCTTGTGGCATGGGATCATTTTCTGCGTCGTCAAAATAAGTTAAGGCTTTGATAATGTGATGATAGTCGTGAGCGACGCCCGGATATTGTCTGGGTAATTTTTTCAGAATATCTAGAAGAGAAAATCCGTTTTGGCAAAGCCAGTATAGATCAACAAAATCGCGGCGTTTCCCACGTTGGCTTACGGCCAACATCTTCATAACAGCAATATCTTTGATTGTAAGAATGCGCAAGCTGCCTCGCTCAATGAAAGGTTCACTAGGAAGAAAGAATGGATATGCGATAAAGCTAATCTTTGCTCCGGATAAACGCCCGTAGACTGTTCCCTCGCGGATAATATCAGTTTCCCAATCCGACTTAGAGAAGTGCTCAACAAGTATTCCGGGTGAAAAATCACTATCCGTTGTGAAAAAATCTAAATCAACTGATATACGATGGCCCACCTGAAGCGCCATTGCAGTACCGCCAGCGAGATACCAGTTTGTTTTTTTAAGCCATTCTGCCTGTTCTAAGTGGCCAAAAGCAGCTGCTGTCGCAGGCGGCATGATTGATAGCTTTAGATTTATTTGGCCTGAGTCAGAAGACGCCATAAAGATTTGGTTTGTGGATGAAGGGCGCGGGAGCGCTCAACAACATCTCGAATTAGTTCCATTTTATAGGTTCTACGCATCCAGCGCACTTCCTTATCGTTACCAAAATCTAAAATCCGTTCAATGATGTAGCGGGCGTGCTTCTTTGGATCAATTGTTTTGGGATCCACATCCCAGAATAGCTCTTGTCTGAATTCCATTTTATAAGTATACCACAAAATTTATGAAAAATCCAGTAAAATTTACGCGATTCTCCCTTTTCTATCGCGCCCATCTGTAGTCTTGACGAAGGCGGGTCGCGCACTCCCTCTCTTAAGTTAAGAGAGGGTTGGGGTGAGTTATGCTGCTCGTAGTAGCAATTTTTATGAAAATGCAAAAGGGGCGACTGGTTTTCCAGTGCGCCCCTTGTTGTGCGGATCCTATTCCCTCCTTCCTTTGTTGTTGCGGTTCGGATCAAGACCGCTTTGTGTGTGTTGCCCGGCGCCGGTGGGGCGCCGGGGCTACTACTCCGAGCTGTCGTCGTCGTCGAAGCTGTCCAGAAAGCCATCCAGCTTCCTGGCGCGAACCGGGTGCTGGAGCTTGCGCAGAGCCTTGGCCTCGATCTCACGTACGCGCGCGCGGGTGACCCTGAAGATGCGGCCGGTCTCCTCGAGCGCCTGCGGGTAGTCCCCTCCGATTCCGTAGCGCTCCTTGATGAGCTCGCGCTCTTCGGGGGTCATGTTGGCGAGGATCTGCTGGACTCTCGCCCGGAGTTCTGCCTTCGCCTCCTTGCTGGCGGGCGGTTCGCTTGGCTCGACATTGCCGAAGATCGCCTTCAGCAACTTCTGCTCGGAACTCTCTTTGTCAGACTTCGTCATGATTCTCTCCTGTGAACGGGGGGGGGTTGACTACAGGTCCATGGGAAGCGGCCACTAGACAGATTCTTGCGAAATGCAGGAGTGTCTGATCGAGATCCTGCCACATCATCTGGCCGTGCGCGCCAACCATCTGACGAGCGAGGGTCAAGCTCTGGCGATGGGTGAGCCGGCGCGGCAGGAGCGCCCGGAGCCGATAGCACCGCCACCAGAACTTCATGATCGTATCCCTTGTAGGAAGCGGAACTGCGTTCTTCCTCAAGAAGAGCACGAGCCCACTGTGGGACATGTCTACTAGAACAGACAGGAGCTGTAGCCGCACGAAGAGAACGGCCGCCTCATTAGTATCCACATTGCTCATCTCTACTCTCCTTCTGTGTTGATGCGTTCTGTCACGATGACCCCCCCCTGCCCAACGAAGGCGGCGACCATGACGCGATCACCGCGGTTGAACTTGCCAGCCGGCGCGACCGCCGGCCACTTGTTGATGGCACCCGGCTTGCCGGAGTTGATTCGCCGAAACTGAAACCAGACTGCTTCCTTTCCGAGCCCCTGGGCGTTTCTTGGCTCGCTTGCGAGCACGGCTTCGTAATTCCGAAAGCCATGCTTCTCGATGTAGGCGATGCGATCCTTTAGATCCTCTACGGACGGCCCACAGCTGGTGAGCAGAAAGAGCGCGAGGGCGAAATGAAAGAAAAACCGCATGATGCTCCTTCAGTTGAACAGATTCTCTTTTCAATGACCTAGCTTAATCTTAGGCTAAAAACTTGACAAAAGTCAATATATCATATATCATATATTTATACTATTGCCATTTTCCCTTTTAAAAATTAGATAAATACGGTATACTTTATATTGACAGGGTAGTAGAAACTCGACTGTACATCCTCGGGCGCCAAGGTCGATTTACACTACCATGCAGGCACATATGGACATAAAACAAACTTTAAAAGAGCTTGGTCTCCACTCCTCGGAATCCAGAATCTATTTATACCTGCTGGAAAATGGGGTATCCACTCCTCCGCAGATAGCGAGGGGCACAGGGATAGCGAGAACCAACTGCTATCATGTACTGCGAGAGCTTGAGGAAAAGCAGTTAGTCCAGTCACAATTGGTCCGAAAGAGGAAGACTTATTTAGCCCGTGATCCGGAGTCTTTAGTTACTTCGATAGATAAAAAACGCGAGGCCGCGCAGCGTGCTTTGCCAGAACTACGAGAACTCTATACCACCCAGAAGAATAAGCCGAAGATACGTTTTTATAACGGCCTGGAAGAGGTGCATGAAATCTATCGGCAGACGCTGACTGCAGAAAAACTAATTGCTATTGTGGATGGCGAAAAGTTTTTCTCAACCTTGGGAAAATTTGGCGACTGGTACATTAAAGAGCTTCATAGGCGGAAGATTATTTTTGATGATATTTTTACGGCATCTTCACAGGGCAAGAGCGCTGAACGGGTTAAGGAGTTGCGTGGTGCACTACATGCGATAAAATTTCTGCCTCCCAGATGTAAGGATGCGCCGACTGATATATTGATATGGGGTGATAACGTCGCCTTGATAACTCTGGAGAAGCCGGTTTTTGGGACTATAATTACCAGCGAATCAATCTCGCAGACTTTTAAGACGCTTTTCTATTTCATTTGGGAGGAGCTGTAAACAAAAATCCCTCCGGCGAGGAGGGATTTTTGGGAGGGTGGATCCCGGCGGTGGCGGGATGAAATAAGCTAAAGCTTATTTCACCTTCTTGCTGGTTTTGACGATTTCGTCGATGATGCCGTATTTTTTGGCTTCAGTCGGGTCAAGGTAGTAGTCGCGGTCGGTGTCTTTTTCCACCTTGGTAACGGCCTGGCCGGTGTGCTTGGACAAGATCTGGTTTAGGTTTTCCTTCATCTTGATTATCTGCTTGGCCGTTATCTCAATGTCGCTTGCCTGGCCTTCGGCGCCACCCATCACTTGGTGAATCATCACTTGGGAGTTTGGCAGGGCAAAACGCTTGTTTTTTTGCCCGGCGGCAAGAATAACAGCGGCCATACTGGCGGCCATACCCACACAGATAGTAGAGACGTCCGAGCTGATGTACTGCATGGTGTCGTAGATAGCCATGCCTGAAAGAACAGAGCCGCCCGGGCTGTTGATGTACAGCTTGATGTCTTTCTTCGGGTCTTCGTGCTCTAAGAAAATAAGCTGGGCCACGACTAAGTTAGCGACGGTGTCGTTTATTGGTCCGCTTAAAAAGATAATCCTGTCTTTAAGTAGACGCGAGTAGATGTCGTAGGCGCGCTCGCCGTACTGGGTCTTTTCTAAGACGGTTGGGACTAGATATTGGGTTATTTCGTTTTTGTTCATAATGTAATTATTTTACCTGCCTCAATTGACCTAATTTCTAATTGTTCCAAATCTCATAACTCACCCCAACCCTCTCTTACCTTAAGAGAGGGGGTGCGGAATTCGTACCTTGGTGCTTATTTAGAATAATTAGAACAATTAGAGTACTTAGAATAATTTAGCTTTCTTTCTTAGGTGCCTGGGACTGCAAAAACTCAAAAACTTTTTGCGTCTGGACCGTGTCATAAATATACCCGCCGTGAGTCTCTGGGTCAACGCCATGCTTTTGCGCCTGAGCGGCAACCTCTTCTTGGGTTGGCTCCAGCTTTTCTGTTTGGGCGATTTTGTACAGCACTAAATGACTAGTGACATTCTTGGCGGCCTTGTCACGGAGTTTTTCGCGAAGCTCTTTGTCTAATGTCTCCCCTGTTTTGTCGTCCGGCGCGGGCATGGACTGCTTCATCTGCTCAACCATGCCATCCAAAGTGCGCTCTAACAAAATGTCCGGGATCTCCACCTTGGTCTTGTCGTTTATCTTCGCTAGCACCTCCAGGCGTTGGCGCTCTAGCTCTTTTTGATCTTTCTCCATGCCTAGGCCTTCACGCATGCTTTTGTGCAGGTCGGCGACTGTCTTGAATGTCGGAGCAAGGCTGGCGGCAAACTCGTCGGTGAGCTTTGGTATATCGCGCTCATACACGCCGATTACCTTACCCTTAAACTGTAAATCTTTTCCTTGCAACTCTTTTTGCCAGTAGTCTTTCGGCGCAGTTAGAGTGAAGTCTAAGTCATCGCCATCGCTCTTGCCGACGAGCGCTTCGTCAAAGCCGGTGATGAACTTGCTGTCGCCTAAAATGAAACGCTCTTTTTGAAAAGCGGTGTTTGGGATGGATTTACCACCCGTGAACGCCTCCAGGTCTATCTCTAGCAGGTCGCCCATCTTCGCCGGCCGGTTGGCACTGGTCTCTTTGGCGCGCGACTCTAAGATCCACTGCGTGGTCTTGGTCATCTCTTCTTCGCTGACGTCTGTCTTTCGCTCCTGGCTAAATATCTCTTTGGCGATAGCTTTATAATCCGGCAGTTTCACTTCTGGGAACAAAGTCAGAGTTGCTTTATAAGTTAGGCCGCCGCTGACGCTTTCAGTTACTTCTATTTGCGGCTGGTCTATGAAGGTCCAGTCGTTCTCTATCTTAACCTCGTCAAGGCTGTGGCGGATAGCATCTTCAAGGGCCGCCTCAAATACCTTGGTTTTGTTGATGGCTTGGTCAGCCATCTCTTTTGGAGCAGTCCCCTTCCTGTAACCCTTCAACTCAACGCCGGCCAAGGCGTCTTCATAAATAGGCTGGTAGTACTGCTGGAACTCGGCTTTATCCAGAGTTATCTCAACCTCTATCTTGGAATTTTCTAATTTTTTGATTTTATTCTTCATTTTTTCACTTTGTGAAGCTTTCACTAGTCACTAATAATCACCAATCGTACGAATAGCTCTCAAGATTTTGAATTAGATTAGTTTGATTAGTGATTCGTGATGTCTTAGTTTTTCGTTGATGTTCCGAATTTCTTCTCATACTCTGCCATAGACTCCTTAATAAGCTCGTAGGCTTTTTCCGGACCTAAAAACTCGCCAATCTTCACTGCGCCCGGACCCTTGATAGCAAACTTATAAATCTCCATGAAAGTTGCGAGATCCTTTCTTTCATACGGCGCTAGTTGATCAACATGGGTAACGTGATCGTAGCGTGCGTCTTTGGCGTTTACACAGATTATCTTGTGGTCCACTTCGCCACCGTCTAACATTTCCATCATACCTATGACCCGGCCCTTAGCTAATATCCCTGGCATCAGTGGCTCGCCGCTACTAAACAAAACCGCGTCAAGCGGATCGTTATCGCCGCTATTCCAGGTGCTTGGAACATCGCAGTAGTTTGTCGGATAGACAGTTGGCCCTTCAAGTACTCGGTCAAGCTCTAGGATGCCGACCTCTTTATTATATTCGTACTTGTTCACGCTCCCCTTCTGGATCTCCACAAAAAGATTCAAGATCTGCGGCGCATCATCTTGCTTAATGCGATGAAAATGTGAGTAGCCTTGGTGCATTTCCATAAGTTTAGATTATTAGCTTATTACTTTTAATCTTCTTTTGCTTTTTCTTCCTTCTCCTCGGTCGCCTCCTCTTCCTTTACGGGAGTTTCTGTTTCGGTTTCGGTTTCAGCCTTTACTTCAGACTCAGTGGTCGCATCTTCCCCTTCGCCAAAGTCAGCCACGCCTTCTTCGTGCACTTCTTCCGGGGCAGTGATGGAACGAACATCTATCTTCCAGCCGGTCAGCTTTGCGGCTAGGCGAACATTCTGACCACCGCGACCAATAGCTAGTGAGAGTTGGTCGTTTGGTACAAACACGCGTGCCTCTTGGTTTGGCAGGATCTCCACTTCGTTGACTCTGGCCGGTGAGAGCGAGCTGGCGATAAAGTGAGCCGGGTCTTCAGACCACTCAATGATGTCTATTTTCTCTTGGCCAAGCTCGTTAGACACGGCCATGACGCGAGTACCGCGCTGACCGACACAGGAGCCAACCGGATCCACGCCTTCAACATTGCTGGCGACCGCCACTTTAGTGCGGCTACCCGGCTCTCGAGCAATAGCCTTTAGCTCAATTGTGTTGTCTGTTATTTCCGGAATTTCCAATTCAAACAAGTGGCGGACAAAGTCGGGGTGGGCACGAGACAAGATGATGCTTGGGATGCGCGCGTCTTCTTTAACTTCAACAATAAAGAATTTAAGGCGCTCGCCAATGCGATAGTGCTCGGCCGGGATCTGCTCGTTGTACGGCATTATTGCGGTGGCGCGGCCGACATCAATAAACACTGTGCCGCGCTCCATGCGTTGCACAGTTCCAGAGACGATCTCGCCTTCACGGCCCTTGAACTCCTTAATAATAGAGTCGCGCTCGGCTTCGCGCAGCCGTTGTAAGATAACCTGCTTGGCGGACTGGGCGGCGATGCGGCCAAACTCTTCATGGGTTTCCAGCGGGAAGAGCATCTCTTCGCTAAGCTCAGCACCCTTTTTTATTTTCTTGGCTTCTTCAAGAGTGATATGCCTGTCAGAGTTGTAGCGCGGCAAAACCTCTTCGCCTTCTTCAGACTCTTCTTCCAGGGCGGCTTCTGGCTCCTCCCCTTCTTCGTCCTCACTTTTTTCTTCACGAAAACGAACCGTTGTCTCGTCAACAACAGTCTTAACCTGCCAGAACTTCAGCTCGCCTGTCTTTAGGTCGAACTTTGCCTGAATCACTTCGCCTTTTTTTTCGTATTCTTTTTTGTAGGCGGCGGCGATACTAGACTCAATTGCCTCTAATACTTTTGCAGCGTCAATGCCTTTTTCTTCAGACACCTGCTCAATAGCTCGTTTAATTGTTTTTAGATCCATCAACATATTTGTTTTGCTTTGCAAACCCGCAGACTAGCGCAGAATCGCAACATTATTTAATTGTTATTTAGTTGTAGATGACGAAAGGCCGCCCCGCGAGGCGACCTTTCAAGATAATTGCAGAATACTCCGATTTTGCGTTTTGTCAACCCCCACACCAATGGAGCAGCAGAAGCGAACCGTCTGGCGAAGACAGCCCTGCTCCATTGGTGTGGGGGTCAACCCTCCCTTTCACACATTTTGATAGTGATTTATAATGCAATCTTTTTTATAATCTGTCAATATCGGGTTTAAAACGGTAATGGCGACGAGGTCGCACCGCCAGCCGGCTTCCCCTACTCTTTCCGGATACTTTCCGGAATACCACTGAGCAGAGCGGTGAGTCTTTTTCTGCTTCGCAAATCCGTAAAGGTGTTCCGCACGAAACGAATCGCTGGCTCCGGTCATGGTTTTTACTTCGGCAAACACTAAAACACCGGTAGAAGTTTCGCGACAAACGAGATCCAGTTCTCCGCCGGGTACTTTGAATTTAGCCTCCAGAATCTTGTACCCATTGTCTCGGAGATACATGGCGGCAATTGCTTCGCCAAAGTCCCCTTTCGCGGTTGTGTTTTTCGCCATTACTTTTATTGTACTCTTGTTTTACTATCAAACAACCTCAGTTGAGGTAATATATGAAACACGTTTCATGGTTTTGTGCCTAGAACCTGGTTGCGCGTGGTTCGTGAAACACGATCAAGCCTTCAGGCACAAAAGCTATTGCAGTGTGGTTTGTGGAACATTGCATGGTTTTTGAGAGTTAAACCCTATGTCCTCTGAAACGTGAAACTAATCACGCTTACCCTGCTGATGCTGAAAGAAGTTTCACGACCAACACGACTTATGGTTCCGTTGGCACATTTAAATCGGCCCGGTCCGAGTTCGCTACAGACTCGGGCCGGGTTACCCATCCTTGTATGGTGTGAACCGTGAAACTTACCTTGGTGCTCCATAAAGCCTTACACTTGTAAAACAGCGAACACTAAGCCGGGTTAAAAACCGCTAGTGCTATTATTTATTGCCTCTTTTCCCCTGAAAAAAGTTTCACGACCAACACCCCTAAAACATTTAGCTTTGTTTCACGGTCTGATGTTTCACAAAAATGTTTCACACTAGGTGATTTTGTGTATATCTTAGGGATAACTTGATTAGGCGAGTAATAATGCGGAAATCCGGAAGTCTTATTTTTCCGGATTTCCGTTTCCGGATAGCACAGCAGGTCTTTTACCGGTGCATTCGTGTTCCCGTGAAACACTTAACGGCATGTTTCACAAGGCAAAATAGCGGCTAGGTAGCGTGCTAGTACGCTGATGCAAAAGTGCTATACTGAATTTAATTAACTTCTTTCACATATGACACAACGAACTGGGAGCGGCTCCCCAAAGCCGGAATACAGGAAAGAGCTTTTACAGTTGATCGCAACCGCCGCGAAGGACAAGAGATTGTTGGATGATCTTTTGCAGGACCTGCTCACGCCGGCCGAGTATCGTGAGATGGCGAATCGTTGGCAAATAGTTAAGCGCTTAGAGCAGGGGATGAACCAGAGGGAAATCGCCGGCGAACTGCACGTGGGCCTGGCCACAGTTGTCCGTGGCGCCCGCGCCTTACTTCGCTCTCGCGGCGGGTTTCGTAAACTCTTGGATCGTTAGCACTCGGGAGGGGTCAACCCCCACACGAATGGAGCAGGACTGTCTTTGCCAGACGGTGCGCTCCTGCTGCTCCATTGGTGTGGGGGTTGACAAGAATTTCTCCTCTGTTACAGTGTACTAGTACGCTGATACAAGAACTGTTCCTTTAACTTTGCCTGGGGGTCGCGATGCACAATCTGTTTGGATCTGGTCGGCTGAGTCTTCAGACGATTGTCAGGCTGGAGAGCGCTCCGCCCGGCGGACAGCCGGTGACCGTGAATCGTTCTGAACTGCCACGTGCGGCAGTCGGAGATGAGGTGATGGTGAGCGCGCCCCTGTACTTCTGGCTGAGGTATAGGGTCAGCAGTGTCAGCGAAAGCGAGGTCGTCCTAGAGCGAACTTCGTAGCAATCGGGCCGGGGTCCCAGCAAGCCAAGGCTTGCAAAATCCCCACCGTCTGAGGGTAGGACCCTCACTGATGAGTCCGGCTATAGAGCAGAGGACGAAACGGCAATGCGTAGTTGGTATCAGTGTACCCCGAATAGCATTCGCCACGGGGCGCGGCTAGTACACTGTGACAAAGTTAGCGGTGGTTCATTGTAAAAAGTATGAATTTTATTTCTGAGAAAAAAATTACTATTTTGCCCCTTTCTTGGTGGCGCGCCCAAAAACTTCCAAGGGCGTGCTTTGTGTTTATCTATCCGGCTGGCGTATCAATGTACTAGTACACTGATTAACTAGCCGTGTGAATGTAAAACCCGCCCTTGGAGGCGGCGTTTTTGTTTTCTGGTTTGAGTCTTTATGACTCGGAAAGGAGGAGGCTATGCCTCCTTGGGGATGCGCTCACCGGGGATCCGATCCGTCCGACCCCGTGCAGTTCGTCAAGAAGATGATCCTGTCACACTTGGCTCGGATGATCCGCGACGGCACCAATGGTCCGTTCACCGTGGACTCGCGCCAGCTCGGCGGTGTGGGTGCTCGGATCTCCTGGCTCGACCCGGAGGTCAAGAGGCGGGTCTGCAACACGGGGTTCTACTTCGGTCCAGATCCGAATGCAGTCGAGATCATGATGATGCGTGGCATGGCTGGACCGCCGGCCATTCACCGGCATCACCGGGGCGACTCCATGCTGCTGGTGCTCGGACCCGAGCAGGGCTTCCCGGAGCCGACCGGAGTGACGCTGATGGGGACTCCTCGAGTAGGGGAGGGCTCAGTCGAGATCACCCCCCACCGCAACCCGCCGGGCACATTCATCTACGTCTCGCCTGGCACGGTCCACGGCTTCTTCTCCGAAGTCGACGACGGCTTGGTCGCAATCGGCATCCAGGACCCGCCCATCCGAGTCGGAGATGAGTTCGACATCGAGGATCTGACCCTCGAGGCCGACGGCAAGACGGTCTTGCTGGCGACCTAGTCGCTAGCGCAACGCAAGAGGTCTTCTAGGAGATCTCATGGGCCCGCATGTACACCATGCGGGCCCTTCTAAATTTCTAGACCGTGTAACAAAATTTGTTGGCGGGCGTTATCAAGGGTATATCTGAATTTATGTCTGTTGATACTAGTCATAGTTTAAATCTGTCCCTTATCTCCGCGCAGCCACAGTTGCTCTGGGGTTTGTTTATGATGCTTGCGATGCAAATTAGCATCTGCGTATATTTTGTCGTACGCATGCGATATCCGTGAACGAGCCCTGTCCTTATTTTTAAAACAATGAGTATAGCGCCCGCTCACGGATTGTGAGCGGGTTTTCTTTTATTTTCTGAGGTCACGAACCAAGGAGGGATCGTGGAGGCGACTGCGCTGAGAACGTGTCTGATCGGTCAGCCGGGGCGAGATCACTGGCAGGTTACCGTGCTGGATGAGCTAAGGCCGATCACGCCGGCGATGGTTGAACATGGCCGGAGGCTGATCGAGGAGTGGGCCAATGTCTTCCCGTTGGAGGAGACCTGGGTCCAGAGAGAGGCGGGTCTGCCGTCGCTGATTGTCCGGCTGGACTGCGTGCCGGACTGGGAGCGAAACGAGCTCCAGATCTGCGAAATCGACGACCGGCCACAGGGCTTTGGGGTTGGGGGTGAGATCAACTACCGGTTCAGGGAGCGCTTCGCGGAGGTGCGGGCTTCTTGGCCACGGGTGACCGTGGTCTCGTGTCCGCATCGCCGGGGTGGCGACGACTATCTGTGGACCGACGAGTGCCGGCTGGCGGAGTTGCCGGCTGACTCGAAGACACTGGTAGTCACTCGCTGTGAGCCAACTCAGACAGAGTTCTGGCCTTTGGCAGGACGGGCGATTGCGCCTGTCCGTACCGAGGGCGACAAGAGCTACGGCGAGAGGTTGGGCTGGTGGCGTACGGTCACCAGGCCAGAGGATCTGCCGGGCCTGGGCCAGGGCTTCTGCCTGAAGCCCACCCAGGGTAGCAAGTGCCAGAACATCCTCATCGTGCATCCGGAGTGCGGGCCGGGAGCAAGTGGAAACAAGAAGCGGCGGGCGGATGGCACCAAGGTCTCCGGGTACAGCCGGAACCAGGCTGAGGCGCATCTGCGTCGGCACGGCAAGCTCTTCTGCCAGCCGTTCATCGCACCAGTGATCGCAGAGCTGGCAGACAGAGGCAAGCACAACCTCCTGTACCGGATCAGCTACGCGTTCTGTCTGGCAACGCGGCAGTGGGTGTGCTTGGGCGGGACCTGGTTCGCCAGGCCATACCCGCAACTACTCCTGCACGGGGCCAGCGACGCAATCGTCGGGCCGGTCGTCATCGGCGACTAGGCCAAAGCACTAGCCACTGGCAGCGCGCTTGCGCGCTGCCAGTGGCCAAATACTTTTTTACTAACATGTGTAGACAAATTGGAATAATCACAACTTCAGAAGAACACAAAACTCCGTTGCGGGAGATTCTTTTGGCTTTTAAAAAACTGGCGGCTAACGGCTGTATACCAAAAGGTTTTCCGCCCGGTCATGGTGATGGTTGGGGGGTGGCGACACTTGGTGAAGCAAACCCTCGCTGGCATCGCTCCGTTCAGAGTGCGGCGACAGACCCAAGTTACCTGACGCTAATTGAAGAGGTCGCTATTACTAAACCAAAAATTGTGTTGGCGCATTTGCGCAAGGCATTTATTGGCGAGGTTGCCACGGAAAATTGCCAGCCTTTTAAATTTGACGGAGCTTTGTTCGCGCATAACGGTTCTATTATTGATCATACCCGGATTCCTTTGCCGGAGGGTACTTGGCCGCAGCTAGCCGGGAATACTGATAGTGAAAAGTTGTTTGCTCATATTCGCTTGTTGCAGGCGGGGCATAAACTGACGCCGGCTAAAGCGCTGAGAGTAGCGGCACTGAATATCGCCGGTGATGGCTTGCGCTACACGGCCCTGAATACGCTTATTGCAAAAGATGGCCTGCTTTTGGGTAGTCGGATTGTGAATACGCGCTCGCTGGAGGCGGAGCAGGAGTGTCACCGGTACTATACTTTGTACCATGGAGATAGCGGGAAAGGATTTCATATTCTATGTTCCGAGCCACTAAGAGAAATGCAGGGCATTGAGTGGAGGCTTATTCCTAACGGGACGATCATCCAGGTACAAGAGAAAGTGGGTGTCTCTGAATTTAAGATCTGAAAAAGTGGCCCCGCCTTGCTCCGAAGAGCTTGGCGGGGCGCGCGATTGGCCTCGGCTAGATGCCGTGGCCGACGACAAGTGCCCAGCCCAGGGCTTCATCGGGCTCTGGTCGGTCGTCAATGTCGTCGCAGTCGTTATCCAGTCCCATTGATGCTTCTCCCGTTGTTGGAGTCCGACTTACCTGCGCTACCTACTGAAGCACAGGGGAGTGGTCAGACTGCTCACTACTCTGCGCTTCAACGAAAAAAGCCCCGGCGGCCGGGGCTTTTTTCTGATTTCTTAGATGATAGTCTATGCAGAAAAACTCCCGGCGGCCGCTGGGCTAAAGAAAAAGCTAAAAAAGAAGTTGTTTATCTTCGCTATCTGCATGTATGAAAATTGTATCTTAGAAAGGAGTAGCTTGTAAAGTGGATGGAGATCGGGCGCCCGCGACAAAAGCCGGGGCGCCCGTTCAGGCTACTGCCGCTCAGGCGGCAGTGTTTTCACAGGGCTCCCTTGCAGACGCCCTTTTCGCGGCCCCAACCTGAATGACTGGGGTCGCGGTCGGCCTCCTTCCCCCGGCCACCGTCGGGCTGAGTGCCCTTGAGCTTGCGAACGTCATGCGTTCGCGTGGCTCGCAGGCGTGCGCCGTAGTCAACGCTCGCCAGCCTGACAAACTTGGGATGCTGTTGCTTCTTGGCCATGGAACACCTCCACTATGACCACTACCTAGTTCTACCTTCCTCCTTGGAAGGCAGTGGGCGAAGATATATTTGTTACTTATATCTGCGCTCACTGACCACCAAAACAAAAACGCCTCCCGAGAGGGAGGCGTTGCTTTTTCTATGGTTAGATTCTTAGAATAAGCGAACAAGCCTCCCAGGGGGAAGAATAAGGACGAGGCTAAGAATCAAGGCCGTGGCTGAACTATTTGGTTGGCGAACTGCGGTACTCATATGTATAGATAATAGATTAGCGAAGGGCTATGTATCTGTCAACGGATACGTGTGGATAATTTTGTTGTGCGCGCTGAGGGATTCGAACCCCCGACCTACTCGGTGTAAACGAGCCGCTCTAACCAACTGAGCTAAGCGCGCCCTACTTCGCCCTGGTATACACCAGAGCTTCGAAGGGCAAGCAATTGAATTGTGAATCATCACTGCTTGTCCCGCAAAGCTCGAGCAGATGCGAGAGCGACGTGAGAAGCTAAGCGCGCCTGTAAACAGATACTACTAAAAATAACTAGAAAATACAATGTGGTGCGCCCACATGGAGTTGAACCATGGATACGGATGTATAAGATCCGAGTTTTACCGTTAAACTATAGGCGCCCTCCTTCGCGTAAAGCTACGGAAGGGTAAGCAAGTATAAATTAGCACAGTGAGCGGCTTGTTTCAATCCACGCATACAACACCCCAACATGCTTGCTTTGTCCGCCCTTAGCCTTGGCGTAGGAGGTAGAATGTTGGGGTGTTGTGTCGCTAGGAGACGGGCAGGGGTTTGAGGTCGAAGGGTTTGATGACGGCGTTGAACTCTTCTTGCTCCAGAGTCTCTTCTTCTATTAGCTTGTTGGCGATGGCGTCTAGAGCTTTTTTGCGGGAGGTGATGACTTTCTTGGCGAGTTGATAAGACTTGTGCAAGAAGTTAGAAACTTCATGGTCTATATCGGCGGCGATGGTTTCTGAGTAGTGGCGGTCGTGGTTCATTTCTCTTCCCAAGAAAACATTTTCGCCGTCGGCGTAAGTGACCGGGCCGAGCTTTTCGCTCATGCCGTACTTAGTGACCATGCTTCGGGAAAGATTAGTCGCTTCTTTAATGTCGTTAGAAGCGCCGGTGGTCAGCTCGTTAAAGATTATCTGCTCCGCGGCGTAGCCACCCATCATAGTGGCCAGCTCGGCCAGGAACTGATTCTTGGTCTTGAGCCGGTTTTCTTCAATTGGCAGCTTCATGGTGTAACCGCCGGCACGACCGCGACTGATAATGGAGATCTTATGGACCGGGTCGGCGTCCTTAAGACTGGCGGCGACGAGCGCGTGGCCGGCTTCGTGATAGGCGGTTATTTTCTTTTCTTTTTCAGAAATTATTCTGGTCTTTCGTTCCGGGCCAAGCAGAACTTTTTCAATAGACTGGAAAACGTCTGTTTGGCTGACGGTCTTGCGGTTATGACGGGCGGCGAAGATAGCAGCCTCGTTGAGCAGATTCTCTAAGTCGGCGCCGGAGAAGCCCGGAGTGCGAACAGCGACGCGGCGCAGTTCAACGCCTTTTTCCAGCGGCTTGTTGCGGGCGTGGATCTCTAAGATTGCTTCACGCTCGTCAATGTCCGGCAGGTCTATAAAGACGCGCCGGTCAAAACGGCCCGGGCGAAGAAGGGCGGAGTCTAAAATGTCAGGGCGGTTTGTGGCGGCAAGCACGATAACGCGGTTCTCGCGGTCAAAGCCGTCCATCTCTACCAAGATCTGGTTCAGGGTCTGTTCGCGTTCGTCGTGGCCGCCACCAACACCGGCGCCGCGCTGACGTCCAACCGCGTCTATCTCGTCTATGAACAAAATTGAAGGGGAGTGCTTTTTGGCGGTATTAAACGCGTCGCGGATGCGGCTGGCGCCAACACCAACAAACATTTCCACAAACTCCGAAGCGGACATATAAAAGAAGGGGACGCCACTCTCGCCGGCAATAGCGCGAGCAAGCAGAGTCTTACCGGAGCCGGGCGCGCCCATCAGCAGTACGCCGCGCGGGATCTTGGCGCCGATGTCTGTGAACTTCTTGGGGTTTTTAAGAAAGTCCACTACCTCAACCAGCTCCTGTTTTATTTCGGCCATGCCGGCTACATCTTTGAAGGTAGTCTTTTCTTTACCACCAGTAGCAGACATCTTTAGATTAGACTTGCCGAAGTTCATTACTTGGTTTTGGCCGCCTTTGGCGCCGCGGAACAGGAACCAGAAAAAACCAATAAGCAGTAAGAGCGGCAGTAGCGAAGGCAGAATCAGTCCGAGCCAGAAACGGCTGCCAGACTCTTCTTGAATTTCCAGACTGACCTGTTGCAGGGCCATTTGATCCACGCCGTAGTTGCGCAGAGTTTCGGTGATGCCAACCTCAAACTCTTTTTTGGCCTCTGCCTGAGTGCCGTCTTTGAGCCCTATCTCCAGATTGTTCCCATTGACGACTATTTTCTCAACCTGTTGTGAGTTTATCTTCTGAGCCACCTCGCCTAAGGTAAGCTGGGTCGGCTCTTCTACGGGTGTAAAAAAGAAAGAGAAGAGGAGCGCGACGAGCACTAAGGCGAAAACGGCGACTACAAAGTTTTTAACAAAATTACTCATATATTTTTTGGAGTTTTCTTTTTATTTATATGCAAAGTAACCGTATGATGTTAACACGATTTAAACAAAATCTAAATGAAGTATTTGTTTAGCGGTTGAGCAGCTGCTTGGCCTTGGCGCTCATGCTTAGAAATACCTGATACGTTGTTTTGACGTTGTCAGAGACCTGCTGGGTGTAGAGCTGAACTGTCTTGTGGGCGATATCAATTTCGTTTACCTGGGTGATCAGCTCCTCAAGGGGAGCGAGCAGAGAGACGGGCTCCGTTGATTCAACCATGGTAGAGGTCGTCGCCGGCATTATTAAGTCCTGAAGTATGCTTATGGTTGTTGTAGCGCTATCAGCTTCGCTCTTTTTTAGTTGAGCAAGCAAAGCTTCTCGTTGCTTTATCTCGCTTATCAATAACTCTTGGCTCCCGCGCCGATACCAATGCGCTTTGTCTAACGAGGCGCGCGCCTCTTTGAGCATCGGGGTAAGGACCTGCGTGTTTAGCCGAGCCTCTATTTTAGAAACGTCGTTGCTAATTTTGGTAAAACGGTTTAGCGCGGTAGCAAGCACTTCTGCCGCCTGGCTAAGTAGCGGAACATCAATAGCCAACTTCACCTCCGGATTATAAAACTGCTCGCGCCAAAACTTTAAGTCGGCGGCGGTAGCCTTGATGTACTCCAAGTCTACAGTGTCTGACGCGACGGTCTTCTTTAGATCAACCAAGTACTGACGGCGCTCCTTAAGCATATTGACTAGCGGCTTGTAAGAAGCGGCGCTGTCCTTCATGGACGGAGACTTTAGAGCCGCCTGAAGCTTCACTAGCACCTCGTCCACTTCCAGAATAGAAAAATCAACAATGCTACCCAGAGCCTCTTGGTGACTGGCAAGCTCTTCGGCCTGGTCTATAGGTTGGGCCGCCTGTTGGATCTGCACTGTTTGCGGGGCCGGCTCAGTTGAAGTTGCTTCGGAATTTAATTCTTTGGATGCTTCAGCAGACTCTTCGGGTAGTGCTCCTACGCTTTCGCTGACTTGATCCAAGGCTTCTTTTAGTTTCTCAGATTGAGCTTGGGCGCCACTTGGTACGACTAAAAAGCCGATCAAGATGGCGGCGAATAGAGCGAGGCTATAAGTACGGGCGACTGAGCTATTCAATAGTTTTTTCATTGTCTTGCTCCCCAGAGATCTTTTCTAATGCTAACGCGACGGCGGTGGCAGACTGATCATAGTACTGCGCTTCGGCTATTTGGATCTCAAAGCTCGCGGTGCGCACCTCTTGCATGAGCGTGTCGTCGTTAAAAGACTGCGCGAGCTGACCTGAACTTGTATTAAAGTAGGTGACGCCGCCCGCTAGTACCACAAGGATGACACTAGCAAAAGCAAAGGCCGTCTGGATAGTCACTCCCTCGGGTAAACGAACTGGCAGGCGGAACGGTAGGCGGCGAAGTGGTTCTTGAGCGGTAGACAAGATCATCTGCTTGGAGCGAACCATAAATTCGCGGCTAGGTTCAAGCGAGCGGAGGAGGTTGGTGACGGTTGTGAATTTTTTATTCATCATCTTCAGCGAGTAGTTCTTGTAATTTTTTGGTGGCGCGATGTTGGAGGATCCGGACCGTACCCTCGCGCTTGCCGATAACTTCAGCTATTTCTTTTGGACTCAGATCTTCGATAAAGCGGAGCTCCATTACCTCGCGCTGGTCAGGGGTTAACTGCTCAAGCGCGCTCATCACTTTCTCCAGATCAAGCTTGAGATCAAGTTGCTGGCGCTGATCCGAACTGACCTTAAGGAACTCTTCCTCCATCTGCCCAACCAAGTCGTCTACGTTCAGGTGACTCTTTTGGGTCCGGTAGTGATCGATGACTCGGTTACGAGCGATTCGATACAACCAGCTGGAGAAGGGGAAACCCCGGGATTTAAATGAAGGCAGCTTTTGCCAGGCTCTTAAAAAGACTTCATGGGTCAGATCTTCAGCCTGCTCTTTACTACCCACTTTTACGGCTATAAAACGATAGATAGCCTTGATATAGTGGTCGTAGAGCCTGCCAAAAGCCTGATCATCGCCATGCTGAGCAGCCTGGATCAACTCTTGTTCATCTTCTAACATATATAACGAATGACTTAGCGTTTGGTTACCCTGGTGTTCTGGCCTGCCATGCGAAGCCAAATTATATACTACCACTAGCTAAGAAAAGCCCATGCTTCGCTCAATCCTTCTTCGCTGAAGCTACGCAGGGCACTTCTTCGCCTTGGAATGGCTTGCACTGCGTAGCGCATAGGCCTGCCATGCGAAGCCAAATTATATACTACCACTAGCTAAGAAAAGCCCGTGCTTCGCCGAGGCTACGCAGGGCCATTCTCCGCCAAGGCGGAGAATGGAGCGGGTAAGGGGAATCGAACCCCTGTCGACAGGTTGGAAACCTGTAGTATTACCACTATACGATACCCGCCTTCGCTAAAGCTTCGGCGGGCAGGCCCGCACGATTTATCTATACTACAATTTTTTAGCTTTAGAATCAATGTGATTCTCTTGATTTTAACCGCTATTCCGCTATACTGGTTTCACCATGAAAGCTGTTAAGAATCTGATTTTCACTGTTTTGGCGAGTGCGATCTTGATCGTTACTTTAGGGCTATTCTTTAGCTCAGCCAGTGGAGATGCGGTCATCCCGCGGCAGTTTTTCGCGGCTCGCCTGCGCGCGGCAGACGACTCTAGGAACATGGCCAGGCTTATTAATGACTCTCTGCAAAATCTTAAGAAAATAGATGAGTACCAGCGCCAGGGGGCTGTCAGCAGCGCCTTGGACTTGCTTCAATTTGAGATAAATACGGCGACCGATCGACAGGAGGCAGCGTCGCTGCTTGCGAATCAGTTGGAGCAGATGGCCAGAACCACAGCGGAGATGGACCCGGCGGCTGCCGAGCGATTGGCGGTTGAAGCCGTAACTACCGGAGTAGCGATGGTCAGCACGATGATCAATTACAACGATTCGCTGAATCAGCTGTTTACCGGTATTCAAGCAAGGCTGACCGGCGCTCCTAGCGAGGTTAATGTGTCGGCTGTTTTGGCGGAGATAAATGCGGACGCGGAGGCTATAAATCGTCTAAGCACCAGTTTCAACGGACTGCTGGATGATTTTGATAGTCGGTACGTGAAGTAGATAGTGCTCACACTTTGCTTGCCTGCAGGCTCGAGATTTTGGGATTTTATCAGGACGTGATAATGTGAACACCATCTAAGAGTAGCAAGACTTTCGGGCTGTCGTATACCGGTAGTATGCCTGTTTTGGGAACAGGTGGACTGGGTTCAATTCCCAGCAGCCCGACAAAAATTGACACCAGCGCGTGAAATGCCGCAAAATGAGGGAATGAGATTTGAATGGACTGACCAGGAACATGCGCCGGAGTCTTTGCAAACTGTTAAGGTGCGTGATTTTGTGAAGAATGTTTGGTCTATTCGAGGATCACTAGACACCCCCGAAGGAAGAGAAGCTTTTGACCGACTCTGCGAAGACGTTGGAAAAGACGAATTTGATGAAGGTTTCAGGCAGGGCGAAACAGAAGCATATCAGTGGGCCTTTGAAGAAATTGTTAGCCCTGAGAATCCGGACCTGAACTTAGTATCAGCTACGATTGACCTTTTGTATATCTTGCAGGGTCGTGTGGGTGAGGATGGCTCTAGGGCGGCTCACGCTGTCAAAGAACCACTCCAAAGGTTTATAGAGAGCCCGCGGGCAAACTATTTACTATCTATACAGGCAAAAGAAACGATACGCCAGGAAAGCCTTTTCCTGGAAGATGAAGCCCTAGATCATACACTTCCAATTCGTGGAGGGAAGAGACTATTTAAGTTTGGGGATAGGCTTTTTGAATGTGCCGAGGATGACGGTGTTAGAGTTAACGCAGTTATTAATGGTGATGAATCGGATGTGGAGCGCGAGCGGGAACTAAGAGAAATTTCGTCACTACGCTCTGTAGCTATACGCGACTTACTGACTGATTCAGACCAGGCGTTAAGCGATACAGACATCGAGAAGCAGGTCGTATTATTCCAAGATATATTTTTGCAGCCGTATATCTTGCGTGGAATAGAGGCGGATTTCGCTCATTTATCTAGTGACGACCGCTTTAATGATACTTTTAATCAGCAACGCGTAGAAAGTCGTAGTAAGAGCTACTTAAAAATTCATGAGTTATCAACACAGGAACTGTTTTACCTGATTAGATTTTTAATGACTAAATCTCAGCGTGAGGTGACAGAGCGCCTCAAGCCGTTTGCTGAAAAATTTGGGCAAGATGGACTGAGAACTTTTTTGTCTACGGGTGATGACCTTAGCTTTGGTGAGGATATTCTTGATGTTTCCGAGCGGATGCCTGAGGATTCTGTGAGGGCTTTATTTGCGAAGTATGCAGAGATTGTTGATGCGGCTCAGTCTAGCGCGGCGTATCTGGTGGATAATTTTCCAGCTGGTGCTGCTAGCATAATCTCAGAAGAAAAGATTACACGACAGCTACTAAGTAAGGGTAAAGAGTTGTTGGCGCGCTACGAAAAAGGGGATGTTCCGGAGAAAATTCCAGAAGAACTGGATAATATCAAGGCAGATATTTTGTTATTTGGAGCGGCCTTAAAGACGGCGGGCGAACACGAACAAATCAAGTTTGAGGATGTTAAGGGAACTGAGATTGCCAGCCTTCAGACAAAGGAAATACCTCCTGCGGATCGTGAAGCGATGATTGCGCTATTCAAGCAGATTCGCGAGAATGACAAGTACAGTCCGGAGCACCTTGCCGCTCTAGAACAGGGCTTCAGAGAAGCGCTGGAGAAAAATATCGGCCGCTTTTATGTTGCGAAGTACAACGGCACCGTGCTTGCCTTTGTGCGCTTTGAAGACCTGCCAAATGGAAATGTCTATGCCGGTTCATTTACGGCCAGTCAGGATGTTCGCGGATCCACTATTGGCTCGGCCTTGATTGAAGAAGCGTTTATGCGGGAGAATGCAGATAGAACGCTGGAGGCAGTCGTATTTTCCGGTAACCCAAGACTAATGGAGTATCACACGAAAGTACTTGGACATGAAATTCTACGCGACAAAACCCTAAAAATTGGCGATGCCACTTACTTTAAGATGATTCGTCGACCGCAGGGTGCGACTAAGAGCCTGGCTGCTTAGAAAAATCTGCTTGTACAAATGGTGTCGCCGTCTCCCAGAGCGACTCGAATAAAGTGCGGTGCATTTGGCTGATGAATGGGTCGTCGACGATCACGCCGATGCGAGCTTTTTCGTTATAGCTAAGAAAACTTACTTTTTGATTATAAATCTGCACGATGCTACTAAAACGTTTCTGGGTAAGGGGAATTAACCTGATGGTGACAAGCTGGTTTTTCAGCTTGTCTTCAAGGCACCGAACATAGTTCGTGTCTGGCCCGAGAATACGTTTATGAATACCGCGCCTGACTCGCTCGTTTATATAGCGAGCGTTTTCCGCTGGTAGGTACTTGTCCATCACCTCGTGGTCAAGATAGGTGAGCACCTCGTCGCCGGACTTTAGGGTATCATCTGCCAGAATGCGAACCGCCTTGGCGCCTTCAAAGTACTGCACACCCGGCTTGCCGGAGATGAGATTAAAGTCTGAGGTTAAGTTGTTGATTATTCCGCCCAGCGCCTCTTGGGCGACTTTGGCAGACTGCTCTTTCTGCTCGGCTAGCTCCTTCAGGCGCAGGGGGTGGGCCGGCTCAAAAAGCAACACCTTTTGCTTGCTACTCTTTTTAACTAAGCCAATAGCTACCAACTCGTCCAAAACCTTGTAGGTCAGCCCGCGCTTGAGGCCGGATTTTTTACTAATATCACTGGCCGACAGGGCGCCATTTTTAAGCAATATTTCGTAAACCCTGGCTTGATCCGGGGCCAGCCCGGCTTTGGTAAGAGTGTTTTCGTACATATTTTGCCTGCCTTATCTCAAGGATATCATTTGAATGCAGGGGTGGAAAGTGGATAACTTTCACAGAAATATGACATTTTTAGAGCTTTTCTAGAAGTGCTTAAAACCTCTTGAAATCTAGGGTTTTTGGCATTTTGGCCTTTGCTATTGCCACGAGGGCTTGACAAATCTTGTAAATGGTGCTATAGTGGTTGTAGAACCTGAGAAGAGGGTTGGTCCACAAACAAGTTGCTGGAGCAATCGCTTAACAGGAAAAGTTGAAGAAATGTCAGTGGATGCGTGCTTTTCACCCCTGACCCTGACTAGATAGCTTTACTCAGAGCATCTAGCGGGGCGGTAACTGCGCCGGCAAGGCAGTAAAGAGGAGGGAGTGGGAGCAAAATTAGACATCTGATGGTATTTCTCGCCTTGACCAATCGTTGGTCTGGCAGTTGTGGGAGCGGCTCGGGAACGTCTGGCTGGAGAGCGAGACCGGAACGGGTAAAACCACGACAAAACGGTTCAGGAACTTTTCTTTTGAGGAGAGCCCCGCTTCGCATAAAGCTACGCAGGGTAAAAGTTCCTAGGGAGATCCGCTGGACAGAAGGACCTAAACCCGCCTTGTGTCCAGAAATCTCTCTAGAGATAGAGAGTTGTACCTTAACAACTGAATAGAAGCGTACTAAACACAGGCGATACTCGGGGATTATATACCGGAGTGCCTGTTGGCCGTAGTGCGTGGATGCGGTATGGATATGTTGGATTGCTACACACAATACAATTGATTCACGAAACCCCGAGCTCATAAAGAGCTCGGGGGTGGTGAGTCCGTTGTGGACTCAACTGTGGCGCCAACAGTATAAACGGCGTGGACAAAGGAGGCTAGTCATGGCGAGCAAGTTCGTCTTGGCCGGGCCGCCTCGGTCCGGGAAGTCCTGCTTGAGGGAGGGCCTCAAGCAGGCGATACGGCGCATCCCTGGGGCGCCGTACCCGTACGTAATCACGGCCTGCCCCGACGGGGAGGGGTCGTGGTTCCAGGAAACCGTCAACGCGGATCCGGCGTTGGCGGCGGCGTGCAAGGCGGCCTACAAGGCCAAGTTCACGCCGGAATTCGTCGAGCGCATCAAGACTTCGGTCGAGAGGTGCTCGCTCGAGCTGACGCTCGTCGACATCGGAGGCATCCCCTCCGTTGAAAACGAGCAGATCTGTTCGGGGGCCACTCACGTGGTGATCCTTGCCGGAGACATGAGCAAGGTTGCCGAGTGGCGCGAGTTCGCCCGGAAGGTCGGGCTTGTCGTGGTGGCGGAGATTCACTCCGACTATCACGGCACGCAGGACATGATCGAGGGCGTTGGCCCCGACCAGGTCCTGCGCGGCGCCGTGCACCACCTTGAAAGAGGTGAACCGGTGGCCGACCGGCCGATGGTGGCGGCACTGGCGAGCTGGCTGGTGACGCTCGCCAAGTAGTGTGAAGCCAAATGACGCGATCCTTGCTGGTGCGTCATTTTCTGTTCTACAAAGACCCTAAAAAAGGTCGCCTCTTTCCAGCGGCATGGCTGGAACAGCAAGAGAGGTTTTGTCTCTTAAAGGAGGAAGCATGTCCTTGTACAACGTGGACATCGAGAAGCAGGAGGGTGGCCTCCTGATTCGGGTGAGCTTCGGCTCACCCGCACAGAATGACCAGATCGTCCTCGAGACGGCCACCCGTCTCGAGGAGCTCGAGGCCGCCGGCGAGCTGTCCGGTGGTGGCGTGGCCCGCGTGAACGGGCCCGCATCCCTGCCGGTGGCGATGGTGCTCGCGCACCACCTCGCTCACCGGTTCACGGGGGTCGCGTGCTTCGACCCCAAGATGGGGAAGTACGTGGTCGCCATCGCCCACGGCGGACAGTACGCCGTGGGCGACCTGATCGACTAGTTCGGTCAGGAAAACCTCTGAGCAATCAGAGTTGCTGCAAAATCCGGCAGTGTAAATAAAGGTAAACAGTTTTTGTCCCCGTCGTGAACTGAAATCATAATGGAGAGCCACGCGGAAGCAGAACCGCTAGGACACGAGCACGACCGGCTCATGTCGAAATGGTTAGGTCAGCGCCTGAAGGGAGCATGGTTCGCCCAGCTCCCTTCAGCAAAATTTACATTTTGAGTTGAGATTCATGCGATGGATTTTATTAACATTTCGCACTGGGGAGCGCGATCCATCGCATAAATCTCTTCTTAAAAGTCGTCCCGCGTGGGGCTCAAGAGGAGAAAATAAAAAGGAGGGTGCCACGATGTGGCGGCTCAAATCAGGGGAGATGGTGGTAGACCGGCATCGGTCACACATCCACCCCACGGTAATGCCGCACCTGCCTGCGGCACTCGCCCGAATTAGTTCACAGGGCAGGGACTTTCTCGTTGAATCGGTCGACTTCGGTCGGCCAATTGGCGAGACGATCTGCGTTCCCACCGGACCGAGGGACGAAATCGTATATGCAGTTCGGTCCGGACGTCGGGGGCTCACGCGGTTTGTCAAAAACCGCGCACCGCTTCCGACTTCAGCCGTCAGAGTTGTCCTGAAGAGAGACGATGCTGGCGGCTATTTTGTTCTCTTGACCGCCTTCCTGGGGCCACCGGCACCGCCGGAACCATGGGACCGAAATACGATTCGCACGCGCGATGAACTCGCGCGAGCAGTCGCCTTCTGGAATACTCACGCCCTTGTGTGGGGGTATGAGCCGAGTATTGCGGGCACGGAAACCAAACGTTGCCCGTGGTAACACGGGCGGGAAGGAGGGGCTGCAATGCCCACAACACAAGAGCTGGCGGAGCGTCTTAGGACGCTTGTACCAGGGCGTCCGATTTCGAAGGCGATTGAGCTCGTGCTCGAGCGCCACGGCGATCGGACCCGGCTCGGAGGCGAGCCAGAGGTCAACCATGTTCTCCGCGTTGGAATCGCGGGGGCCGAGTACGCTTTGGCAAATTTGCCGGAACAGCTCGAGACCCTCGCGCTGTGCGGCGTGCTCCACGATGTTCTCGAGGACACGCCGACAACCGACACGGAGCTCGTGAACTTTTTCGGCGGTGAGGTCGCGCGAGTCGTTCGCGCGCTTTCGCACGTCGAAGAGGAAGAACCCGAGGCGATCTACTACGCCCGGGTGGCTGCAGGCGGACAGCTGGCAGTTGTCATCAAGCGTTGCGACCGCTTAGACAACTTCGGCTGTTTGCACGCTGCGCCGGAGAAGTTCCAGCGCAAGGTGCTGCGTCTGCAGCGAGCGGCGTTACCGATTTGGCGGTCGATGGACCCAGAGGGGTACCCGCTGATCGTGGCGGCGCTCGATGATCTCGACCGTCGCCTCAACCACAACCCCTGCGACAAGCAGGGAAAGGGAGTCTGAAGTGGAAAAGCTCCAACAGGCCGTAGCTTTGGCGGCCAAGATCCAGAGCATCGTTTCCGACGTGCTGGCGCGGCACATCGGACGCGAAGACGTCATCCGCGCCACACTGCTGTCGCTCGTATCGGGCCGGCCGGCGTTCTTCCTCGGATCTCCCGGGGTGGACAAGACCGGCACAGTCCAAGCGCTCGCCGGTCGGATCACGGGTGCGTCGTTCTACGACGCGCTCATGCCGACGGTCGCCTCGGCCGATCAGCTTCTCGTGGAGAGCACCTCCATCGAGGAGACGACCGATGCGGGCGGCGCCAAGCAGATCCGCACTCGGGATCAGCTTGGTCGGGCTGCGGCTGCCCACATCGTCTTCGCAGACGAGATCTGGAAGGCCGAGCCCCGCGTACTCAACACGCTCATCGACCTGTCGAAGGGCGATGGCGTGCGGCACGACGGGATGCTGGTCAAGACACCGCTTCTGGCGTTCTTGTCGGCGTCCAACGAGTTGCCGGAGTCCGAGGGCAACCTCGGAGCGGTCTGGAGTCGCATGACGATTCGCGTCGTCGTGCAGCCTCTCGACCGTAGTGGCAAGATCGGGCTGGTCAAGGCCCGGCTCGGTCGCGACCGACAGTCGGCGCAGACGGCAACCTCGGCCCAGCTCACGCTGAACGAGGTGACGCTCCTGCGTCAGGCTCGACCTTTCGTGAAGATCCCGGACGACATCGTCACGGTGGTCCTGGACATCCTCCAGGAACTACTCGACGACAAGTCCGCCGACTTCGCGTGGGCATGGGCCGACGACCGGCGGTTCGGCCGTTTGTTCGACATCCTGCAGGCGAAAGCGCTGCTGGAAGGTCGGCAGACGGTCGGCAAGCAGGACCTCGCGGTCCTGGAGTGGCTGCTCTGGGACACCCCCGAGCAGATTCCGGTGGTCAAGGCGAAACTCGCCCCGTATTGTCGGACACCACTCAACGACGCGCAGGAGGTAGTCGATACCCTCCTGTCGCCGACCGGAACCGTGCAGACGGTTTGCGGCGGCGATCGAGGCAAGGGCGTTCCGGCCATCCAGCAGTGCGAAAGCGCTCTGGAGGAGTTGGTGCGCCTGCGCTCCGACGCAAGTGACGCCGCCATGCAGGCGGCGATCGACGCGCTCACCGCGCAGGTGAACGCGAAGAAAGCGGACGTGATCGCGGTGGTCACGGGCGCCAAACGGACTGCGTAAGGGAGGTGCAACATGGGCGACAAGCCCAAGCCCGTCACATGGGCAGAGCTCATGGAGCTCGCGGTGACGGACGTGGATGCCTTCGGGTGTCTGCGGTACCTCCGTCACCGCGAAGCTGTGCCGGCTATCCCGGAGCTGGCACAGAAGTCCGAGAAGAAGTTCCCGGGAGCTGAGGGGGCGCTCCTCGATCTGTACCACGGACTCTGGTCGCCAGAGCCGACGGTGCGGGACGAGGTGCCCCCGTCGAGAAGGTACTGGAAGGAGATGCTTGGCGAGACGCTGAAGTCCAGCGCTTACCAAGAGCTCCACGCCGGTACGCAGCTCTCGGAGCTAAAGTCGGTTCTCGGTACGGTGGCCATGGGCGAGTCAGTACTTGCCCTGGTGCCGGAAGAGGACGGTGAGAAGCTCCAGGAGTTGGACAAGGCCTCCGCCGACGCTGAAGCTAAGGCGGACGAGGCAGCAGACGCTGAATCGGCCGCGCAAGCGGCGCAGATGTTGGCGGGGGCTGCAGTTTCTCAAGCTGGGCAGGGCCAACCTAGTGGCAAGTCGCAGGGCGCAAGCTCGGGCGGCATGACTCCGGCGCAGGCCCAGACCCGCGCGAACGAACTGGCGAATGCCGCGGCGAAGGCCAAGGCAGATGCGCAGGCGGCGCGCGAGCTGGCCGACGAGGCCGAGCTTGACGCAGAGATTCTGGCCGAGGAGTTGCTGGGCAAGCCCGGTAGCGACAAGGCGCAAGAAAAACTGCGTGAGCTGACGCGGATCGGCCTCCAGGCCGTCCGCAACGCCCAGGAAAAAGTCGAGAAGGCCTCGCAGACTATCGACTCCTGGGGACTGGATGAGGCGGAGCTGATGCGCACTGGCATTCCCGAGTCACTCGGGTTGCTGGAGCGTATGCGGCGCAACACCTCGTTCCAGAAGTTCGCTGCCCTGCTCGGACGCATCCGCAAGATCGCGGCTCGCAAGGCACGATCCAAGGTGAGCGGTGAGGGCGCACGGATCACGACGGTGGAAACCGGCCGTGATCTACGGCGTGCCTTGCCGAGCGAACTCGTCGCGCTCTCTCACTCGGTTCCGGCACTACGCGCGAAAGCGCTGATGCGCTGGGCCAAGGGAGAGCTCGCTCTGCGCGGCCAGCAGGCCAAGCAGAAACTCGGCCATGGTCCGGTCGTCGTCTGCGAAGACGGTTCCGGCTCCATGGATGGAGCAAAGCTGCAGTGGGCTAAGGCGCTTTCACTCGCCCTCGCACACTACGCCAAGCTCCAGAAGCGGTCGTTCGGGTGGATATTGTTCGACTATGGCGTCAGGCTGAGTCGGACGTATCCACAAGGGCGGCTGTCTGCCGAGCGGCTGCTCGAGATTGCAGAATCTCGAGCAGGCGGAGGAACAGACTTCGAGGCGCCGCTTCGGAAAGCGTTCGAGATGATTCGCGAGCAAGGCCTGAAGAAGGCCGACATCGTGTTCATCACGGACGGCGACTGCGCCGTCTCGGAGAAGTTCCTCGGTGAACTGGCAGCGATCAAGAAGGAGTTGGAGGTCAACATCATCGCAGTTCTCTGCGACGCTGGCCACAACGCCGAGGCGACCGTTGCGAAGTTCGCCGACATTATTGAAACAGCTTCGTCCTTCACGGCTGAGGAGGCGGAGAGCAAGGTGTTCAGCCACTTCTAGGAGGGGTGAGATGTCTGACCAAGCCGCGCCTCTCGTCGTTACGCTGACGGCCGAACATGGCCAGAAGTGGGACGCCGAGAAAAAGCGCGGGGCGATCGGTACGTATCGTCCCGCCGGATCGGGCCGACGGAGCCCGTTCCACCTGGTTTTCATGCCTGACGGTGTGGAGCCGGGTCAGCAGGTCCGTCTGACCCTACGCGAGATCAAACCTGACAGCGCAGGGCACATGATGTATCGCGGATCGCCGGCGCCGGTCGCGTACGCCGAAAAGTGGCGCGACAACGGTGACGGCACGGCGAGCCGGGTGACCATCTCGACCAACTGGCTCTTGCAAGAGAGCGAGGAGGGAGTGCTGGAAACTCGGCCACTCGCAACCCGCGAATGGGACCCGCCGTCGGTTCGGCACGATCTCAAGGTCGTCTGGGGAGTTGATCAGGTTTCGTCCTTCGTTGAGAGGGTTGCGACCAAGATCTACACCCAGCAGGCCGAAAAGGTTACTGCCGGACAGATGGTCTGGGTTAATACTGGGACACGAGAAGAGCAGGGTGCACCGGAGCAGCTTCCCGTCTTGCAAGTGAAGGTGGGATACGGCGACTTCGGAGGACACAAGCTCGAACTCGTGTGGAGCGACGCATGGACTCTGACGGCGGACTGCTACTTCGCAGTGAATACCGAGTACACTCGGGAAAACACTTCGTACGGCAAGCTGCCGAAATGGGTTCAGGCGCAACTCCTCAACCAGTACCCGACATGCGGTTCGTGCGGCACGGTTCGTTACAACAAGGAGGAAACTTCTTGGTGTGCGACTTGCCGACCGTATCGCGAAACCGAGCAGTGGATTGTGGCCTCGCTGACTCCGAAGCGCAAGCTGGAGCTTTCAGTAGAGGCCGCGAAGCTACTCGGCGCAGGCAGTGCCCTTGAAGGTGAGTTGGGTGTGGCGATTCTCAAGGCCACTCTCGACCACATCGGGGACAGTTGGAGACGGGATGACTTCGTCCAGCGGTGGACCGGCTATGGCTGGTACTACTTCTGCGATGACGCAGTCTACGGATCCAAGCTCTCTCCGGCTGCACTCCAGATTCTCCAGTTCCTGCCCCATGCAAGTGGTGACAGAATGGTGGAGATGGTGGCGTGGCTCAGCGGGGGCCACAAGCAGAACTTCTCTGACTACTACGCGGCAGCGCAGGTCAGAGGAGAGCGAGTCCAATTGCCAGTTGGACTTCAGAACGTCGTAGAAAATCTGGCAGCAGGCAGGACAGGTTTGGCAGAACGCCTTCGTGGCGGCGAGCCGGATCGGCTTCTGGCTCTGCAGGAGTATCGGGGCTTGGGCGACAACATCGACCGAGATTCCCGAGAATTCAGGGAGGTGGGTAATCTTCTGGTCGACGGCGACCAAGATTATGCCAAGGCCCTGAGGCGCATTCGTGGTCTTCCGTCAAGGAGGCCCGCGGTGATTGCCGCACCTGCGCCACAACAAGGCCGGGCAGCCGCTTGGGAAGAGCCGGATGTTCCGCGCCACCAAGAGATGCCTGCTGCGCTCGATCCGTGGCAACAACAGCTTGCAGCCCTCAAGGCGAAGCTAGACAAAGACAAGCCGTCGTAGCGATGGCTGTCAAGAAAGGAGATTGTATCACGATAGGTTCCCAGCTGGACTAGCCACCGGCGTAGACATTCCCAAAGTGGCACTTCGGGCCGGATGACAAAACACACCCTGTCATCCTGCGGGTTTCGCTGGCTCGAGAGAGTCGACGGAAAGGGTAGCGTGTGGGCGGGGGATGGTTTCGACTATCTCCCGCTCGCTCAAAAATATTTGCCCGTTAGCGGGCTGGGGATAAATTCAACGGATGGCGATAGATTCTAAAAAATCTCTCTCCTCTAACCATCCGATGATTTAGTCTCCGGCCCACTGCCGGGCAAAAAAACACCCCGCGCCCTCCTTGGCGCGGGGGTTTTTTATTTGGCAAAAATGGAGAGTGAGGTTATAGTAACAAGCGAATGCCCTCGTAAGCAGAGCTTGCGAAGGCGGCATTCGGAAAATATACAAATGCTTCGCATTTGAACATTTCTCCTCACTTGCCCTCGTAAGCGGGTAGCTTGCGAAGGCGGCATTCGGAAAATATACAAATGCTTCGCATTTGAACATTTCTCCTCACTTGCCCTCGTAGCTTAATGGATAAAGCAGGACTCTTCTAAGGTCTTGATGGGGGTTCGATTCCCTCCGGGGGCACCAAAAAGCAAACGACTCACCGCGGTGAGTCGTTTGCTTTTTGGTTAATTTACAAATTTTATAAAAGTTTCTGTTTTTTTCACTAACTTTATAAAGTTAGTGAATGGACCTACTCTTTGGCAGAAGCTGGCTCGGAGACCGGGGCCCGACTCTTGTCTTTGGTCAATGCATTTCCGAGTAAGAACCGGACGGGGTGGCCCAGGATCTCTTTGATGCCGATCGCGTAGACCATGTCGGTCCAGAAGTGGGCTGGACGGGTGACGTTGGTGAACTGTTGGCGGCGGATGGCGGCGAAGATGGCAGGGATGGTCTTGGTTTTGGCAATAATAAGAGCGTAGTTGGTGTTTAAATATTTTCTTTTGTGGGTGTCACTGGTGGCGATCAGCGGTAATCCATAGCGGCGGGCGAGTTTGGCGGCCCGGCGATTTGGATTATAAAGCCACATATAAAACCAAGAGTGCTCAATGGCATCAAACAGGCTGATGTTAGCCTCTAGTTTTTCGTGCAAGCAGATTGGGCCGGGGTGATATGGGTGAGGAGCGACGACAAAAATATCGGGCTTAAGGCTCTTATACATCTCCAGCTCCACAAATGTGCGCACGTGCTCGGCGCGGGTGTCGCAATTTAAGATAAGCACATGGGCTCCCTCGATATACTGCTCAATGCCGGGAATGAGTAGAATGCCAAGATTCTCAGCGTAGGCGGCGAGTTCGGGAGAGTAGCCGCAAGCGGTATGCAGAGTGAGGGCCAGAACATCAAAGCCCTGCTCAGCAGCTTGGTCAATTATTTCTTTGGCGGTGAAGTCGCAGCTGTTACCGTCTAGCGGATCTTCGCTGGAGTGGAGGTGGAGATTGGATTTAAATCTCATTGGAAATCATCAGACGAATTACGAATAAAGTACGAATTTACGAATGTTCCTATTTTAGCATACGCACCGCAATCACAGTGATTTATTCCTCCTTTTTTAAAGGAGGTGGCCGGCTTTTTGGCCGGACGTAGGATTTGAAATCCCTCCCCCTGCGGGTACCTGCCTACCGGCAGGCAGGCTCCCTTTAGTAAAGGGAGAATTACAAAATCAAAATCCCCCAGATGATGGGGGATTTTGAACCCAGGTACTAATTTTGCCACGGACGAATGATTCGTAAATTCGCTTTGTATTCGCCTGCCTTCCGGTAGGCAGGTAATTCGTCTGATGTTACCCGCAGCGGGAAAAGCCGCAGGACTTACAGCTCATGCAGCCCTCTTGTAGGGTGAGCGCGCCACCGCAGTCCGGACACTGTGGCATCATGCCCATGTCGGCTAGCGATTTCTTGCCGACGGCTTTCTTTTGCGCTCCTTCAGTGTTTGTCGCGGTTGGCGCCGGAGCGGCAACCAGCTCAGCAAGCTGCTGAGCCTCGGCCAGCTGTTCAGTGCTGTCTTCCACGGTGCCACTCACATGCTCTTCCATTATCTGCGCGATCGCGTCCGGCAGGGAGAGGATGGTGCCGCGGTTGGTCATCACCGGCATTGGACCGCGGATGCCTTTGAGCTCTTTGATGATGTCTTCTACTTTGATGCCGGAGCGCAGAGCCGTGGAGATAAGGCGGCAGAGGCCCTCGGACTGCTCTTGGAAGAAGCCACCGCTTTTGCCTAAAGTGGCAAACACCTCCAGGGGCGCGCCGGCCTCGTCGTTGTTGATGGTCACGTACAAATTGCCGTAACCGGTCTTTACCTTGTAGGTCTTGCCGAAAACTACATCCGGGCGGACGCGCGGACTTATTCTGCCTTGGTCTATCGGTAGATTCATCGGCTTTTCGGTCTTAGCGGCAACGGCCTCCGGAGTATCTAGGCTGTCCATGATGGACTTCATGTCCTTACCGTCACCAATGCTGATTGCTTGGATCTGGCGAGAGCCGTCGCGATAGAAGGTCATACCTTTGCAACCGAGCCTCCAAGCCATGATGTAACCTTCGGCCACGTCTTCTCTAGTGGCGCTGTTCGGAAAGTTGATGGTCTTACTGATGGAGTTGTCGGTGTGGCGCTGGAAGGCGGCCTGCATACGGATGTGGTCTTCGGCACTGATGTCCATAGAAACCACGAAGGTCTCGCGCAGTTCTTCAGGAAGAGCCATCAGTCCTTGGATAGAACCGGTCTTGCCAAGCTCCTCCATGACGCCGCCCTCACTAATTTCTATCTTGGCTTCTTCAAGCGCGGCTTTGAAAATAGGGTTCAGATACTGGTACTGGATGCCGTCTTTGTCTTGCTTGGTGAAGTACAGGGCGAATTCCGGTTCAATACCGGAGCTGCAGTCGGTGAACATTGAGATAGAGCCGGTTGGTGCGACTGTGGTTAGGGCGGCGTTTCGCATCTTTACCTTCTTCTTACCAAAGATGCTGCCTTCCCAGTTTGGGAATACGCCCTTTTCTTTGGCTAGCGCCTGACTGGCCTTGTGGGCTTCTTTGTTCACAAATGCCATTACCTTTTCGCCCAGAGCGCGTCCTTCCTCTGTGTTGTAGCCGATGCGCAGCTTGTAAAGCATGTCGGCAAAGCCCATCACACCCAGACCGATGCGGCGGTTGTTCTTAGCCTGATCATCAACTTTCTTAACCGGGTGGTCGTACAGGTCTATGACGTTATCCATCATGCGCACAGAGGCGCGGGTGGCAAAACGGAGGCGCTCCCACTTGACCTTCTTGTTCTCCACAAAGGCGGCGAGGTTGAGCGAGCCAAGGTTGCAGACGTCGTAGTGATGCAGGAACTGCTCTCCGCATGGGTTTGTGGCATCAATGTCGCCGAGCTGGGGCAGGGGGTTGGTGCGGTTAGCGGCGTCTAGGTTGACCACGCCCGGCTCACCGTTTTGCCAAGCACCTTCAACCAGGCGGTCAAAAAGATCCTTGGCGGTGATGTCTATTTCCTCAAAACCGGTGACAGAGCCGTTACCGGCGCGCAAGACGCGGTGCGGCTTGAGCTTCTTACCGTTAAAGGTAGCAAGCCACGGCTCGTTTGGCTTTTCCGTCACGGCCTTCATAAACTCGTCAGTGATGCCGATAGAGATGTTGAAGTTGCGGATGTCGCCTTCTTTTTTCTTGGACTCAATGAAGTCAAGAATATCCGGGTGGTCAATGCGCATGATACCCATGTTCGCGCCGTGACGGCCCTGCTGTTTGATGATGCCAAAGGCGGTGTCGTAGATGCGGAGGAACTCAACCGGACCGGAGCTCATGCCGTTGGTGCGCTTGGTCGGGTAGCCGGCCGGGCGCAGGCGACTAAAGGCAAAGCCAAGGCCGGAGCCGGCTTGCTGGAGGAGAGCCGACTCTTTCAAAGTCTGAAAAATATCATCAAGCGTATCGTGAACCGGCATCACGATGCAGTTGGCGATGATTGGCGTACCGGCGCCGACGTTAGTCAGCGTCCGGCCGGCCGGAGTGTACTCCTTGTTGGCCATGACTTCAAAGAAGTCTTGCTCAAAGCCGGCGACCTCCTTGGCAGACTTGCCGTAGCTCTTCTCTATCTCGGCCAGACCGCGGGCGACGCGGTGGAAGAGCTCGGCCGGAGTTTCTTGAGAGCCGTTTGGCTTGATGGCGAGGTAGCGTTTTTTCATAACGCGCTCGGCGTTATCGGAAAACGAAGCGTTGACCATTTTATCAAACTTTTTCATGTCGGTTTTAACCGGGCTAGCAGAAGTTGCAGTTCGTTTAGAGATTACAGCTTTCTTTACATTGGTCTTGGCCGCTCGAACAGTCGCTTTTGAGGCAGATGCTCGGCGAGAAACGCTTTTTTTCGCCATATTTTTATAATTTTTCCGGTTATTTTGTAAGATCGCTGACAATTTTTTGATCGCCGGCGGGTCTTCCTATTGTACTCCATCGTCTTCATTGCGAGTCAACCCACTTGGCAGAGATTGTTTGGGGAAAAGACGCAAATATTTCGTCACGAATCACAAATAATCACTAATCAAACGAATGCGCGCCATAGAGGAAACACAAAAACCAAAATCCCATCTTAAAGATGGGGTTTTGGGGTACGAATGTGCCGCGGGGGTGAGTTGAACACCCGACGCCGGCCTCTTCAGGGCCGCGCTCTACCGCTGAGCTACCGCGGCGTTTTAAGATACTCTTGCGCTCTTTATCAAAGCTCAAGATGTGTTTGAGTTTAGTATATTTTCGGCTTGAAAACAATAGATAGGAAGGGCGGCGTTATTTCCACAGTGCATTGGGTTTACAATTCCTTACGTGAGGATTATACTTAATTTATGCCCCATGTAAACTGCATACGCTGTGAAGCAACTTTTTACGCAAAGCCGCGCCATCTGAAAATCGGTTGGGGTAAGTATTGTTCACAGAAATGTCAGTTTGCCGCACAACGCAATGGATCGTATGTACAGTGTGCGGCTTGCAAGAAAAAAGTTTATCGCACCCCAAGACATTTTAAGCACTCAAATAGTGGAAGATTTTTCTGTGATAAAGCTTGCCACGCAGTTTGGAAGAATAAGTATGCCATCTCGGGCGAAAATCATCCGCGCTGGATCAATGGCAAGAATGCATATCGAAACATAATGAAGCGAGCCGGTGTTCCCCCGATCTGCAGAGACTGCAAAATTGAAAAATTTAAAGTTCTGCTCGTGCACCACAAGGATAGAAATAGAGAAAACAATAATCTTGATAATCTTGTTTGGTTATGTCATAATTGTCATTTCTTAGAGCATTACAACGACGGTAAAAAGAAATGATCTAGGAGACATGGTGTCCGTAGCTCAATTGGTAGAGCTCTGCTCTGTGGAGGCAGCGGTTGCGGGTTCAAGCCCCGTCGGACACCCAGCTGACAAGGTCAGGGCGAGGCCTATCTTTTTTAGGAAATACTCCTCCTGCGATGTTATTGTATTTTAAAAATGATATACTAAATCTATATCATCCTTTAACTTGTTTTTATACATGGATACTCTTTTAGTTGTCCTTGCGAGCTTTTCCCAGGCTAGTGTTGAATTTATTAGAAGGATTTTACCGAGTGGCACTAATGCGCTTCTTGTTGCAACGTTTATTTCTCTATCAGGGGGCATCTTGGGCCTTATTGCCGCGACAGCTCAAAACAAGTGGCACGAGTTTTCGAAATCTGCGCTTGGGTTCTCTGTATTAGCTGGTGTTGCGGTCTTGTTGCTTGATATCTTTTTAGTGACCGCCTACTCTCGAGGATTAAAGCTAAGCGTGGGTGTTCCTCTTTTTGTGGGAGCTACCGTTTTCTTTGGATTTTTTTACTCGCTCATCTCTGGAGACAAGATTTCCTGGATATCTGCTTTTGGATCTGGCCTCGTTGTTCTTGGGAGCATTTTGATTGCGACGCAAAACAGCTAGCTTCGCTTTTCAAACTAAACAGGGTTGAACCTTTCGACAGGCTCAAGGCGAGGCGGGGTTAGCTCCTCCTTCGCAAGGAACTACGGATGGACGCGGTAGGGGATCCCTAATATGAGGTTTGACCCCATAATTTTAAAGGCCTGGCAATTTTAGATGATTTGGGGCATGATTTGGATAGAAGGAGGTGTCTGATGACACAAGGTGAGATTCTTGCTGCGTTGCGGGCGGGGAAGCCGGTGTTTCCGGCGCGGTCGCTCGTCTTGGACAAGACCGTCGTTCTCGCGGCTCTGCGCGAGCGGGTCGCGTGGGCCAGGAGTACCGTGGCTGAGCTGCGGGCCTCGGAGAGGCCTGTCCACCCGGCCTTTACGGGGCTACGCATTCGCTGACCCCCGAAGAACGACTTCTTCAGGGGTCGTTCGCGTTTTGAGGTATAATTGAGTTATGAAAAAGCTATTGATTATTGCGGGACAGGAGGGGGTGGGGAAGTCCACGCTGACCAAGGCGCTGCTACCGGAACTGGAAAACGGGGCTGCTTTTGACGCGGAGAACATCTTACAGGTGAACCCTTTTGTGTTTGGGCCGGAGTTTAAGGATCTGGCGATAGCTAACTCAATGGCGCTGGTCTACAACTTTTTTGAACATGGCTATGAGCGCGTAGTGGCAGCGAGCTTTATAAATGGCCAAGATGGTTATGAGAGACTCAAGCCAAAACTAAAGCACAACCCGAAGATTTTGGTCCTGCAACTTACAGCCTCTCAAGAAGTTAGAGATAAGCGGCGAATAGAGCGCGAAAAACCAACTACAAAAGAGTGGCGCGACATTGTAGACGCTGTACGCGAAAAACCCTTTGACAAAGAGGATCCTGGCTACACATATGCAGAAATAGATAACAGTGAATTGACCGTGGACGAAACAGTGGTCATGATTAAGGAGAGGATGGTAGATTTTTTTGAATAGTATGAATTATGCCTGGGTGATGAAACGGTTGCTGACTCATCCTATATACTTTGTGGAGTTTATTTTTGTGGGGGCGCCGTTTTTCTTCGCGCAGGTGCTGGTGTTTGGGATTGGCTATATAACCTATAAGCTCAGCTTGACCGATGGGGTGGGAAGTTTTAGTTTTAACGCGGAAATCTTTGCATTGGACTTTGACCTGAATGCTTGGTTTTTGCTGGCACCAATTGGCGCGGCGATTGTCATTAAGCTCCTCTCGCTGGGGCTGGGAAAAAATATTGTACTGACCTGGCGACACTGGTTTTGGTCTTTTGCCACGATTGATACCCTGCTCTATGGCTTGGCGTTTGCGTATCTATACAGGCAGGGAGTTTTTCAGGCAGCTAATGGTGACATCGGGGTTGCCCTAGTCTTGGGCTTGTACGGTGTAACTATCTTGTTTACGTTTTTACATTTTTATTTGTATGAGAAGATTGGGGAAAATAGATAGCCTAATCTCACAGGTGGTTTGAGCATAGGCGCGGGCAGGAATTACCCTGCTCTTCATTGAGATTGTAATTTCTGGTACATTGGCTGAGTATGTATTTGTTAAGAACCAAAGAGACGCACCATAAATACTTAGCTTATCGAAATAACGGTGGGCTTGAGAAGGGTTGCGCGCTTTGTGAGCGAGAATCGCTAAAGGAGTTTAGGTTTTGGCGGGTTATTAAGAATGAGTTCCCGTATGACAGGGTGGCTGAAACTCACGATATGCTTATTCCAAAAAGGCACACTGGGGAGGGTGGCCTTACAGAGGAAGAAAGGAAGGAGCTCTGGGAGATAAAATGTGGAGAGTATATCAACAATAACTACCACTTTATAATGGAGGCTGTGACAAAGATTAAATCTATCCCGAATCATTTTCACCTGCATCTGACTAAGATCAAGGATCCGGAAAGTACAGAGCTATGAAAAAAATTTGTCCTTTTTGTACACTCCCGCAGATACAGGATCGGAAGATTCTGGAAAACGAGCTAGTATTCGCGTGCTTAACTTATATTCCGATCACTGTCGGTCATACACTCATTTTGCCGAAGCGGTGTGTGGCGACTTTTGGCGAGATGACTGCCGAAGAACAAGCGGCGGTTTTTGCATTGCGCGAGCAGGTTTGTGAGGCACTGCGGAAAACTTTTGGCGCGGAAGGATTTAATACCGCCTGGAACGAGGGCGAGGCGGCCGGGCAGAGTGAGCCACACTTTCACCTGCATGTGGTGCCGCGGACAAAAGGGGACACAGGAATCTATGAATACGATCCGCGGCAGTTTTTATATCGGCCGGGTAAGCGGCCGATCACGCCGGAGGCTGAGTTGCGGGAAGTGGCTGAACTCATTAAGGCTAATCTGGCTCGACATGGATGACGAGAGGCGAGAGAACAATGGCGTATTCAAGGAGCGTCTGGTAATGCGTCAGCGGCCTTAGCCTCTTGATAGCACTTCTCGCACTCCCAATATTCTCCAAAGATTTTTTTAAACTCTTTATTCTCTGGCAAAACGCTACGAAAATAATGGCCACCGCGATAGCGACGATTTGGGTAGACTACAATGTTCAGCTTTTTACCGCATACGATACAAGAGCGACGTATGGTGCGAGATTTTTTGGAAGCATTTACCATACCTAAGTAAACGAAACAAACAAGAGGGCATTACAATCTCTCTCTGACAGTTTCTCCATATCTGCCACTTTTATAATAACCGGTCATAAAAATAAACGGCCGTTTCTTTTTATGACCGGTTGTGTTACTCTGGCTTGTAAGGAGATACTTGTTTGTTTTTATAAGTAGGATTACTTATCAATCTTTTAATTCAACATCTTATGCCTTCCTATTATCGGGGCCGGAAACCGAAAAATCGTGTGGAGTTTTTGCGAGAACTTCGTCAAAAAGATATGGATCGCGACGATCTTTTGGAACTATTTGCGATCATTACCGCCCCCATAGCCGCCCTTATTCCAGAAAAGCCATATGAAGATAAAAGCCATGCAGAAATAAAATTTGATCTTTAAAAATTGCCGGTAGATAAAAAGCGTTTCAAACAACTGATGTATGAGTTGCGACGCGATAAACTTGTTCAAGAAGATAAAAAGAGTGGGCGTTACAGTATTACCACCGTCGGTAGGAGGTGGCTAAAATCTTTTGTAGAAAAGCCTACTACGGATTATGCGCCCGGGCCGGCAGAACGTGCGACGGTAACCGTCATTAGTTATGATATTCCGGAATCAATGAGGATATTCCGGGATTGGCTTCGCTATGTGCTGTTGCATCAGCTGGGCATGAAGCAAGTTCATCAGAGCGTGTATATCGGCAAGATAAAACTACCAGAGGAGCTGGTAAAAGATATTGTTCGCTACGAACTGGACGAACACATTGAGATTTTTGAGATGACCAAGTCTGGCACCTTACGCCAACGAAATCTTTAGAGAAAAGAGTGGCGTGGTAAGAGTGGGAGGAGAGATTCTTTTTCTTCATAGCTGACTACCTTGCCTACCGGTCATAAAAAGAAACGGCCGTTTCTTTTTATGACCGGTGGAAGAATAGCTGAGTTGGTGCCTCCAAACGTGGAGTCTAAGAGAGACTCAAGGTGGTGACTATTCGCCCCTGAAATAGACTAGGCCCCCGGGTGCGCGATGCGCGCCCGGGGGCCTGCGGTTGGCGAGGTCAGTCGGCGGTTGCCGACGCCTCGGTGTTCTTGTCGGGATCAAAGGCCTCCCACGAGACCCTGCCGGCGAGCTCCTCCGACGGCAGAGCACTGCCGTTTGTGTCGAAGACCAGCGCTGGCGTCGCGGTGAGCTCGCCCTGCCAGTCCAGACGGAACGTGAGCGCCGTGCCGCCCTGATACGTTGGCCAGGCGTAGGCGACCCATGACTGCTCGTTGACGTCCGGGTCGGTCTCGCTGACCATGACGTAGAAGGCGTACGATGGCTGTTGCCTGAAGGCGATGCCGATCTTGTTGAACTCCAGCCTTGGTTGCGGGAAGATCTCCCGGCCGGTTCGAGACTTGGCCTGGTACAGTTGCCAGAGCGAGCCGTACTCCCCGACGCCGTCGGAGTCGTTGTCGAACAGCTTCTGCACCTTGGCGTCTGCCTGCGCCGCGGCGATCTGCTTCAGGATCGCGACAGCACGCAGATCGTTTTTTTTGCTGTCTCCGGCGTTCAGCAGGTTGGGGATCACGAGCATCATGATGATGGCGAGGATGGAAATCACGATCATGAACTCGATCAGGGTGAAACCCTTCGGAATGCGCCTCTGACTGGTGGACATGTGTCCCTCCCGTGTTTCATACCAGTGCCCATGGAACCCCTCCACAGTGCTATGTATTAAATACACTACTTTCTTTTTTTCGTCAATCGGTTTACAAAATTGGTGATGTGTTGTATTTTATTAGAGGAAAAAATGACTGTCGGACTCGTTGTCCGGTAGTTGGAAACAATCTGTCCTGAACTTTGCACGAATGTGCTTTCCCGTGGAGGGGAATATGAACAATCCGCTCGCGCTCTGTCTGCTGACGGGGCTGTGTTTCGGGAGTTGGCCCGTGGTTGCGCGCTGGTCAGGATTCCCCGGGTCGTGGATTGCCGTGGCGGTCGCGGCTTGCACGCTAGTCGTGGTCGGCTTCACTTTCAATTTACAGGAGGGGCAGGCAACGGGGCGCGGCGTGCTGATTGTTCTGGCCGCTGGCACGCTCAACGGCCTGGGCATGATCATGTTCGGGAAACTGCTAGGTACACCTGGACTAGACGCGTCCAAGTACATTCCAATTGTGTACGGCATGCTACCGGCGGTGTCCATGGTGGGCATGCTCGTGGTCTTCCGCGATCCGGCCTACGCAACCAAGTTCATCGGGCTGGCTCTGGTGTGTGCGGGAGTCTGGCTCATCAACCGATAAAGAGGAGGGGCTGATGCCGAACATCGAGCTGATTGGGTTCTCAGAAGTGGACGCGGATCACCTGGGTAGAAACTTGTTTCGCTATTTCCAGAGTGCGACGTTCGTAGCTGACCTGGTCATCACCTTGAACCCCAGGGTTACGGTGCGCAACATGACTGGAAGCGACGACTCATTCGTTCGTGTCTACGACACGGAGGAAGGGCGAGCGGAGTGGATTGCCGGCGCGCTTTCGAACATCGGTCTGGATGTGGAGGTGATCCTGGTCGCCGGATTCTACCCGGCGGAGAGACTCCCCTCGGACAGTCCGATTGAGGAGCCGCTGTGGGCTGCCACTAGCGGCGTGTGGCCAGGGCTTGATTCCTAGCCACACAAACGCATTGCCCGCCTAGTACCAAAAGGGAACGGCGGGCTTTCGACTATTGACTATTGCAACTGAGTTGCGTTAGTATGTTTAGTATATGGAACTTATTTATATCGTGATCGCGCTGTTGGCAGTTAGTGGAGTGTCATTAGTTGGCTTGTTACTACTGCCGCTGGGCGAGGAGAGATTTAAACACATCAGCTCTGGGCTGGCGGTGGTGATGCTTTTGGGAGCGGCGGCGCTCGACTTATTGCCGGAGGCGCTGGAGATGGCCTCGGGGAGTATGGTCGCTTTTTGGCTGGCGGTCGGGTTTTTCCTTTCTGTGGTTTTGAGAAGATTCGTCGGGCATGAACACCGGCACGATCATAGCGGTCATGGACATAAAGGGTCGCTGGTGGGCGTGGTCTTGTTTGGCGACGCACTGCACAACTTTATGGATGGCGCGCTGATTGGGTTGGCATTTTTAGCAAGTACGGAGGTTGGGATTGCGGCGACCGTGGCGGTGATGGCGCATGAGATCCCGCAAGAGATCGCGGACTTTGGTATTTTGCTGGGCGAAGGACTTAGTCGCGCGCGGGCGCTATTTTTGAACTTTATGTCGGCGCTGGTATCGCTTTTGGGAGGTGTTGGCATTTGGTTTAGTAGCCAGTGGTTGCCGGCTATCTCGGGAGTGGTTATCCCGCTAGTAACCGGAACGTTCCTTTATATTGCTTTCGTGTTAGCGCGAGCGATGTGGCGCGAGTTTTCGGAGCCGGAGGCTCGCCGCGGGCACTTAACTGGGATTGGAGTGGGTTTTTTGATTTTGGTCTTGCTTTTGACTTTTGTGCCGGAGGATGATCACGGCCAGGGGATTGTGGACGATCATGAAGACGAGGCGATGATCATAATGCATAGTATCTCGTATGCAGAATAAGATTTTGCAAACGCTGAAAGAGCGCGGCTATAGAATGACCAAAGCAAGGCAGGGGATCGCCGGTATCTTAAGCGAGGCGGGCGCGCCGCTAGCGGCCGCGGATATTCTGGGCCCGCTGGATTCCCGCCTACGCGGGGATGACATAAAAAAGCTGCGGGTCAATAAAACGACTGTGTATCGCGAGTTGGAGATGCTACGCGCGGAAAACCTGATCCTAGAGGTAGACTTTGGCGACGCGATAAAACGGTATGAGTTGGCGGACTCCAAGCATCACCATCACCTTATTTGTGTCGGCTGTACACGCGTGCAAGACGTGGAGGTAGATGCGCCGCTGGCAGCAACAGAGAGGCGGCTGGAGCGCCAGACGAGCTTTAAGATAGAGCGGCACGCGCTGGAGTTTTTTGGTTTGTGCGCGCAGTGCCGATTTCCACGGCGATAGCGGCGTACTACTTCAGCAAGAAGATACCGAAGGGTTGATTTTTAAAATTTATCAGGCAGAATAAGTACTAGAGCGAATGGGCGCTCTTTTTCGTTGAAGGGAGTTGCTGCATGAATGCGGGACAGACGAAGAGTCGCTTTCACATCGACCCGGCTGAGAGTGCGCGGCGGGCGGACAAAGCGGCAGAGAAGGTGAGGGCCGCCTTGCCGGTGGACGTGCCGGACGCAACGAGGCGAATGGCGGAGCGGAGCGTCAGGCACAATGCCTTGGTGGCGCACCTGAGGCAGGAGAGCGCCGCAGGCCGGTCGGCGTAGCCGACTGAGCGTGGGTTTCTGGCCGCGGGGAAGATCATTTCCCCGCGGCCATTTTGTTTTTCACAGCGCGATTCATTCGGTTTTATGCTATATTAAAATCATTAAAATAATTACGAATACAATACGAATTTACGTATGTAGGAGAAACGTTTTTAGCGAATTCGTAAATACGTAAAGGATTCGTAATTCGTCTGCTTAAATATGTTACACGAATTTTTTAGGCGTATTGCGCATAGGACAGCGGCGGCGGTTGGATCTCCTTGGGCTTTTTCGATTGCTATTGTTCTCTTGGTGGCCTGGGCGGCCTCTGGACCATTTTTTAATTTTTCCAATACTTGGCAGTTAGTCATCAATACCTTTACAACCATCTCGACATTTTTAACGGTGTTTTTGATTCAAAATACACAGAACCGAGACTCTAAAGCAATCCACTTGAAGTTGGATGAGCTTATCAAAGTAGCCAGGCAGGCACGGAACGAACTGATTGATATTGAGGACCGAACAGATGAAGAGTTGAAGGTGTTTGAAGATGAGTTTAGTAAGCCCTCGATGGATGGGGTTGCGCTCGGCGGCGGAGTGGTGGTGGCGGTTAAGCCGGAGAAAAAAAAGAAGGCTCAGAAACTACTGGAGGAGTTTCATAAAGAGCGAGAGGCTGAGCGAGAAGACAATAAGGCAAAGATCATCACCGCCTTGGAGAAGAAGGCAAAGAACAAAGTGAAGAACTATGTTACTAATGATGAGGTGCAGGCGCTGACAGGAGTATCAGACGCGACCGCGACTCGGTACATGGATACGTTGGAAAAAGAAGGAAAAGTAGAGCAGATAGGCGAAGGAAGGGTGGTACGGTATATCCTCAAAAATTAGAAGAACGGCTCACATTATCTAGTGAGCCGTTCTTTGTGAGCCGTAACTTTGATATACTAAATGCTATGACACCAGTTGAGGCGTTTATTGTAGCGAATCCGCTCCTGACCTATTTGATCATTTTTTTCGGGATGACCTTTGAAGGAGAGGGCATTGTACTGCTGTCGTCTATCTTTGCCGGTCCGGGCAAAACCCTGGCTTGGAGCATTTTGGCGGTAGTTATTTTTTCCGGCGTGGTTGTCGGCGACTTGGCCTGGTACGCGGCCGGTTATTACTCGCGGGGCACACGGGTTGGCTGCTGGCTGGATCGCTGCCTTGAAAAGCGAAGTAACTGGTTGCGGGCGAAGATTGTTGACCGCTATAGTCGCTACGCGCTGGCTTCCAAGTTTCTCTACTTCACGACGCACGCGACGGTGTTTGTGGCCGGTTGGCACAAGTTGGATTTTAAAAAGTTTTGGCGAATAACGCTATGGGCGAGCGGACTCTGGACAGTGATCATGCTGATTGTCGGATACCTCTTCTATCATTTTATTGAACTTATCGGCTGGAAGGCCGTGATGCACCGGATAGAGTTGGTGGTGGTGGTACTTATCGCTATCGCTCTACTGGGACGGTGGCTGACACAGTGGCTGATGGGTTATACTAAGATAGATGCCAAACTCACAGGACAACCCGAACAACCGGCAGAACAAAAAACTTGACCCAGTTTTAAAAAAGAAGATCGCTCAACTTGGTGCTAGTCTGGGCAGCGCGACAGCATCAGTACTTGAATCGGGTACGGCGAGCTCATTTTACGCCTCGTTGCAATCGCAGCACCGAGACACCTATCGACTTTTCAAACGCCTAACCAAGGAGATAAAAAGAGCTAATCATCTCACGCATGAGATGGAGTGGATCTTAGACAACTTCTATATCATAGAGGCGGCGCTTAGTGATATTCAGAAGAGTATCCCGAAAAAGGTTTTTAGACAGCTGCCCCAGATAACCACCAGCCAAGGGCGCACGCTGCCGCGAGTACACTATGTTTTTGAGAAGCTTCTAAAGACGACCAAGAACGTTGTTACGAAAAAGACCCTGGCTACTTTTATTGAGGCGTACCAACAGAGCGCGCCTCTTTCTGTTCTGGAGCTAACTATTTTGCCAAACGCCCTGAAAACGCTGCTGGTTGAGAACATCCAGCAGTTGATGAGGCGGAGCCTGACATCACTGAAGCAGTATGAGCAGTCTAGGTACTGGCACGAAAAGATACACAAAGAGGCAGAACGTAAGAACCCAAACTTTTCTGAGCTCATTAACAGCTTGACTGATGAGTATCCGGTCTTGCCTCTGCATATGGGATTTTTTTTGCAAGAGAAACTGACTCGCGATGGCCTGAAAACGACGGCGCCGATAAAACAGTGGATCCGGCTCAACTTTCAAAAACAGGGGATTGATAGTGCTAATCTAAGCGAGCTGGAGCGAAGCTCTCGGGAGGCCAACTCGCACTTGATAACTAACAATCTGGCGAGCCTGCACTGGATTAATCAGTTTCTTTGGGATGATTTTACGGCAGAGGTAAACAGTATTGATACTGTTCTTTTTGAAGATCCGGCACGGTTCTATCACCTGACTGAAGCAAAAAGCCGGGGCTTGTTCAGGGCGCTGGCCGTTAGTATTGCCGAGCGCAGTGGCGTACATGAGGTGGAGGTGGCTCGGCTAGCGTTGCGGTTCGCGAGGGATGCCCAAGCTGACGCAACCACTGATCCGCGGACGCACCATGTTGGTTACTATCTGCTCGGCGAAGGTCGAGCGCTAATTGAGCGGGAACTGCACTACCGGCCGCGGATAGTTGAACGAGTTCGAAGATTAATAAAGCGCCATCCATACGCTACTTACTTTGGGCCGGCAGCGGCGCTGACCATTGGCTTGGGCATACTGATAAGCCCGCTTATTCCAGCTGTTTCATCTGGGCAGCCGCTTGGTGTTTTGGTCGTGGTTTGGCTCGCTCTCTTACTTATTTTAAGCGAGATCGCTTTGACTCTTACCAATACCTTGGTGGCTCGGATAATCCCGCCGCGGGTACTGCCTCGGCTGGATTTAACTAAGGGCGTGCTGGATCAGCACAAAACCATGGTGGCGATACCGGCTGTTTTGCGAAGCAAGGCGGTTATTGATGAGTTGGCCCGGAAGTTGGAAAACCACTTTTTAAGCAACCGGGATGAGAATATATTTTTTTCTCTGCTTGGCGGACTGCCGGATGCCGACTCCGAAACGCTGCCAACTGACGCGGAGCTGTTAGCCTACGCTCAGCTGATGGTCGCGGAGCTGAATAAGCGCTACCCGCGTAAGCAGGGTTTGCGTTTCTTTTTCTTGCCGCGGAGCAGGCGCTGGAACCCGCAGGAGGGAGTCTTTATGGAGTGGGAGCGAAAGCGCGGTAAGCTGCGCGAGTTGAATAAGCTGTTGAGAGGAGATACACAAACCAGCTATCAGCTAACGGAGGCGCAGCGGCGAGCAATACCAAAAGACATTGTCTATGTCATTACTTTAGATGAAGACACGCAGCTGCTGCGGGAGAGCGCGAGCGAGCTTATCGGCTGCATAAGCCATCCACTACACCGCCCTTACTTTGACGAAGCACGCGGAGTTATTACTGAAGGCTATGGGATAATCCAGCCGGCGGTAACGGTTGAGCTGGACAGCGCTCACCGCTCGGTTTTTTCCAGATTTTTTTCTTTTACGGTTGGGCTAGACCCGTACTCCACCACAAGCACAGATCTTTATCATGACCTGTTTGGAGCCGGTATCTTTTATGGTAAGGGTATTTATGACATTGATATTATTGAACAGGTCATGGCCGATAAGATCCCGGAGAATTTGGTACTTAGTCATGATCTGTTAGAGGGAATTTATGCTCGAGTGGGGATGGCGACCGATATCCAGATATTTGAGAAGTTTCCGCAGCGCTACCACGAGTACATGCGCCGGCTGAATCGGCATATCCGCGGGGATTGGCAGATAGTGAGCTGGATCCTGAGAGCCAAAGAACGGTTCGCGGTAATTGACCGGTGGAAAATCGCGGATAATCTGCGGCGGAGTCTTATCCGGCCGGCCCTACTACTGATACTGATTGCGAGCTGGGCGGGGGTGGTGACCGGGCTTTGGTTTTGGCAAATCGGCGTGGCTATCTTTTTAAGCTTACCTATTTTGCTGCAGTGGCTGCTTCGCTTTAGTCAATTTACTACCAACGAGCATCCAAAGCGATACCTTCTTCTAATAAAGGAACTGCTAGCGACCATCTTGGGTCGGATCTTGCTCCAGGCCTCGTTTCTGCTTCATCAGACCATCGTCACTTTGGGCGCGATTGGGAGCGCGCTAGTCCGCCAGTTAGTCACCAAGAGAAAGTTGCTAGAGTGGGACTCGGCCAGCGCAGTGGCGGCGCGAGCAAGCGACCGCTTGCATGAAGTGGCCTTGGCACTCTGGAGCACGCAGCCGATCGGTTTGTTTTTAGTGGCGGCGGCGCTGCTGATAACTGATCGGATGATGAGTGTGGTCCTGGCGGCTTGGGGTTTATTATGGCTGGCCTCGCCGCTGTTTGCTTACCTGATAAGTCAAAACGAATATGGCAAAGACGGCGAAACCCGAGCGCCGGATATTTCAGCGCGGCAAGAACGGTTCCTGCGGATGGTTGCCTGCCGAACTGCCCGGTTCTTTATTGAGCACGGCCTGCCGGAGTATCACTGGCTTATTCCGGACAACCTAAGTGAGCAGCGGCACAACCAGATCCAAACAACGACCTCGCCAACAAATATCGGCATGCAGCTTTTAAGCCTGCTTGCTTCATATGAATTTGGTTATCTTGGTTTGAAGGATTTTGAGCATCGGATAAGCGCGACTATGGGGGCGCTAGAGAGCATGGAGCGCTGGCGCGGGCACTTCTTCAACTGGTATGACCTGAAGACAAAGAATCCGGTCTTTCCTAAGTATGTGTCCTCAGTTGATAGCGCTAACTTCTCCCTTAGCCTGCTTCTGTTAGCCCAGGGACTGCGATCGCTTACTCAAACGCCGCTTGTTGATACGGCGATGCTTCAAGGCATCCAAGACATGCTTTTGGCCACGCGCGACTCGGCGGAGGATCTACTGAAAATATCTCACGACGCAGAAAAGAAGATCGTGCTGCAGCGAATTATCAAAGAGGCCGCTCAGCTTGCCAAAGAGCTTGAGTGGCAAGCGCCGCGGCCGGCCGAGTTGCTCTTGTTCTTGGACAAGCTGGCAAGCAAACGAGTGGAGTGGCAGACCCTGCTAGAAGAGGTGGCAGTTCGCCACGGCATTGAAGAGTTCTTTGATATTGATTACTGGCTGCTGCGTCTTGGTAAAGCAGACGAGCAGATCCGAGCCTTAATAGACTCACTGCTACCATTTGCGACCGCCGCCGCGCTAAGCGCGCCGGTCCAACATGAACCCGGGAGCGAACAGTTTGCGCGACAGCTCCACGTCTTTACCGATGCGGTTGGCACGCCGGTGAGCCTTGCAGAACTGGCGGACGGACGCTTTGTTGCCAGGCTGGATAGTCTTGACCTTTATAACAGCATTAAAGATTCTCAGCTGCCGCTGATTACAAAAGAGGCACTACGAACTTGGCTTAGTGATTTGATGAGGAGTGTTCAAGAAAGTGGCAGACAGGCGGCCGGGGAGATAGAGCGCTTTGCGGGACTTGAAACCAGATGCCAACAACTTTTCGAAGAGGCGGACTTTTCTTTCTTGTATAATCCGGAGCGGGGCTTGTTCCGAGTGGGCTACAACGCCGCTTTTGAGACCATGGATACGGTCCACTACAACCTGATGGCTTCAGAGACAAATATCATCAGCCTGATTGCGATTCTAAAGAACCAAGCACCGAAAAAACACTGGTTTTACCTGAGCCGAAAACTTATTAATGGCCGCGGGCGACCGCTGCTCTCTTCCTGGGGGGGGTCACTTTTTGAATACTTAACCACACTGCTCTTCTTTAAGACCAGTCCGCTCAGTGTACTTGGGGCGACGGCAACAAACGCGACCAGGGCGCATATTAAATATGGTGCTCGCCATGGCGTTCCGTGGGGGATTGGTGAGTCGGCTTATGACACTTTGGACATCAATCAAAACTATCAGTACCAGGTCTTTGGTGTGCCGGAGCTTGGTTTAAAACGGAATTTGAATAACTATCTTGTGGCCGCTCCTTACACAACTTTCCTGGCGCTACCGTTTACCAAGCCGTCCAGAGCGGTTGCGAATCTTCGCCGAATGATGCGGCGCGGGATGTTTAGCCGCTATGGATTTTATGACGCGCTAGACTTTTCAAAAGACAGCCACAAAAAACGCGCCCGAGGGGTGAGGGCGGAGGTGCACTACGCCCACCACCAAGGATTTATTATGGCGGCGCTGCTGAACACTTTGCGCGACAACCGCCTGCACAAGCTAAGCGAGGCGGACCCGCGCCTGCGTTCGGTCGCACTACTACTTGATGAAAAAATGCCAAATGTGGTGCCGCCAAAGACACGAGTGCTTCGCAATCATCTGCCGCTAAAGTATCTGCCGGCGAGCAGTAGTGAGAGCGACCCGCACCGAACGCCGGATGCGTTTGCCGGCGAACCGGAGTACGCTTATTTGGGTAATGGCAGCTGGCAGACAGTTATTAGCAGTGCCGGAGTTGGCCGAAGCAGTTATCTGCAGACGGAACTTTTCAAGGGCGAAGATGATTTTGTTTTAGAGCGCGGCGGTTTGGCGCTTTACATTCGAGACAAGGCAAGTGGGGAAATTTGGTCGCCAACGCCTTTGCCGGTGGCGGGCGGCAAGTATGCTGTTCAGTTTAAAGAGAACGCGGCTGTCTTCACGACGGAGCGGGGGACTCTGGAGTCAGAGTTGTTTGTGACGGTCGCCCCGGATGAGCCGGTGGAGATCAGAGAGCTGACCCTGACTAACAGTGGCGAGACGCTGTACACGCTGGAGGTGGCCAGTTATGGCGAGGTGGCACTAGCGGAGCCGGGGCAGATCCGCCACCACCCGATGTTTCAAAAACTATTTGTCCGGGCAGAGCCGGACCAAAAAAATGAGGCGATAATCTTTAGCCGGAATGACCGAAGTAACAGTAGCAGTAATGGTAACACCGAAAAGAAACGGGGTGAGGGAATTACCCTTGGACACACGCTGACCAAACTAGGTAAGGCGGATGCGGAGTTGCGAGTGCTTCGTGAGGACTGCGTGGACCGAAGTGGCTCGCTAAGCACGCCGCTCCTGTTTCAGAGAGCGACGCAAGAAGGGATTCCGAACTACCCACTGGACCCGGTCGCGAGTTTAAAAAAGACGGTTGTGGTGCCGGCAGGCAAGTCGGTGCGCCTAGCCTTTATCACGGCGGTCGCGCCGACTGCAGACGCGCTGCGAGTGCTTTTGAAAAAATATCGGGACGAGGCCAGCAGTCATGGTGTGGTGAAAAATACCAACAAGCAGAGTAGCCGAACATTAGCGAAGCTGGCGACGGCGTCTCAAGACGCGCTGGTTTTCCAGGAGCTTTTGAGCAGAGTGATGACGGGGCGGCGCAAGCCTGGTCAGAGCAGTAATCAGAGCTTGGAAAATGGAACCATTGCCGCTTTGTGGCAGCACGGCCTGACCGGAACACTACCGCTTTTAGTCGCCAAAGTGCATGACCTTGAAGACATCTGGTTCGCGCGGCGACTGCTTGCCTTTGAACAGTACGCTCGCTACAAGGGCGTTACTTTAGATATCGCTATTTTAAATGACTACCCGGTTGGCTACATAAAAGCGCTGGAAGACGAAATAGACTTTATTATCAGCTACAACCGCTCGTCCGTAAAAGAGTCGCTTGGCGGAATTTATCATATCCGAACTAAGCTTATCCAGCCGGAGGAAGAGGCGATGATTCGCTCGGCGGCTTCGGTAGAGCTGGATAGCAAGCAGGGCTCTTTAAGCGATCAGCTTAAGCGCCTGGTTGTGCCAACTGACGCTGTGCCAGTTGTGCCACTGGTAGCGCGTGCAGGCCAGCGGGCAAAACCGCAGGCGAGTCTTTCCAAGTTATCTGCTGAGTTGCCGGCTAAACTATTTGAAAATGGGTATGGCGGTTTTGATCCGGAAACAAGCGAGTACTGCATGACGCTTACAGATCAAGACCGGTCGCCGGTGGCTTGGGCGAACATCATCGGCCGGCCAAACTTTGGGACAATTGTTACCGCGGAAGGGAACGCGACAACCTGGTCTATAGACAGTTACGATAATCGCTTAACCCCGTGGCATAATGATGTTCTTGTAGAGCGAACAGGGGAGTATCTTTATCTGCGCGACGACTCTACCGGGGAGTTTTGGAGCGCTACACCGGCACCGGCGCGGCGAGGGCACAACTACGAAGTAAGACATGGACGAGGCTACTCTACATTCTCCACCGCTCACGAGAAGATCCGCCAGGATCTGATGGTAACTGTGGCTGTTAATGACACGGTTAAAATACAAAAGCTTAGCTTAACGAACAAAGGAGATGAAGATTGTCGGCTTTCTTTATTCACGCTAATTGAGCCGACTCTTGGACCCCAACGCGACACGACCCGGCATGGACTGCGGATCTGGACCGATGACTCGCTGGGGGCGATCTTTATGCAAAATCCACTGCGGAATGACTTGGCGGGGCGAGTGGCTTTTGTGTTTGTTTCAAGTGGAATGATTTCGTTCAGTAATGACCGGCATGAATTCTTTGGCCACTGCGGTAGCCCGGAGGCGCCGGCGGCGCTTAGTAATGACCGGCTTAGCGGTGCGATAGACCAACCGGTTGACCCGGCGGCGGCGATGCAGTCCACTATTAAGCTACCAGCCGGTAGCACGGTTGAGATAACCATTTTGCTAGGTGATGCGGAGAGCGAGGTGGCGGCCCGGGAGTTGATTGAACGCTACGGAGCGCGGCCGGCGATAGAATCTCGGAGCGAGACAAGCGCCGTCTGGGATGAGCTTTCTGAAGGTGTCGCCATTAAAACACCGGACAAGAGCCTGGACCTGCTTGGTAATACTTGGCTCTTATACCAGACTGCGAGCGCGCGGCTATTTGGTAAGACCGGTTTGTATCAGCCGAGTGGCGCATATGGTTTTCGTGATCAGCTACAAGACGTGATGGCTTTTGTTTGGACCAGGCCGGAGATAGTGCGAGAGCATATTTTGCGAGCGGCGCGGCACCAGTTCCAAGAAGGTGACGTGATGGCTTGGTGGCACGAGCATAATAATTTTGGCGTGCGGGCACTTTTTTCAGACCACGCGCTTTGGCTGCCGTATGTGCTTAGTTTTTACGTTACCCACACCGGAGACTATGCTATTTTGAACGAAGAGCTGCCATTTTTAATAGCGCCGGTGCCGCACTTTATTGAGCGGCCGGAGTGGCTTGGTGTTCCGGAGACTACTACTGAATCACATTCGCTTTACGAGCATGCTGTCCGAGCAATAGAGCACAGCCTACGCTTTGGCGAGCATGGCCTGCCACTAATTGGTAAGGGGGACTGGAACGACGGACTTAATAACGCCGGTGTGCGCGGGCGGGGAGAAAGTGTTTGGCTGGGTTGGTTCTTGTTTACAGTGCTTGACCAGTTTGAGCCAGTCGCAAAGCAACGCTCTGATATGGAGCGCGCCAGGCGCTTTGTTGATATTAAGACGGGACTGCAAACCGCGCTGGAGGACCACGCCTGGGATGGCAAGTGGTACAAACGCGCTTATCTAGACAATGGCGCGCCCTTGGGATCTTCGCTGAATGATGAGTTCCGGATAGACTCCATTGCTCAGTCTTGGGCTGTGCTGAGTGGGGCCAGTAAACCGGAGCGGGCGGCGCTCGCGATTGATTCGGCCTTGGCACTGCTTTCTCCAGATAAGCAGTTTATCCGTCTACTAACCCCGCCGCTAGAGAAGAGCGAGCTAAACCCGGGTTACTTAAAAGACTACCCGCCCGGTGTGCGGGAAAACGGGGCGCAGTACAATCACGCGGCCATTTGGTTAGTGCAAGCACTTTGCAGGCAGGGCCGGGGGGACGATGCGATGGCTCTACTAGACCTGATTAACCCAATTAAGCGGAGCGACAGTAAAGAAAAGGCAGATCGTTATCGGGTGGAGCCGTACGTGGTTTCTTCTGAGGTCTACACTGAGCCTTCGTATGCAGGAAGAGGGGGGTGGACTTGGTATACCGGGTCGGCTGGCCTGTTTTACAGAACGCTGGTAGAGTATATTTTTGGCTTGAAAAAGCAGGGGGCACTCCTGCAGATTGAGCCGTGTATTCCAAGCAGTTGGAAGGAGTGTGAAATAACCTACCGGTACGGGCAGACGGACTACGTTATTACAATTGAAAATCCTCTTGGCAAATGTAGTGGTGTTCGCGCCGTATTTATTGATAGCACGCAGACTCGTGGTAACACCCTGGAACTGGAAGATGATCAGGTAGAGCATCAGGTGCGGGTGGTACTGAGGTAGGACATAAAAGTTAGGAGGTCTCTCCTGACCTCACGAATCACTAATAAGCACGAATCAGACTAATCTAAGACAAGGCGCCGAGAGCTATTCGTGGGAATAGTGATTATTCGTGATTAGTGACGTCCATGTTAAAAAAACATCTACTCAAAAATAAACGTATCGTGGTGATTGGTGGTGCTAACGGAACGGCGGCGGTATTGCAGGCGCTCAAGAGGAGAGTTGGTCACCTGAGCGTCATTCAGACGCCGGCGGATGATGGTGGCAGTGGCGGAGCGGTGCGGGCTCACTTTAAGATAATGGCGCCGGGAGACGCGCGCCGGGCGCTGGTGGCACTTTCAGAGACTAAGGATAAAAAAGCGTTAGCCGCGTTTACGCATAGATTTGAAACCGGACCACTGAAGGGGCAAGTGTTGGGAAATTTGATTATCGCCGGATTAGCCAGAAATCTTGGCGGTTTTGAGGAGGCAATTGAAGAGCTGAAAAAAGCCCTAAAAGTGCGCGGGGATATTTTACCGGCCAGCCTGACACCGGCGACGCTGTATGCGGTGTTGGCTAATGGTCATCGAATAGTGGGGGAGACGCACATTGATCTGCGTAAAAATACTAGAGTAGGGATTATGCGGGTGGGGTTTGTGAAGCCGGTGCCGCTTAACCCAAGGGCGCGGCAGGCGATTGAGCGCGCGGACGCAATCATTATTGGCCCGGGGGACTTGTATACTTCTATAATTCCGAATTTTCTAGTGACTGGTATGAAAGAGGCGGTTGCGCAGTCTGAAGCCAAAAAAATCTATATAATCAACGCCGCAAACAAGCCGGCAGAAACCGCTGGTTTTACGGATGAGGATTATGTTCGAGAACTGAAAAAATACGTGGGCGTGGTAGAGGAGGTGATTCGCCCCCGAGACATCTTAGGTTATTCTCCCTTTTCTAAAGGGAGCCTGCCTGCCGGTAGGCAGGTACCCGTAGGGGGAGGGATTTTAGAAATGGAACGCTACACCCCCTCACAAATTTGGCGAGCAGTGCGGGAAATTTTATGAAATGCTGGCTACCACCTGCTTGTCATTCTAGCGAAGGTTCCCGATTTGTCTACGAGCCTGCCCGCCGGCAGGCAGGCACTTGAGTAGATACAAATCGCAATGCCCGTGGTACAGGAATCCAGAGGTTTGTTGTTAAGGCTGGATCCCCGACTCCTCGCTTCGCTCGTCTCGGGGATGACAGACTCTGCGCAAGAACGATAATAAAGATTCCTAGCGGCTATTGCTTCATTAGCGCCTCATTTAAATCAGGTACTATTATGGCTTAAAAGTCGGTGCAGGAATCCCGTTCCCATTACCTAACTCGCCCAATTCTATCTCTTGTAATCAAAGATCTATCCTTTTTCGGTATTATTACATATATGAAAAACCAATCAACGCTTCAACCACCAGCTTCAACACCTCTTAATATTGCGTGGCTTTTGGGCTCAGTATCATCTTTAATTTATGCCCTTGTACCAACTAAGGTGTTGGATGGTATTTTTGATCCAGCAACTATTTTGTTCGTGGCATCCTTTGGGATAGTTATAGCACTGATTTTAGGATTGCACGGATGGCAACAGCAGAAACGGCTTGGAGCTGAAAAACCCACTGTACCATCTCTCTGGGTTTGGTGGATTGCAGTTCCTATATTCTTGATAACTCTTGGTTTTATTGTTTTTGGTATCTATAACATAGTTGCCTAAGTGCATCGGTCGGAGTTGCTTACCCAATACCATAGTTCAGACGGCCGTCTGAACTATGATGTTTGGATATTGAAAAGTGGCACAGAGGGGACCGCCGTTAGTCGTCGGTGGGTTCGGGGGCTTCTTTTTCGTCTTGCTCTTCGGTGGGGTTGAAACTGGAGGTGAAGGCGTCTTTGGCGGCGGCAATAGTCTTTTTAGATATTTCTTTGGCGAGTTTTTTGTCTTCGCGGAGCTTGTCGGCGGTTTTATCAATACCGACGGCGATTTTTTCGCCCTCAAAGCTGTAGGTGGAACCAGAGCGGGTGACGGTGCCGTGCTTCATAGCAGAGTTGATGATGTCGGCTTCGTAGTTGATGCCGGTGCCGTACATGATGTCAAACTCGGCCACGCGAAATGGCGGGGCGACTTTGTTTTTCACGATTTTGGCTTTAACACGACTACCAACCACGTCTTCGCCTTTCTTGATCTGGGCGGTGCGGCGCAGGTCGATGCGAACCGAGGAGGCGAATTTCAGAGCGCGCCCTCCCGGCTGGGTTTCCGGGCTCCCGAACATAATTCCGATTTTCATACGGATTTGGTTGATAAAAACAACCGAGACGTTGTAACGAGCGACGATGGCGGTGAGTTTGCGCAGAGCCTGGCTCATCATCCGAGCTTGCAGGCCCATGAACTGCTGGCCCATCTCTCCTTCTATCTCGCTTTTGGGGGTAAGGGCGGCCACAGAATCTATCACAACCAGGTCAATCATGCCGGAGCGAACCAAGCTTTCTAGAATATTAAGGGCCTCTTCGCCATTATCCGGCTGGCTGATGAGTAAGTCTTTCACTTTGACACCTAGACGGGCGGCGTAAACAGGATCAAGTGCGTGCTCGGCGTCAATGTAGGCGGCACGGCCACCCTTGGCCTGAGACTGGGCAACTACGTTGAGGGCTAAGGTACTTTTGCCTGAGCTTTCAGGGCCGAAGATCTCCACGATGCGCCCCTGAGGTAGGCCGCCAACGCCGAGGGCCAAGTCTAAGGAAAACGAACCGGTTGGGATAACATCCACGTCTACCAGCTTGGCCTCGCCAAGACTCATAATGGAGCCCTCGCCAAACTTGCCGCGGAGGTCGTCTACCAGACCTTGGATATCTTTAAACTCGGCTTTGGTTTCTTCAGTTTTTTTCTTCTTGGCCATAGGTGATTAAATTCCAAATAACAATATCCAAATTCCAAATAAATTCCAATTTTTTAAATTCGAACTTGAGATTTATTTGGTGCTTGATGCTTGGGATTTGGTGCTTCTTTTAAGTATACTACAACGTCGGTTCTTCTAAAACCGAGCTGGTGCTGGTGGTCGTATCCTCAAGCGTGGACGTAGGGGTCGGAACAGTTGAGGAGTTAGTATTTGTGGGAATAAGGACTGACTCATAGAAAACTTCGCGAACAACGCGAGTAGAGCCGCCGAGCAAGCGTTCCACTCGGAATTCAATGAAGTTTATATCCGGGTCAAAGTTGTAGGGCCGAGCGAAGCTACCGTCCGGTTCAACCGGAACGATTTGGTCGTTTATTAACAGTTTATCGCGTGGATCAATTTTGCCGCGAAGGATTATGGTTGATGTAGTAACTATAAAGGGCTGCGGAGTGGCGGGCGGATTGGTTACCAGTAGATCCGGCTCTCCCAGAACTCCGGGGCCCCACAAAAGAGTAACAACTCCGAGCACAACGACAACGCCGACTAAGATGGCGATGAGGCGTCCTTTTTTGGGCAGGGCGAAACGATTGCCGGGGAGGAGGTCGCGACTGCCGGAAATGCGATGGTCAAACTCGCGCTTGTAGGCGCTACTTACCTCAACCGGATCCATGTCCAAAACCTCGGCCAGGCTAGCCAAATGGGCGCGAACATAAGGAAAGGCGGGTAGCTTTTCTCGGTCGTTTTCCACGATTGCCTGCAGATAGCTCAGCGGCATATCCGCAGCCTTGGCGATGGCCTCGATATCAAGGTCTTTGGCCGCGGCAGAATCTAAGATGCGTTCACGAAGAGTTGGTTGAGGAGCCATAGAAGATATATGAGTAACAAGTAGCCAGTAACGAGGGTCTAGTTTTTTTCAGCGTGCAGTTACTATAGTAGCCAGGGGATGAGGTGTCAAATTACCAGCCTGGCTGATGATTTGACTACTCGGTGATGGTGGCAATGTCGGCGTCGAACTGGTTCTTGCGTGCCAGGGTGCCACTGCCGTAACCGGCCCACATGTGAGATTTGTAGTATCCGCCGGCATAGTACCGAGCGGCGGCGCAGCGGATCTGAGTATCGCCGGAGTATTCACTGGCGCAGGCGTTTAGATTGTCCTTAAGTAGAAGGGCGGTGGCAATAAACGCGTCGGAATTTCGCCACGGAGAAGCCGGATTGGAACCGGTTAAACTGGCGACCTTGTCTTTGTAAAGGACCCAAGTCGTAGGGATAAACTGAGATGGACCCATAGCGCCGCCGTAAGCGCCATCAGAGTTTGCGCAGGAGACCAGAGTGGTTTCCGGATCCAAACCAAGGGAGGCGGTTATTTGTAAGAATGGCGTTACGTCGTCTCGGCGAGATTCCGGCGGGCCCGGGGCCATGGCGGTGTGATAAGTACAGCTGCCAACGTTACGGCCAAGCGCGGATTCGCGGTCTAAGGTGGCTAACAGGAAAGATGCTGTAACGCCGGTTAAATCTTGGGCGTTCTTGGCAAACTCGTAAGCTTGCTGGAAGGTCATCTCGCCGCCGCCGAGCAACTGGAAGAGGCGGGAGCGGATCTGGGCGGCTTCGACTTTGCGGGCTTCCGCAATTTGCTGGTAACGCGCCTCTTGGTCCTTAGTGACATCCAGTAGTTCTTTTTTAACCTCCTTAGCACTGGCGACCTCGGTTTTTTGTGATTCTTGGAAGGCGCGGAAAGTTGAGGCTTCAGTTTTTTGAGTGGCAAGGTCGTCTTTATGGGCGAGTAGCTCGTTCTTAAGCGCGGTGACCTCCCGAACTTTGACTGTCAGGTGAGACTGCACGGCCATCAAGCTATTAAGGTCATCAAAAAAGGCCGAGAGGTTTGGGCTCTTAAGCAAGATAGCTACAAGGCTTGTCTGTTCTTGGGCATAGAGTGTTTGGAGCGCGCTGGCGATAGCGGCCCGCTGCCTGTCTATTTTTTGTTCAGTAGTGATAATGCTTACTTCGTTTTTGGCGATATCACGATTCAGGCGCGAAAGAGTGGTATTGATGTACTGGATCTGAGCATTTAGTTTGGCTATCTTGCTATCCAAACCATTGATCTCGGAGGTTAGGTTGTTGCCTTGGGCGCGGTAGCGGCGGGCCTCTTCTTCGTGGATCTTTATTTCATGCTCAAGCTGAGCAAGCTCGGCCTCAAGGTCGGCGCGTTCGGAGGCGGTCATATCTTGTTGAGCAAATGTAGTCCCGACCTCGGCCAGAGCGATCGCGACAACAAAAAATGCTCCTAGGACAAAAGCCAGGATGATACGGCTGAAATATGACGGGTTGTTTTTGTTTTGAGAAATCATGCTTGTAGACCCGGCAGTTACTCTATTATAGCAAACAAAAGAGAGCCGCGTTGTTATGCGGCTCTCTATCAGACGAATTACGAATATAGTTACGTATTTACGAATTCGTATATTCGTTATTGGATTCGTAATTCGCCTGATGTTTACTCGGTTTTAGGCTCGCCGCCTTCGGTGGTAGCACCCTCCTCAGGCTTTTTCACTTCAGCCTCGGTGGCGATAGAGGCGACGTCTGCTTCGGCGCTTAGGGCCGCGTCTTCTTCTTCGCTCATCTTTTCGGTAACTGTGGCTATCACGGTTTCCATGTCGGCGTCTACCTCAACACCCTCAGGAATTGCCAGGTCTTTGATGTGGATAGAATCACCAATGTTTACCAACTTGGTCAGGTCAACTGTTAAGTGGTGAGGAAGCTGGGCCGGTAGGGCTTCAACTTCAAGCTCAGAAACAGACTTAACCAACACGGCTCCTAAAGTCTTAACGGCCGGGGACTCGCCTTCAAAGACAAGCTCCACGGCAGCAGATATTTTCTCGTCCATGCGGACCTGATAAAAATCTACACTGATGACGTCGTCGGTGATTGGGTGGTACTGCACGTTGTGAATTAGCACGGGGCGCTTTTCCTCGCCCACGACAAGCTCAACAACGGTACTTTCACCGGCCTCATTTAAAACCTTATTAAATTCTTTACTGGAAACGGAGAGGTGTTCGTTGCCGATACCATGACCGTAGAGCTCAACCGGGACAAGGCCCTGCTGGCGGAGCTGCTTTACCTGGCGACCGAACAGATCGCGCTTTTGAGTTGCTAGTTGCATAGAGTTAGCTGTTTAGCTGTTTAGCTGTTTAGCTTCTTAGGCAGTAGGCAGGTAGGCCGCAACCGAAACCTAAGCAGCTAATCAGCTTTTGGTACAGAATAGGGAAAGAGTAGCAGAGAAATAGAGCTTTGGCAAGCTCTGGACTTCACTAATCGGTAATGATCACTAATCTCACAAATCAGTCTCAATGCTTGCCACGCATTCGGCGATTTGTGATTATTCCTGCCTACCGGACAGGCAGGCGTGATTAGCGAGGGGTAGAAGTCTAGCGGCGGGTCAGCTCTGGAAAGTTGTCTAGCTCACGACTCAGCTCGACTAAGACGTGGCGATAGTCAGTCTGGTCGCGATAGTCAAAGACCGGGAGCTTAGACCCTGGCTCGGGCAGGTCGCCGCCGGCTAAGACGATGGTGAAGCTGGGCTCATGAGCGGGATCAGCCGGGAAGATATTTACTTTCTCCAGCGCGGTGCGCACAGCTTCTGAATTTAAGCCACGATACTCAACATAGAGTGGGTGGGATATGCGGCCGCCGCCCTGCTTGCCGGCATCGCGTTTCTTTTTGTACTCCTGCTCAGCGTTGTCTAGTAAGAAAAGCTTTGTAATACCAATGCTTTTCATGGCTTCCCAGCATGGCGCGCAGGCCCAGTAATGGCCGGCGAGGTATAGCTCGGCGCCAGTGGCATCAACGCCGGCGGACTGGACGGCTTTCACGGCAGCTGGCTCTGCATGATTGCTGAAGTGGCAGTGGTCCGGGCAGAGGTCGTAGTCTTCGCCGCTCTTGCAGTTTAGGGCGATGCGCGGGCAAAAGCTTTCATGGGCGGAGCCGTTTCTAGCAACAGCAAGGACCTTCCCTTCCTTAACAATTACAGCGGCGGCCGGATTGCTGACCTCCGGGTGCTCTTTTCTCATCTGCTCGCACTCTGCGAGAGCCCGCGCCATGAATTCGTTATCCGCGGATACAGTTTCCTGAGTGCCCCAGCTAGGGACGTACTCGTCCAACCGACGCTGATTGCCTGCGCCATGAATTGATTCTGACATGGGTTTATTCGCTGGCCCTGTACTGCTCTTTTATTTTCTCTAGCTGGCCGCTTTTGATGAACTCCAATTCCTCACTACTGTCTGTGCGCGCTTGCAGGTTATGAGCGGTGGCATCTTGGTACTTGGCTTTGACAGCGCCGTGCAGCTGGGCGTCGTCGTCGGCAAGTGGCGTATCTAAGGTGTGAAAGACGAGCTGATACATGCGCTCACCCGGGTATAGACGCAGGGGTTGTGGGGTGGCGTTGTAAACGGGAATTGTAAGGTGACCTGAATAGCCGACGTCCACAACGCCGCTTTCAATTACAAAGCCGCGGCGGATCATTGAGCTACGCGGGTACAGGAGCGCCATTAAATCATTTGCTTTAAGGCTGAGTTTTTCCAGGGTAGAGACGATTGCGAACTCGTTGGGTAGGAACTCAAAGTACTGGCCAGGGCGAAGTTTTATTAACTTAAAGTCGTCGCTGTTTGCTTTGTGTTCTGTGTAGTCGGGCCTAGTGACGGTGCGACCAGCCTCTCCGTACTGCCACTGCTGAGGTACATAAAAGTTCCAGCCGGCGCGAAGGTCTAGAGAGTTTGGCTGGATCTGAAACTGGTCAGCGACTGGATCAAGAATTATCTTCCCTTCTTTAATGTACTTCTTAATATCTGTTTTACCGAGAATGCCCATAATAATTTTGAATTTGGTTAGCAGTAATGTTTCTACAGAATACCAAGTAGCTCACTTTTTACAAGACGATCTTGAGGCCCTTAATCGGACCGAGGGGGTGATACTGACTGTTTATTTTTTCAACTATCTCATCAACTAGGGATTCGTCGCCTTTTTCACCGCGATCAAAGTAGTCCGGCTGACACTCCAGAAAAACCTCTTTATGGTCATTTTCCCGATCAATCAGCTCCCAAGCCTGGTCGTAGTGGATGTCGTAAATATGAGCGTTGCTGATGGAGTGAGTATAAGTACCAACTTGGTAGCCAAGCTTGGCGGCGAGCAGATGTTGAAGCAGGCCAAAGCCGGCGGCGTCGTGCGGAGCGCCGAGCATCATGTCATTAGAACGAATAATACTGTGCAGGTGGAGCTTATTGGCGATGATGGTCACTGTGAAGGTAAAAGGGCAGGGGACGTTCTTTTTCTTGGTGCCGGTGCCCAGGCCGTCGTCCGCCGGGTCCCAGGCCATGACCACGCCGTGGCGAGATCCGGGTTCATTTTGAAGAAGGCGGACCAGGTCACCTATCTGATCTCGGCCAAAGTGGTGGCGCCAGCGATATCCATAGGCGGCGGCGATAGTGCCGTCGGCTTCGGTAAAGTCGTCCCAGATGTGGGTAAACTTGGTTAAAAATGGGTCGGGGCGGTTAGAGCCGGTTAAAAACCAGATCTGCTCGGCGACGAAGAGCTTGATAGGGATCTTGCGCAGGGTCAACAGGGGAAAGCCCTCGTCTATCGCGATGGTCAGGCCGGGCAGGGCGACGGTCTCATGGCCGGTACGCTCGTTGCGCTCGCGTAAGCCGTGATTCATTATCTCTCGGAGCGCCTCTCGATATTTGAAGTCAAACTGTGTCATAATTCTATATATGCTTATTCTAGTCGCTGCGCTCGCAGAAAACAATGCAATAGGAAAAGAGAATGATCTGCCCTGGTATTTACCGGAGGACTTGAAGCATTTTAAAAAAATCACTTCGGGTAAAACCGTGCTGATGGGGAGAAAGACTTTTGAGTCTATTGTAGCGCGGCTAGGTAAGCCGCTACCGAATCGGACGAATATTGTGATTACGCGACAGCAAAATTATACTCCTGGTCATCCTGAACGTAGTGAAGGATCTCGGGATTCCCTGCCTGCCGGCAGGCAGGTTCGGTATGTGCCTCAGAATGACGGATGGGATTCGGTGGAGGTGTACCCGAGCGTAGAAGACGCAGTGAAGGCGCACCCGGACGAGGATATTTATGGAATCGGCGGCGGGCAGATATTTGACCAAACAATTTGCGATGCCGGCCGGATGTACCTAACGCACGTGCACCAGAACGTAGAAGGCGCAGACGCCTTTTTCCCGGAGATAAAGACGGACGAGTGGCGCGAGACCGAACGCGAGGACCACGAGGGGTATAGTTTTGTGACTTACGAGCGGGCGTAGCCTTTATTGACAAAGTATACTATTTGTATATACTAATTATGGGATATGAAATACGTTGATTGGGATTTGGCTAAAAATAAATGGTTGAAGGAAACTCGCGATGTCAGCTTTGAAGACGTTGTTGCTGCTATTGAGTCGGGAAAGTTGCTCACTGTAGTTGACCATAGTAATATAAAAAGGTATCCGAATCAGAAAATCTTCATCGTTAATATAGAAAATTATGCGTATAAAGTTCCTTTTGTAGAAGACGATGAAAAAATTTTTCTAAAAACCATTTATCCGAGTCGAAGAGAAACAAAGAAATATATTATTGATGAAAAGTAATAATCATATGAAATACATCAAGCTTGATGCAGAGGAGAAGAAAATAGAAAAAGATTTTGCAGCCGGCAAATACAAGCCTGTTAAAAATCTTAAGAAGGAGATGGCGCGATACCAGGCGGTTGCGCGGGAGACGCTTAACAAGACGCGTAGCATTAACATTCGGATCTCTAATCGGTCTTTACAGAGACTGAAAGCCGCGGCTATACGCGAGGGGCTACCATACCAAACTTTGATTAGCTCAATTCTGCATAAATACTCTGAAGGCCGAGATATTCCGGCTAATTCTGAAACTGTGGCAGGCAGAAGTCGGGGCGGTCGGGGGTAGAGAGCTGCCACAGAGCAGAAAAGTAGTGGCGGTGGGCGGCGGCGATGTCTGCCGACTCAATAATCAAACCAAAGGTCTCGCGCTTGGAGGAGAGAATCATTACCTTGTTGTCGTAGACGTAGGTAGTGATAGGGAACTCCATGCCACTGGGCGCCCAGCGCATCTCGCGTAAGTCGCCAAGACTACTGGGGTAAATGCGATTGGGCTCGCCAACTTTGGAACGAATAACGCGCAGGGCAATGCATTTTTTGATGCGGCGAGTGACCATGTCGTCAGCGGCCTGGCGGCCAATAACTTCCCACATTGACTGGGTGGAGAAAATGCCAATGAGTTTTTTATCAGTGGTGGTGAGCGAGTCTTCGTAGGCCTGCTTATAACCCTCTAGGCCTGGGTAGTAGCGAATATGAGGTTTGGTTTCGCCGGCATCGTAGAGTGAGGCAAACTGGGGGAGCGTGTCTTTAAGAGCGCGCTCTTTTTCGTGTAGTAGGCTTTTGAGGGCGGTCGGGTCTTGCGCTTGATAGTGGTTGCGTTTGCCAAAGGGGACAATGGCCATTAGGCCGCGCTCAATAAGCTCCTCCACGGCATCGTAGAGATTAGTGCGCTGGGTTTTGGCAGCTTTGGCGATGGCTTGGATGGAGACCGGGCCAAGCTGTAAGGAGGCGAGGTAGACGGCGGCCTGCTTTTTAGTGAGGCCAAAATCGGTTAAAAACTGCTTAAGCTCAGATATATTGTATGACTTTTTCATACAGATTTTATAGCATATTTAGCCTTATATTTCAAGCTTTTGTGTATTTTAATACAAATACTGTATCACCTTTTTTGACGTTTTGTCAAGATTGACGTATATTGGCTTTGTCAGTGTGATCTTTAACAACCAAGGCGAAAGCCCGGCTGGCCACCGCAAATGGCTAAGGAGGTATATATGGACTGGATGAGGCTCGATACCGGTCTCAGCGACCGTGCCGTTTTCCTGGAAGCCAGCCGTATCCTGGATGCGCACAATGGCGCGTGCGAGATACGGGTGTGGCATGCCTTGATGCGAAGGCGCTTCGAGTGCATAGTCAGCACCGTCTGTAGCCAGGAAGCTAAAGACCGCTTGGTTCGCGCGAGCCCGAAGCACGAGGTTCTCTTCTACCCGATCATTCGGGGAGTGGTCAGGCGGCAGAATTCGTCAACGACCTCTCCGAAGCCACCCTCTATCGGCCTCAGGATCGACTTGGGCTTGGGGTTCTAGGAGGGAGTCCGCAATAAGAACAGAGCACGACCTTCGGGTACGGCTCTTTTTCTTTTATCAAATTAATATGCGGCCGCATATTAATTTGATAATTGGTTTTTATAACTCGCCATGCACATCGGAAATCCCTCCCTCCGACGTAAACCGTCGGAGTACTCCCTTTAAAAAAGGGAGAATTAGACTGCGGGGGCTACACATAACCCCTCCCAGCCTCCCCTTATCTTAAGGGGAGGAGAGGCGGCCACCTTCGTCAAGACTACGGACGGGCGAGGTAAGAGAGGGGGTTCCAAAAGTTACGAGGTTCGGCCTCGTAACTTTTAAAGGTTGTTGAAGAGGCGGAGGCGGCGGGTAATGACGGCTTTCATGGCGTCGATGGCGGCGGGTTCTACTTTGTACGGCGCGATTTCGCCGGGTTTGTCGGCTAGGCCTTTTTCCAGACCCTCGCGCCAGGCGCGGCGCATCTCGGTGGAGATATGGATGATAGAGATGCCGGCGGCGATAGCGGCGGTGAAGTCTTCGTCGCTGACGCCGGAGCCGCCGTGGAGGACGAGCGGGACGCCAACTGCTTCGCGGATCTCAGCGATGCGCTCTATAAAGAGGTGGGGATTCTTGCCTTTGGCGAGCATGCCGTGGACGTTACCAACGGCCGGGGCGAACAGGTCTACGCCGGTCTCGCTGACAAAGCGATGCGAGTCGGCCACGGAGGCGATGGCGTCTTTGGTGATGGCCGCGCCTTCGGGTAGACTGTCCATTACTTTAGAGCCGGAGCCAATATAGCCAAACTCGCCTTCAATAAGGGCGGGGGAGGCTTTACCGCGCGCGTAAACAACCACTTCTTTGGTGGCGCGGATATTATCTTCCAGGGTTTCTTTGGCGGCATCTATAATGACACTGTCAAAGTCGGCGTCTACGGCGTCCTTAGAGCGCTGGACTGTGGCAGTGTGATCGGCGTTTATGTAGATCGGGTGGTCGTACTCTTTCGCGGCGGCGCGAACATAGGCAACGGCCTCCGGAATACCAAAGAAGTCGCGCTCGCCATCAGAAAAGCCGATGATGACCGGTATTTTGTGGCCAACATCCTTTGACACATCAAGGGCGGACTCAATAACGGCCTTAGTCATAGTGATGTCGGCGGCATTGAAGTGGCCGATGGCAACTTTATTTTCTCGCGCCCAGCTGAGCGACTCGCGTAGTGTTTGCATATAGATTAGTATACCAGCTTTTTGACAACCCCTTGAAAACTACTTATCTTCTTATATGGAGGTGCACTATGGCTCTGAGCTTACATATAAGGCCAGATAGCTGCGAGGTGCCCGGCTGTATTGCCTGCGTCTGCGCTATGTCCGGCACGCAGGAGCAGGACGAGACGGGCGAATCGTGGCCGATCGCCTTGCCGTCAACCGACAGGCTCCTCTTCATCCCGAATGGGCTAGAAGAGCCGCCGAAGTAGGATGGCGGCAAAACGCGGCGGCGTCTGTGGAGGGAACTCTGCAGGCGCCGCTTTGCTTTTTGAGGATTTGTGGCTACATTTGACGAAAAATGCCTTTTTTGCTAGTATCTACACATTCTGGTGCGATGTTCAACTAGGTACTAAGCACTAGATACTTGTACTAAATATATGGCTACTACGACTAAGACTAAAGATTCTGCTCTGGCCGCGCTGCTTAAAGCGGAGGCGAGCACCATTAAAAGCCTAAAGCCGAACGACTATGTTGACAGTGTGCTGATCGCGAAGGTAAAGCGAGCGGCTTATTTTGATCTAGGGAGCTTTGGCACGGGGATTGTTTTTGGCGCTGAGTACTTGAACGCAAGCGACATCATCAAGAAGATGCCTATTGGCGAGAAGATCTCCGCCAAGGTTGTTGAAGAGGAGAACGTGGATGGTTATGTAGAAATTTCGCTGGCAGAGGCCGGTCGGGCCAAGCAGTGGGAGGGGATCAAAGAGATAAAAGACCAAGATGACCCGATTAGCGTTCACATTTCTGGCGCGAACTCCGGCGGCTTGCTAACCGAGGTAGAGGGGATGAAGGCGTTCTTGCCGGTTAGCCAGCTTTCTAACGAACACTACCCGCGGGTTTCCGATGGTAGCAAAGAAAAGATCTTGGAAGAATTGAAAAAGTTGGTTGGCGAGGTGCTGAAGGTGAAGATAATCAGCAACACCCAGAACACAAACAAACTGATTGTGAGTGAGCGAGAGGTGGCTGACGAGAGCGTTAAAGTCCGGTTGGAAAACTACTCGGTTGGCGACGTGGTAGACGGGACTATCTCCGGCGTGGCTGACTTTGGTGCCTTTATGCGCTTTACAGACCAGCCGTCAATTGAGGGCCTAATTCACATCTCCGAGCTTGACCACAAGCTTATTGAAGACCCCAAGGAAATTGTTAAGGTAGACGAGGTTATCAAGGCGAAGATCGTTGAGATAAAAGACGGTCGAGTCAGCCTCTCTCTGAAAGCCCTAAAGCCGAACCCATGGGACACTATCTTGGAGACCTTTAACGAGGGCCAAGAGGTGCAGGGCACAGTAACTCGTTTTAATCCGTTTGGCGCTTTTGTCGGCCTTACTCCGGAAATTCAGGGCCTTATCCACGTTACCGAGTTTGGCGGCGTAGAAGAGATGAAGCAGCGCATTAACCTGAATCAGCAGTACACTTTCCGCATTGACTCCATTAAGCCGGCGGAGAAGCGAATAATCTTGAAGATGCTGGAGAAGAAGGAAGATTAATTTCCAATTTACGAATTTTCAATTTTCAAACAATGAATTAATTCTGTAATGTTTTAAACATTGAAAAATTGAATCATTGAAAATTGTTTAGAAATTAGAAATTGAGAATTAGAAATTTACTACAAATATGTTATCAACCACGCAAAAAAAACGAACCATTAAAGACGTTAAGACCACGGAGAAGGACACCGGATCGGTACCGGTCCAGGTTGCTCTTTTGACGCGCCGGATAAACGAACTGACAAAACACCTGAAAAAGCACAAAAAGGACAACCACTCTCGCCGGGGCTTACTGCTGATGGTCGGCAAGCGCCGCCGTCTTGTGAGCTACTTTGAAAAGACTGATAAAAAGGGCCACGCCAAGCTTATCAAGCAGCTGGGGCTCAAAAAGTAGCTGTTCCCGAATAACGAATAGGAAAACGAATCAGCGAATCCAGTTCAAAAAGCTCATTTTCATTCGTTGATTCGTTAAGAATTCGATATTCGCAGACTATTATATGAGTAGCAAACACAGTGATCAAAGAGTTGGGATATTCATAGATATCCAAAATCTTTATCACTCCTCAAAAAATCTTTACAATGCTCGCGTCAACTATAAAGAGTTGATGGCGAGTTTGCTTGGCGACAGAAAGCTGATTCGCGCGCTGGCGTATGTCGTCCAGACCGAGGGCGTGGCCGGCATGCAGCTGACCGAGGAACAGGCCAAAGAGCGGACCACTAAAAGCGAGTCTACTTTCTTTGATGCTTTGAAGCAGGCTGGGATAGAGCTACGGATAAAGGACATTCAGGTTTTTTCCGGTGGAGCGAAAAAAGCGGACTGGGATGTGGGGATGGCGATAGACGCGGTGCGGATGGCGGAGTTTTTGGATGTGGTGGTTTTGGTCACAGGTGACGGAGACTTTGTGCCGCTGGTCCAGTACTTAAAATGGGGGCGCGGGCGCGAAGTGGAGGTGGCCGCTTTCAGCCGAACCACAAACTCTAAGCTGCGCGAAGAGGCAGACTCATTTTTTGCTCTGGAGGAGATACCAAAAGTTCTCATTCGGAAACGAGGGCGTCGCGGTGACGCAAACCAAAAGGCGAAAACAGATAAAAATTAACAAATTAATTCAGCCAACCTAGCTAAACATCGTGGGGGATAGGAACGAGTGAGGCGCCCTAATACTTAGCAGTACGGGCAAGCATTCATTCCTGCATCCCATGTGTTAGCGGTTAGGCAGGGTAGTGTGAACACTACCTAATAACACATATATATGAATCCCGTTAGTAATTGGATCAGATTGTATCCAATACAAGGCGGGGATAGTTTGCAACAAATTTCAGTAGTGATAATAAAAAATTAACAACAATTACTAACGGGATGAACTTAAACAGACAGCAGTTTACGACTACGCACGCCGGACGGCCACTCACATTAGAAGTATCTGAACTCGCGAACCAGGCAAACGCGGCCGTACTTGGTAAGTATGGAGACAGCGCCTTGTTGGCAACCGTGGTCATGGGTAAGGAGTCTAATCTGCCTTACTTCCCACTTCAAGTTATTTACGAAGAACGATTTTACGCAATTGGTAAGATCTTAGGTAGTCGCTTTATGCGCCGGGAGGGTCGGCCGTCTGAAGAAGCGGTGCTTTCCGGCCGAGTTATTGATCGGGTTATCCGCCCGCTCTTTGATAATCAAATCCGCCGGGAGATTCAGGTGGTGATTACTATTTTGTCTCTGGACCCGAAAGAAGACTTAGACTTTTTGGCGCTGATGACGGCTTCAGCGGCGCTGGCGATTTCTTCCGTACCTTGGGCCGGGCCGGTGGCCGGTGTGCGCGTTGTTAAAAAAGACGACCGGTTCCTGCTGAACCCGCGTGCGGACGAGGCGGAAGGCTTTACGATTGATTCGTTTGTCGCCGGTAAAGCTGACCGCATCAATATGATCGAGCTAGAGGGACGAGAGGCGGACGAGGCAGACGTGGTCGCCGCTTTTGAGATGGCGAGCAAGGAAGTAGAGGCGCTTATCAAGTTTCAGCAAGAGATGGTGGCCAAGATTGGTAAACCAAAGGTGACGATAGAAACGGCGGGCATAGATGAAGAGTTGCGAAAGATAATTGCAGAGTTTGCGATGGCAAAGCTGGAGGAGGCGATTTATCTGGCTGTTAAAACCGAGCGTGAGGCGGCGCTAGAAAAGATCCGCGCGGAGATAGACGAGCACTTGGTCGAAAAAGAAGTAGAGGACGAAAAACTGAAGCACGTTGATCATATCTTAGAAGAAATAATCGACGGAGTCGTCCACAAGAACGTTTTAGACAGTGGTAAGCGCCCGGACGGACGGGCGCTAGACGAGGTGCGGCCGCTTTATGGTGAGGTTGGACTGCTTGCGAAGACGCACGGCAGTGGCCTTTTCATTCGTGGCGGTACCCAGGCCCTTGCAGTAACAACTGTTGGCGCGCCGGGTGACGAGCAGCTGGTTGAGTCGATGACGGAGTCTAAAAAGCAGCGCTTCTTGCTCCATTATAACTTTCCGCCATACTCGGTTGGTGAGACGGGCTTTTTCCGCGGTCCGGGCAGGCGCGAGATAGGGCATGGCGCCCTGGCGCGTAAAGCGCTTCAGAACATGTTGCCTGCCAAAGAAGATTTCCCATACACACTGAGAATAGTTTCAGAAATCCTAGCAAGCAACGGTTCATCTTCAATGGCCACGGTTTGCGCGGGAACTTTGTCTATGATGGACGCCGGTGTGCCGCTAAAAAAGCCGGTGGCCGGCATAGCGATGGGGCTGATGAGCAACAAGAGCGGCGACTATAAGATACTGACTGACATTCAAGGTTACGAAGACCACTACGGTGACGCGGACTTTAAAGTAGCCGGTACTACGGACGGCGTAACCGCTATTCAGATGGATGTGAAGATTGAGGGTCTGACAGTAGCGATGCTGCGCGAGGGACTGGCTCAGGCAAGAGTTGCCCGAATGCAGATTCTTGAAGTAATGAAAGGCGTGTTACCGGCGCCGCGGCCGGAACTTTCACCGCTGGCACCACACGTGCTTTCGCTGAAGATCCCGTCAGACATGATTGGGCTGGTCATTGGTCCGGGTGGAAAGACTATCAACGGCATCATTGAAAAGACCGGCGCACTATCTATTGATATTGAAGAAGACGGTACCGTCTTTATCGCCGGTGATAGTGGAGAGACAGCAAAAGCGGCGCTGGAAGAAGTGCGAGCACTGACCAAGACCTATGACATAGGGGAGTTGGTCACGGGTACCGTTATTAAGCTCTTGGAATTTGGCGGTATTGTTGAGATGGATGCCGGTCAGGACGGCATGGTGCATATTTCTGAAGTTAAGGATGGATTTGTGAAAGATATCAAAGATGTTCTGGAGGTGGGACAGCGTGTCAAAGCGAAGATAATCAAGATGGATCACGGAAAGATCGGCCTTTCAATGAAAGGCATTGAGCAGAGCTGAGGTGTCCGAATAACGAATACACACAGACGAATCGGCGAATGGCCCATGGGCTTTTTTCGCTTATTCGTTGATTCGTTTTTTATTCGTTATTCGCAGACCACTTTGTTTTTGTGGTATAGTAAAGGGAACGAAAATATCGTTTATTATTAAGAATTTTTGCCTATGGCAAACAATAACAATCAATCTTTTGACAATACTCAGAGTCAACCCTTCGACGATGCTCAGGGTAAACCCGTTAACACGGGAGCAGGAGACCAAGGTAGCGGATCTTTGACTGACCGCCTTAACAACGTTGCTCAGGCCAGCCCTGGACAGCCGCCTCAGAATTTACCTGGTGCAGCGCCAGCAAGCGCCCCTCAGGATAAATTGGTGCCGGAACCAGGTCCAGCTGCAGCGGACCAGCAGCAGCCCCGCACGATGATGACTGACATGGGTCAGATGACACCTCCCGCGGCGCCAGCCAACCAGCCTTCCTTTACTCCTGCTGGTATAGATGCGAATGAGCCGATGTTCACTCCGGAGACAGCGAATGGCATGGAGATGGAGCCGGATATTGCAGGGAGTAAATCTCACACCCTTTGGTGGATCCTTGGAATTGTTATGGGTATAATCATTCTCGGACTTATTGGCTACTTTGTAGTTTACCCGATCTTTAGCTCTGGCGAGCCAGTGATCAATCCGCCTGTTGCCGAGCAACCGGCGACAGAGGATCAGCCGGGACAGTCGGAGCTTCTCTCACACACCTCCGCCTTTAAAGGAGCACCGCAGGGGCAAATAACTGTCTCGCTCGATGGGACTGTGACGAGCGCGGCGGTGACCACAACTCTACGCCGGGAGGCGGCTGAGTTGCCAGATGGTTTGACTGAAATAATCTTTACTGACGGAGCGGGTAACCAGGTTCCCTTTGGTCAATTTGTGGCAGCAGTCGCGCCAAGCCTTGGCGATCAGGAATCTACTGCCGCGCTTTTCGCGGATGACTTTACCGCATTCATCTACAAAAATGCGGATGGCATCTGGCCTGGTTATATAGGTAAGCTGGACGCAACTGACCCGGCGGCGCTCACCGCGTGGTTTGAGGCCTTGGAAGCTAGTAGCTTGGGTGAGTTCTTTGTAACCAGCCCGGGGGATTTCCAGGAATTCCGTAACGGTACCGTCTTAGGCTTGCCTGACCGCTTTGCGCCGACAGAAACTGCCGGTGCCTCTTTGGGATACCTTGCAAATGAAACCGAGGTTCTTATCAGTACCTCGTTTGAAGGAATGAAGGAGGCCATCCGCCTACTTGGGTGGGCGAGTTAGGTAGTAATAGATGAACAGCACTCAGCATCAATCTCAGAAAGTAAGCACGGTCTTAACAAGGCCGCGGGTATCTTTGCGAACCATGAGCTCTGATATTGGCGGTGGGGGCAACCAGCCGAGCGCAGAAGTTTTAATGCTGCCGGAGACGGAGCACTTAAAGACAGAAGGAGGCTCAAAAGAAGGAGGCTCAAAAACAAAAAGCGTGCTGATGCTGATTCTGCTTATTGCTCTTGGGGTTGTCTTTTACTACTTCGTTTACCCACAGCTCCGAGTGGCGCTTGGTGCTTAAGAGCAGGGGACGAGGTATTATTCCCGCTCGTCGTCTTCGCGGACGCGGAACCCGTAGGCTTCGCTGACGTGCTCTTTGCGAACCTGGTCACTGGCCTCAAGGTCAGCGATTGTTCGCGCCGTCTTTAGCAAACGGTAATAACTGCGAGGGGATAATTTATTGCCCTGGAACAACTTTTTGATGAGCTCTTCAGCAGTAGAGTCTGGGCGGATAAGGCTTTCGACGAGCCTAGAGCTCATCTCACTGTTAGTAACGAGTTTTGTGCCGGTCTCGCTAAACCGCTGCTGCTGCATGAGTCGAGCGCGGTGGACCTGTTCACGGGTTGATTGCCAAGATTGAATATCGGCTTCGGTTGTTTTTTGGCGGAGCTCTTCAATATCAAGTCGCGGCACGATTATTTGAATATCAATCCTGTCTAAAAGCGGGCCGGATAACTTCTTTTGATACCGCTGGATCTGGGCCATGGGGCAGCTGCACACTTTTTCCTTGTCTTGATAATAACCGCAAGGGCAGGGATTCATGGCGGCAATAAGAATAAAGCGGGCTGGAAACTCTAGGTTGCCTCGGACTCGGCTAACAACTGCCCGGCCGCTTTCAAGCGGCTGGCGAAGAGACTCAAGCAAGTCGCGGCGAAATTCAGGTATTTCATCTAAAAAGAGGATGCCCCGGTGGGCAAGGCTTATTTCTCCGGGTCGCGGCGTGCCACCGCCACCAAAGATAGCGGCTGGTGAAGCAGTCTGATGCGGGGATCGGAAGGGCCGGCGCTTGATGCAGGGCTCCTCACCAAGTAGGCCGGCGGCGCTGTATATCTGGGTCATTTCAATGACCTCTTGATCTGTTGCCGGCGGCAAGATAGAGACCAAGGCCTGGGCGAGCATGGTCTTACCAGTGCCGGGCGGCCCGCTCATCAAAACATTATGCCCGCCGGCGGCGGCGATCATCAGGGCACGTTTCGCCTGTTGCTGGCCTTTGATATCAGCGATAGTGATGGAAAACTCTTCGGGGATGTCGTTAACCCGTGTAACCGGCATCGGCGGAATGGGTTGGCGAGACTCAAGATGAGCAATAGCTTGGCGGAGATTTTTTATTGGAATGACGCGCAGACCCTCAACCATGGCCGCTTCAGCCGCGTTGGCGGCCGGCACGAGCAGTTCGTAGGCCTGTTGTTTTTTAGCACAACGGGCAATGCTAAGCGCGCCGCTTATTGGTCGTACTTGTCCGGAAAGAGCCAGCTCGCCGACGATGAATGTTTCTTCCAGGTCAACGCTAGAGCCCTCTAACTGGCCGGTGGCTTGCAAGTAACCGATGGCGATTGGCAGGTCGTACTGCGAGCCGGTTTTCTTTATGTCGGCCGGAGCCAGATTAACAATGACTCGTCGGTTTTCCGCCGCGGGTGGACGAACTTTAATGTTCTTGAGCGCAGCATTTATTCGCTCTTTTGACTCAGAGAGGGCCTTGTCAGCAAGGCCGACTATCGTAAAATTATGAAGACCGACGTGAACGTCGGTCTCAACCTCAATGGCCATTGCTTCAATTCCTTCCAGTTCAGCGGACAGTACTCGAGAAAAATTGGAGGACATGGTTGTTTAGCTGTTTAGCTGTTTAGCTGTTTAGCTGTTTAGCTGTTTAGCTGTTTAGCTGTTTAGCTGTTTAGCTGTTTAGCTGTTTAGCTGTTTAGCTGTTTAGCTGTTTAGCTTATTAGGTTTTTCTAGCCGTGGCCTACTGCCCTAAACAGCTAATAAGCTAAGCAGCTTGTGTTCTTTCTTTCAGCTTACAGTCTCGGCAGAGGCGGGACTCCGGGTCGGCCTTGAGTAGCTCTAGGCCTATAACTCCTTCGCAACCCTCGCACTTTCCATAAGTGCCAACCTCCATTTTGGCGAGGGCGTCAGTGACGCGACCGAGTCTCGCTTTTAGCGACTCGGCAGAGCCAACGTTGGCGCTAAAGGCCTCGGCCTCGTCTGTCTCTTCGTCAAAAGAGTCAATATCGTCGCCCATATCTACAGGCTTTGATAGCTCGGCAATGTTTTTTTCGAGCTTTTTCTTTTCAGTCTCTAGCTGCTGACGCAGTTCTTGTTGGATTTGTGGGTCGATCATATTTTTAGCTGATTAGCTTATTAGCTGTTTAGCTTATTAGGATTAATTGTAGGGGAAAAGGAGGGGAGTGTCTAGGCGGCGCGGCGTTTTTTGGCGTTGGCCAGCTTTTCAGACATGCTCAGTATTTTGCCGGCTGACTTTGACTTCTTTGCTTGTTGGCCTACATCTTCGGCGCCGGCGACTGACTTACCTTTAGAAACCGGGCCTGGCTGACCGTACTGGTCTAAGCGAGGGTCGCGGGCCAGTTCGCCGGTATCCTCTTGTTTAGATTCGTCTTCAGAGGGTCGGCCGGTGGATGCGTCCCTTTCACGTCGAGCAGTACCTGCTTCCGAGCGGGCTTTATTGACCGGGTGTGATGGCTGTCTTCCTTGAGGGCGAGTGGATGCCTGTTCGCCGGGTTGGGCGTATGGGCTTTCAGAAGACTTGCCTCCCGCTGTCTGCGGACCCATGGTCTGGCCGAACTGGTCGGTGGCGGTGAAGCCTTGAGTACCCGCAGATGGCTTTTCTTTTTTATGAGCAGTGGCGGCGGCTTGCGCGGCAACAGTTTGGCGGGCACCGGCGGCACCTTGGCGCATACTCTTCACGTCTCCACCGACCGCCGCGGCGAGATTCAAAGCTTTTTCTCCGCCAGGAATCCTGGCCGCTATCTTTTCAGCATATCGAGTTTCAAAATAAACAACCACGACGTATAAAATGCTGGAAGGAATTATCTCCACGATAGGGATAAGTTCGATGATGAAGCCGATGACTGGAGACACGTTCATGAGCTTGGTATTGACGCCCATGAAATGAAATACAACCCGGAAGATAACTACGCCGAGCGGACCAATGACGCTACCGAGAGCCGGGATGATACTTAGCAAATCAAAGACAATCGCCAGCAATAGCAATAGAACAAGATCAAGCAGATCTATTTTGAGTTTCTTTTTTTCTGCTGAAGATTCTGCTTCACTCATACCTTCCTATTTTAGCAGAATAGACGTCACTAATCACTAATATCCACCAATCAAACTAATGAAAATCAAGTCTAACGGCGGCGAATTAGGCGATTTGTGATTATTAGTGATTGGTGAGGTCTATCTCACTTCGAAGTGTAGATGTGGGCCGGTGGAGTTACCGGTAGAACCAACGCCACCAAGGCGCTGGCCGCGGCTAACGTACTGCCCAGTAGAGACATCAATGGTGGACATGTGCGCGTACAAAGTCTGGCGGCCGTTGTCGTGACGGATAATAACCCGATTACCATAGCCGCCCTCCCAACCACGTTTGGCGTACTCCACGATACCGTTTTCAACGGCAACGATACTAGTGCCTGTTGGGGCGGCTAGGTCGTAAGCTCCATAGCGGCCGTGCTGACCCGCGGTTTGCCGACCACGTGATCCAAGCGGGTAAACTGCAGAGTTGCTGACGCGGGCTATATAGCCGGTGAGCGAGGAGGCGACAGAGCGCGCGGCGCTACTACCGCTACTACCGCCGATGGTTGCCTTACCGCCCGGGATAATGAGTGCGTCTCCGGTAGCGATAATATTTTCTTTTATCTCGTTAGCATTGGTGATAACAGAAGGGGTAACGCCGTAGCGGATGGCAAGCGCGCCAACAGTCTCACCTTTTTTGACTGTGTGAACAACACCGTCAACCGGTAAGATAGTCAGTTTTTGACCGATTGCTAAGGCGCTTGGCTTTATGTTTGGATTGCTGTTTAAAAGGGTGGTCAGGGTGATGTTAAAGCGGGAGGCAATCGCAGAAAGATTGTCGCCCTCTTCAACTACATAAGTTATGACCTCGCTCCGCGCCGGGCCCGTACCAGCGCCCGTGGCGTTACCGGACAGGGTGGCGCTACTAAAGAGAAGCGCGTCTGCGGCGTCGTAGTCTATTTCGCCGGAAAGTAAGGGGTTGGCGGCTTGTAGAGTGGCGTCTTGGGCAGCTAGCGTTTCGTTAACTAGGCCGGCAGAGTCGTCAGCGCCACCAAACACAGCCTGGGTCTGGCTCGGCCGGACCGGGGCGACCGCGTTAACTAAAAGTCCGCCAAGCACGATGATGGCGGTGATTCCAAGTGGAGTGGTGACTGCCTTTTTCACAAATGGCAGAGCACGACTCCAGTATGTTAAAAGAGTACTTATATAAGAGAGGGTTACTTATCTGTCGGCTACGCCCTAGGGCTCTTAAAGCCTATAAAATCTAGGTTTTTCGGGCATAGCGTCCGTTTTCGCATTCTGAAAAATTGATGAATTTCTCAGGCATAGGGTCATACTAGCAGGCCTAGATAGGGCGTCAAGTACCCCGCGGTGGATATTTTTTGTGGTCTAAAAATTCACTTTTTTGGAGGTTTTTTGTGTGAATGAGTCATATCAAGTACAATGAGAGGCCAGTGCTTAGTACGTAGTGCTTAGTACTTAGGTACTGGCTCCGATTGAAGTTATTATTTGTAAAAAATTGCGTTTCAGCAGTTAACGACTACGCACTAGGTACTACGTACTAAGTACTAAAAATATGGATTTAAATGAAAGACAAAAACAAGCAGTAGAACACCCGGGCGGGCCGCTTTTAATTGCCGCTGGGGCGGGGAGTGGGAAGACAAGGGCGCTAACGGCTCGGTTGAGACTACTTATTCAAAAAGGGGTGCCGGCGCACGAGATAATCGCAATCACTTTTACCAATAAAGCCGCGAAGGAGATGCGCGAGCGAGTGTTCGGGGTGTCGACGCCGGCGGCGTGGTCGCCTACATTTCCGGTTCCGGGGACGCCGTTTTTGGGTACGTTTCACTCTCTTGGCGCTCGGTTTCTTAAACAGGAAATAGAGGCTGTTGGTAGCCGAAACAGAAACTTTTCCATCGTGGACTCTGATGGCTCTCTTTCCATAATCAAGAAGATATTGAAAGATATGGACATTCCGGCGGACAAGTTCAACCCTCGCGTGGCGCAGTCGCGGATAAGCCGGATAAAGAGCGAGCTGGAGAGTGTTAGCGAGCTAGCAAGTTCAGGGGAGTGGTTTGACGGGTTAGTGGCTGAGCTTTATGGAAAATACGAAGCGCGACTGGAGGCGCACAACGCGTTTGACTTTGATGACCTACTGGAAAAGATAGTCCGTTTGTTCAAAAATAATAAACAGGTCCGGGAGAAGTACCAAAAACTTTTTTCGCATCTCCTTGTTGATGAATACCAAGACGTTAACACCGTGCAATATCAATTGATTCGTATATTAGTAGAAAAACATAAAAACATAACTGTCGTCGGTGATGATTCACAAGCAATTTACGGCTTCCGTCTGGCAGACTTTAGAAACTTTCTTAACTTCAGTACGGATTGGCCGGAGGCAACTGTTATAAAACTTGAGCAAAATTACCGCTCTACTAGTACGATCATTGAAGCCTCAAATGCCGTAATTGAAAATAACAAGGTGCGTACGCCAAAAAGGCTTTGGACAGACAGGGGGGCGGGCGAACCGATTCAAATGGTCGCGGCCGTGGATCCGGACATTGAGGCGACTTGGGTGGCGCATGAGATCCAGGATATTCGTGATAAGGAGCCGCTGGCAGGCATTGCTATTTTGTACCGGACAAACGCGCAGTCGCGAGCGCCGGAGCAGGCGCTGATTAGCGAGAATATCCGCTACAAGATCTATGGTGGGTTTAAGTTTTATGACCGCAAGGAGGTTAAAGACGTGCTGGCGGTTCTCCGGATCGCGCTTAATCATGACGACCTGTTAGCGACAGAGCGGCTGGAAAAGGCTTTTGGCAAACGCGTAGGTCAGCCGCTAGTAGAGGCAATTACCAGGCAATCTGCGGAGCAGGCACCCGTTGATTTGATCAACTGGTTTTTGCGAGAGAGCGAGTATCCGGAGTTTTTAGAGCGAAAAACAGACAATGCTCAGGAGCGACTGGAAAACATAGCAGAGTTAACAGTGTTCGCATCTAGATTTAAATCTTTAGAGGAGTTTTTGGAGCGGATCTCGCTACTGGAGGCGACCGATGACATTAAGGAGACAAAAGAGGGGGAGCGGCCGCCGGTGTTGATGATGAGTATCCACATGTCTAAGGGCTTGGAATTTGATTATGTTTTTTTGATCGGCTGTAACGAGGGTATTTTGCCGCACGAGAGATGTATGAGCAAAGAGGAGGATGTTGAGGAGGAGCGACGGCTGATGTATGTGGCGATGACGCGGGCGCGCAAAGTGCTTTACCTGCTTTACCAAAGTTTTCCGTCGCGTTTTTTGCGCGAGGTGCCTCGAGAGTATTATGATTTCATCAGTCCGACGGGCACGTGCAATGAGTTGCCGGACGAGAGTGATGTGTGGATAGAGGAATAATTTTCAATTCTCAATTTCCAATTTTCAATGAGTCGCTACCTTGGGCAACATTGGTTGAAAAATCCGGAGGTGATCAAAAAGATCGTCGCTGGTTTAAAGTTGAAAAAGGGAGAGACAGTTATTGAGATTGGGCCGGGTAGAGGAGCGCTGACGTGGCCTCTATTTGAGCAGTGCAAAAAATTGAGCTGTAGCTACATTGGAATCGAAAAAGATGTAACTCTCGCTCATGAGCTGGCCACCAGAATGAAGAATTATGAAGTAAGAAGTAAGGGAAAATACGAAATCATCGCCGGGGATGCGCTCAGGATACTCCCTGCCTTAATTCTTAATTCTAACTTCTTACCTCTCGATCGTTATGCGATCGTGGGTAATTTGCCCTATTACATCACCGGCAAGATATTGCGAACCATCAGTGAGCTGGAGCACAAGCCCGAGCAGAGCGTTTTAATGGTTCAAAAAGAAGTCGGGGAGCGGCTGGCCGCGCAGCCGCCGAAAATGAATCTGCTGGCCGCGGCCACTCAGATCTGGGCCGAGGCTAGAGTTTTATTTGAGGTACCGGCAAAAGACTTTTCGCCGCCGCCGAAAGTAAACTCCGCGGTTGTGGAGTTGAGAATAAAGCCTGGAGAGTTAAAAAAAGAGGGGTTAGAGAGTTATTATGCCTTCATTCATGCGGCTTTTAAACAGCCAAGGAAGATGCTTTTGAATAACTTGGCAACCGGATTAGCTATGCCAAAAAATCAGATTCTGGAGGTATTTACGAATCAAGGGATAGACGAAAAAACGAGGGCTCAAGACCTTTCAGTTGAACGCCTTCGACAGCTGGCTATTGCGATGTCCCAACCATTAGAATAGTGCCCCTAGTGACCGACTGGCTGCTACAGGTCGGACCAGTCACATACAAGCAAACTCCCCCAGGGCTGTAGGTACCTAGGGCCTGGGCGCCGGGTGCGTAAATTCGTCCATAGGGATAGACCTGAGTGAGACCCCCTTGATACACATAGGTGCCGGCTGGCCCGGGAGCGCTGATAGTCAACAAGATTCCATCGGAACAGGTGCAGTAAAATACCTGCGAAATCTGCCCACCAAAGCCGAGAATGCCATAGGCTGGCTGGCTGGTGTACCAAAAGACGCCGCTTGCGGCTGTAACAGCTATTACTATCGCCACTATGATAACCCAGTATTTTTTAATAAATGATTTCATAGGCCTAGGGTCGAAAGTTTAAAATAAAGTTTCCGCTGGTGCCGTTGTCATTATCAATATACACCCAAAATGGAAATTCTGCTCCGCCGTCTTCGTTGTCTTTGTATACTGGAATGGAGCTAGTCATGGTGAATTCAAGCCTTTGGCCGTCTGGGGAGGAGAGATGATAAATCTCGTCAGGGCCCAGAGAGATGGTGTTGTCCTTCGTAAAGCCGGTGCCGGTGACAACCACGGTCTGGCCGCGCCGGACCGGGTTCGGCGTAATAAGGGTGATTTGGGGCGCCTGGGAAGATGGGGCTGGAGTTGAGGCCGTAGGCTGCGGCTGAGCCGGTGAGGTAGGTACTATTTTGGTTGGTTGAGCTTGGGCAGACTGCCCCGAGAACTGATTCAGCTTTGCGCGGGTAGACGGGCCGACAAAGCCGGTACCGGCGCTCAAGCCAATCGGAGCTAGAATGACACTCCGGTATAACTCTTGGAACTTAATTACTGCCGCATAGGTCGCCGGGCCAAAATAGCTGGTCTCCGCCCCGGGTGAGCCCGGCCCTGTTTGCGCCACCCTGGTCACGGAAAGAAAATTTAATGTTTTTTGGAGTTCAAGCACATCCGGGCCGGAATCACCGATACTTAAATTTCTATAAAAATCAGCTTGAGCTAGGTTAAAGTAACCAAAAAATACAACTATTGTGACAATAGTACCAAGGAAAGATATCCACTGTGTTTTTTGCCGCCCGCTCATGTGCTTTTCATGATATCATAAGAGGAGTGATTTGTTCACTGTGAGCCTGTTTAGACATGTTTGGCTAATAAAGCGATCGCTATTTTTCAATATACTTTCTTGACCATCATTATGCGATTCTTAAAGTCATTGATTATCACTGTCAGTATTGGTTTGACTGTCTTTTTTTTGCTCGTTGTCTTTGATGCCATGGTAACGACAGTGAGCATAGAAGGCAATCCACTCGGCGGGAATACCGCCTTACTTAGTAAGTCATTTCAATCTCCTTTGAATACCCAGGCCATGGCTAAAGAGGTGGCTCAGATAATGTTTGAAGCTAACCCGGAAGGACCGGAGACCGTTAATGGCATCGGGCAGATAGCGACTCTTTCGCCGGAGCGAATGGTTAATACGGTCTTAGGAAACAAGATAGAAGAATCTATTTCGTTGCTACTTGATGAGCCGGTTCAAGAGGAGAGACTAATTATCATACCGAATCCGGACAAGGCGGACTGGCAGTACTACTTGGAGCGGCGCACAAAAATAATTCACGATAGCGCAAAAACCATCGCAGAAAACAACATTAGTTTTTCGGATGACTCTGTGACGGATTTACTTTTGCTGAGTGTTATTTATGAGCGAGCGATAGACCGTCTTTACAATACTTCGACTCCGGAAAACTTTTTGTTTGCACACACAGAGCAAATCCGGTTGTTACAGATTCAAAAAAAGCTTTTTGAAACCTTGGTAAATTACGAACAAGACCCCTTGGCTGCTTCGCTGGCAGTCGCGGTATTGCAAAGAGTAGAGGATGAGCTAGCGGCTTTGTCAGAGGCGCTATCAGATTTAATTGTTACGTATGGAGCGACAAGTTAAAAAAATACCATTGGTTATTACGGCGCTACTGTTACTTATTTTAGTTAGCGGAGGCTTAGCGACGGCGCGTCAAGCTACAGCGCAACAAGCCGTGCCGGCTAATGTTGACTCTACGGCTAGCCCGATTACGGCGGCCTCGACGGTTGCCGCAGATTACAGTACCGCGGAGAGTCTTGGTCAACAGTTGCTGGAGTGGGCCGAAAAACTAGCTAACGAGAAACTGCGCCGAGAGTTAATTGACTGGATAACAAGCGAAGTGCTTAGTTTTGTGGGCGACGGCCTGGACGGCGCGCCAAAGTTTGTGGAAAATTGGACTTCTTTCCTTGGAGAGGCGGCGAACTCCGCGAAAAGATCGGTTGCCGGTCTTTTCGCGGATGCGAATCTTTGTGATTCTTTCAAGCCACAGATCTTGCAAGCGCTTGGTAGTGTGAGTGTTAGCGGAAGCACATGGTCATTGGGCGCTTCTGTTGGCTGTAGTACAGATGCTGGAGAGGCGGCTAAATTTGATAAGAACTTTGGCGAAGGAGGTTGGGACGCGTATCAACAATCTCTGCGGCCGGAAAATAACTACATATTATCATTAGTTCGCGCGGAGACAGTCCAGGCATCGGTGGCGGAGAGAGCGGAGCGGGCGGCCGAAGCCGAAGGAGTTGCGGGCGGGGGATTTCTCAGCGACTCAGTGGACGGATTTATTAAAACGCCCGGTTCAGTGATAAAGGACCTAACATCTAGGGTTGCGGGCATTGAGATAGACTACACCTTGGCCGCTGACAGCCTGGAGGAATACGTCAACGCAATCGCCAACTCACTCATGGGTTCTATTTTGGACAAGGGCCTGGCTAGTGTTATCGGTAGCTTAAACAGCGGGGGAAGCGGTAGGAGCGGCGGCTGGGGTAATGTTCCGCCCGGGGGGGGCGCCGGCCGGGGGATTAACAATGCTCGCTTCGGTCAAGAAAAGAAAACTTTCTTAAGAGATATTAAGCAGGCGATTTCTTTACGCGAGAAAGGACAGGCCTTTTATGACAATGCCTCCGGCTCGGTCTCCTTAGCGGATGGAGAGACGGCTTTGGCGGCATTAGAATACTTACGCGATGAGTTTTATTTAATTAATGAGGATGGCGACTTGAACAGCTCAAAATATACTGATGATGCAGGAAATGAGCAGTTCGTTTGTTCCGCGAACTTCAGGATCGCCAAGCGTTTGCAAAACCGAGTTTTGCCGGATATTGAAGATATGATAAAGGATGTTGAATCGGTGATGGACGCACTAGAAGACGCGGCGGTTGATGAGGCCGGGCGCAATCAAGACCTGTTGAGAAGAATGACGGATATTCAGGCGGCGATCTCGGATGTAGCCAATTCACCGGAGGGACGACAGACATTGACTGAACTGAAAGCCGGCTTGGGGGGAGGCATAGTCGTAGATGCCAGGCAGTTTGAGAATAATATTACAGGGGCGAGAAAGATCTTTGGCAGAGCGTATAACATGCTCACGGAAGATCAAAACTGGGCCGGTAGACTGGATGATTGCACCAAGCACCGGTCGCCGGCCGGAAGTTATAGTGGGGGAACTCTGCCGTTCTCATACTCCGGAGACAGTTGGACCACGGTGCCGGAAAGGCCGTTCCCGTGGGAGTAGAATATTTGATCTATGAATTTTTCAATCCTAAAAAACAAGAAAATAGTCTTCCTGGTGGCAGTGCTCCTGATTGGCGCTTTCTTGTTGCCGGGGATTGCCGGAGCTCAGGATGCGGTGGATCCTGGTGCCCTTGAGGTTGACTGCAGTACTTTTGATTTTGGGTGTAAAACAGGAAATCTTGTCTTGACTTTACTGGCGAGCATTCAATTATTTTTTGGGACATTGCTTAATTGGGTAAGCCAAGCCGCGATTTGGATGATTGGATTGGGGACGGAGATAATTAAACTGCCGGTGGTGAGTGAGGGCTTTAGAATATCTTTGAGTGTCGTAAACCTTCTTTTTGTGCTGGGGATTATTATTGCTGCTTTCCGGATTATTCTGGGGATTGGCGAGCGAGAGGCGCAAAAAATGGTGGGTCTTATCGTGCTGGCGGCCCTGCTGGTTAATTTCAGCATGCTTATCGCCGGCTTTTTACTTGATATTAGCAATGTTCTAACAAACTTCTTTATTAGTGGCGGCCTAAACGGAGAGTCTATCGGTTCGGCCTTCGCGCCACAGCGCTTTACAACCATTGTTCCGGACGGCGTTGACGTAGATTGGCTGAATCGGTTTGTCGGCAGCTTACAGGTAACAATATTGTCCATTGGGTTGACCGCGTTTGCGCTTATTACAATGGCGACTGTATTTATCATGGCGCTGGTGCGTAATATGTGGGTGGCTTTCTTACTTATTTTAATGCCACTTTCGTGGGGAGCTTGGGGTTTCCCGATGCTGTCAAAATACCACAAGGAGTGGTGGGATAACTTTATTAAGTGGGGGGTTATTTACCTGCCGACGGCGACATTCTTCTTGTGGTTGGCGATTTCTACCACTGCCCTAATGAGCCGTGCGGACAGTCCTTTTACCCAGGGCCTGCCGTCCATTGGCGAGGCTGACAGCGTGGGGGCGAAGTTGATGGAGACGCTCTCCACTACGGGCATACAGCTATTGATCCTGGGCGCCCTGATCTACGGAGGTTTGAAAGTAGCGGCGAGCTTAGGCGGCACCGGATCAGGGATCGGCCTGAAGATGGCCGGCATGGCCGGGAGTGGCGCGAAAAAGTTAGCCTGGGGAGCGACCAAGGGTACGGCTGGATTTGCCTATCGCCGCTCTGGTACAGAGCGAGCCGGAAAAGCAACGTCGCGTCTCCTGGGAAGGGGCATGAATGCGGTTGGTCTAACTGGTATTGGAAATACTTTAATGAAGGCTGGTTCTTACGATAAACAAAAGGAGCGGTATCAAAAAGGCATGTATGCAAATCAGACCAACGAAGCCATTAAAAAAGAGCTTGCTGGTCGCATGCTTAATATGGACCCGGCGCAGCGGCAGGCGCTCTTTGATGAGGCAAAGAAGCGAGATATGCTTGGCGATATTCCTGAAGAAAAAGTTGGCGCTTTCGCCAAGATGATCAAGGCTGCGAATCCGGGTAAGGAAGCCAAGGATATTGACGACCTTAAAGATCTGGCAAGGGCATTTCCGGATATGGCACCGCAGATCACAGGACAGACAAAGAGCGAGGTGCTTAGCAAGATGGATGGCAAGGCACTTGGTAATCTTTCCAAAAAGCAGTTGGAGGACAGCGATACTGTACTCACTTTGACACGTAACCAGCTAACTACAGCTGCACGAGCGTCGGGTGAAAAGGAGGATACAATTCAAACTTCGCTCACTAAAATACTTTCTGAGAGCGACAGCGGTCTTCCCGAGCTTATCTCTAAAGACTTACGGGCTCTTAATGCGAGCATCTCTGATGCTAGAGAGCGTGAGAAAAAAGCGAAAACACCTGAAGACGCCCTTAAAGCCCGTGCGGATCTGCGTGTCGCTATAACGGAGCGTGCTGAGACTGTGTCTGAACTTAACCCGAAGAATCTCAGCTTAACCGATCAAGCGAAGAATGCGCTGGAGAAGATTAAACATCTCAATGCTAATATTGGATCTACGGGATCTCAGGTGAAACCAACAAAACCCAAAGATGGCGAGGAAGGTAAGTAAAAATAGCTGTAATTAAAGCACATGATCTCTACCACCCACACACAATCGCCATGGCCCTTTGAGAACTTGCCACCTGAGCTTGCAGACTGGCTTAAATCTGAGGCCGTAGAAAGGATCGTTGAAGAGCTCAATACTAAATTTAATCTCTTAGATTTAGGAAGAGAGCGTGCGATCGGCTACACCTGCACCTGGCTAGTACTGGGCTATATAAAGCCGACGGAATTTATCCAAACACTGGTTCAAGAATTTGGCATTGAACAGAAAATTGCGATTGCCTTGGTTAAACAGATCAAAGAGCGTGTTTTCCATCCTGTTAAAATGGGAATGAAAAACCGGTTACATATTGACATTGACTTACTTGAAACACCACCTGTTAATCCGAAGCCTAAATTAGAAACTCCACAGCCGGCCGCGTCGCCACAGAACACAGTCAACTTAAAGGCACAGGGACTACAGGCCAAAACTATAGAGATGGAGAAGGGCTTTGCGCCACCAAAACAGCCGGCTCCCATTAAGCCGGCAACAGCAAAGCCTGAAAAGCCAACTGGGCCGCAGGCAAAAGAAAACAACCCAGAGCACCCATTTAGCTTGACTGAACAGAACCCAAACCCATCAGGGTCTCCGAATAACGAATAGGGGTCTCATCAGAGAAAATTATTAGGACCTCACTAATCACTAATAATCACGAATCGCCTAATGGGGAATAAAAAGTGATCAGCAGCTTGTTTACCCGGAGCTTAGTTATAGAATTGTTGGTTGTGCTTTTAATGCCCACAATGGGTTAGGTGGCGATCGTAAAGAGAGACACTATCAAAGTGCCTTAGCTCAAGCATTTACTGAGGCCGGACTCGCCTTTAAGGAACAAGTTTACTACAGAATTAAATACAAGGATAAGTTGGTGGGTAAAGATTATTTAGATTTTCTCGTAGAGGATCGGGATGGAAATAAAGTGGTTGTGGAAATAAAATCTGATAGGCGCTTCTCTCGTAAACATATCGTTCAGGTGATAGAATACTTAAAGGTTACTGATTGTCGATTAGCGATTTTGATAAACTTTGGCTCTTCGACAGTAGTTTTTAAAAGAATAGTTAATTGATTTTACATTCGTTTGATTAGTGATTATTAGTGATTAGTGAAGTCCATGAGCCAGCAGTTTCAAGTACCACAATTTATAGACATTGAAGACAAGATAATCGGACCGCTCACCTTGAAGCAGTTCGGTTATTTGGCTATAGCTGGCGCTTTTAGCTTTGTTTTATTTTTCGTGTTGGTTACCTGGCTCTGGATAGTTATTACTGTTCTGTTAACGGGGATGGCGGCCGGCTTGGCGTTTATAAAATACAATGGCCGTCCTTTGCTGGTAATGCTTGGGGCGATGGGTAAGTATTTTTGGCAACCGAAGTTCTACCTCTGGAAGAGCAAGCCGGCAACAGTAGCAGGGGCGGATATCAAGTTTGGCCCCCTGCCAAAGCAGGGGATTAGTAAAAATCCGCTAAAAAATCTGCTGCTGCGTATGTCTACGTCTAAGTCGTCCATTGCCGGACGTGAAAAAAAATCTCCAGAGGCAACTCAGGCGGCGCTGAAAGGCGAGGGGCTACGCACAACATAGGACGTCACTAATCACTAATAACCACCAATCTCACGAATGTGTTGCGTAAAGCTGGGTGGATTAGTTTGATTAGTGCTTATTAGTGATTCGTGAAGTCAACTTAGTGATTCAGGGAGTTTATAACGCATGGTATACTAATATAGTATGTCGCCAGCGCAATCATCAAAATCAAAAGAGGCGCTCCCAACTCAGAAGTTTGTCGAAGTAAAGGGAACTAAAGACGGAGTTTTGATACTTAAAAATGGTAGTCTCCGGCAGATACTGGCTGTCTCCGGTATCAACTTTGACCTGAAGTCGGAAGATGAACAGCAAGCCATTGTGGCTTCTTATCAGAGCTTTTTAAACTCTCTTAACTTCTCCCTGCAGATATTTGTCCATTCGCGCAAGATAAACACAGAAAGCTATGTGGAGCACTTGCAGGAACTGGAGGCAAGAGAAGTAAACCCCTTACTTAAAACTCAGCTGGGTGAATATCGCGAGTTTATCAAGTCTTTTACGATTGAGAATGCGATAATGAGCAAGAATTTTTTTGTGGTCGTTCCTTACGATCCTATTCAGATACCGGGGAAGGGGAGCGGCGGAGTTTTGGGGTTTTTCGGTAAAAAGAAGAAGGGTGCCGAAGCCCAAAAAAAGCAGGCGGACGCAGAAGATGCGACCATCACGAAACAGCTGAGCCAGTTGGCACAGCGAACTGACCAGATAACAACAGGACTGAACCAGCTTGGGTTGCGTTCGGTCGCACTGAACGATGATGAGGTCGTCGAGCTTTTTTATAACTTATACAATCCGGACGCAGTGGAGAAGAAAGGACTGGATCTTTCGGATGATAACGAAAAAAAAGCTGCTTAGCTTATTAGCTGTTTAGCTTCTTAGGAGCCGCATGCAAAAGAAGAAAGAAATTAACACCTACAAAGACCTGATTGTTTGGCAAAAAGCCATTACTTTAGTTGTTGAGGTTTATAAACTTACTGATACGTTTCCATCTTCTGAACTTTACGGCTTAACTTCACAAATGCGCCGCTGCTCGGTTTCTATACCGTCTAATATAGCCGAGGGGCGCAGAAGGAGTACTAAGCAAGATTTTCACCGTTTTTTAACTATGGCATATGCTTCGGGGGCAGAGCTAGAAACTCAGGTAATTATTTCAAAATCCTTACCGTTTGGCGCGAATCTAGACTATAATAAAGTGGATGCCCTTCTAGATGAAGTTATGCGCATGCTAAATAAAATGATCACGAAAGACTCTAACCAGCTAAGAAGCTAAACAGCTAAACAGCTCGAAAACATGGACGAACGAGTAAAAGACATAATCGCGCCGGCGGCAGTGGAGATAACGCCGAACTATATAAAACTTGGCAATAAGTATGCCACGACTCTTTTTATATTTACCTATCCGCGCTACTTGGCAACCGGCTGGTTTAGTCCGGTTATTAACTACCCGGACCTGATTGATATCTCTATTCATATCAATCCGATTGACGCCGCGGAGGCGCTTAAAAACCTTCGGAAAAAGGCGACTCAGGTGGAGGCTCAGCTTATGGAACAAGAAGAGGACGGCAAGATCCGCAGTCCTGTCCTGGAGACGGCTAGAGAAGACATTGAGTCTTTGCGCGACAGCCTGCAGCAAGCACAGGAGAATTTGTTTACAGCCGGTGCTTATGTCACTTTGTACGCGGAGACGGTAGACGCGCTAAAAAAACTGGAGGGGAGGGTCGCGAATTTGTTAGAGAGTCGCCTTATTTACACTAAGCCGGCCTTGTTCCAACAGATGGAGGGGTTGGGCACGGTATTCCCGGCTGGCCAAGACAAGCTTGGTATAACCACGCCGCTTAACTCCGGACCACTTTCTTCTTTTTTCCCGTTTGTGTCCCTGAACATGACCTCGGATGAGGGGATAATGTACGGCGTGAATCGCCACAACAATACCTTGGTTATTTTTGACCGCTTTAGTCTGGAGAACGCAAACATGGTCATCTTTGCCAAGTCTGGATCCGGTAAGTCGTACACCGCGAAGCTGGAGGCACTGCGCCTCCTAATGACCGGGGTGGATGTTCTTATTATTGACCCGGAGAATGAGTATGAAACACTGGCCCAGGCAGTCGGCGGTAGTTACTTTAAAATCTCACTTGCGTCAGAGTATAATGTGAACCCCTTTGATATCCCGGTCGTGCCGGAGGACGAGAGCCCAGAGGAGGTACTACGGACTCATATCGTGAACCTGACCGGGCTTCTTAAGCTGATGGTTGGGGAAACCTCTTCGGAAGAAGATACTATAATTGACCGCGCCTTGACGGAAGTATATGCCTCGCGCGAAATAATTGCCGGACAAGATTTTGCCGGCAAGGAACCGCCACTCCTGAAAGACATGGAGACTATTTTACGGAACATGGATGGCGGCGCCAGTCTTGCTGACCGTTTGTACCGCTACACCCAGGGCAGCTTCTCGGGATTTACTAACAAGCCGACTAATATTGACCTGAACAATCGGTTGATAATCTTCTCCATGCGCGACTTGGAAGACGAGCTGCGGCCAATTGCCATGTATATCATCTTGAACTTCATCTGGAGCTTAATTAGGGCAAGACTAAAGAAGCGGATTGTATTTATTGACGAGGCGTGGATCTTGATGAAAAACCAAGACAGCGCGACCTTCTTGTTCGGGCTGGTAAAGCGAGCGCGTAAGTATTTCTTGGGCGTGACCACGATTACTCAAGACGTGGAAGACTTTTTGCTCTCGCCGTATGGACGGCCGATAATCACAAACTCCAGCTTGCAGCTGCTACTGAAACAGGCACCGGCGATGATGGACTCTATTGCCAAGACCTTTGACTTGTCGGAAGGGGAGAGGGGTCTACTCTTAGAGGCGTCTGTGGGCCAAGGGCTCTTCTTCGCCGGTTTTAACCATGTGGCAATTCAGATTGTAGCTTCGTATGCCGAAAATCAGCTTATTACTACTAACCCGGAAGAAGTGTTAGCTAACAAACAACAGCCTGGAGCACAGAACTAAGGTGTATACTATATATATGACTGAGTGCGCGAAAAAAAATACCTACTTGGCGATGCTTTTTGTGGGGTTTGCCCTTCTTTTATATTTACCGGGGAGCGCAGCCGCGCAAACAGAATCAGACGCCGAGGCTGATATATTAGGTATCATATCTTGGCAGGCTGATAGCTACGCTCCGGCTGACTATCACGGGAAGGTACTGCCCGGGCGGACTAGCACCATTAATTTAGTTTTTGAGCTTTTAGTTGATGGCCGGCCGGCGACTGACCTGGACCAGACATCAATTCGCTGGCTGGTAAACAACCGGCCACTCCAAGGCGGTTTGGGCATGCGCGTGGCCACACTTGAAGCTCGTGACTATTCGGCTGGGCTCGTGACCGTGCGGGTACTTATTGAAGACTATGCCGGAAAGCGCGTTGAAACAACGGTGCGTATTCCTATAATGGAGCCGCGGGTTGTTGTTAACGCCCCCTACGCCTCAAATAATGTATTTGGTGAGTCTGTGCACGTAAGCGCTCGGCCGTTCTTCTTTTCAGTACGAAGCTTAGCCGGCTTACTTTTTGAGTGGGAGGTTAATAATGAAGCTGTCTTAAGCGGTAACGGCGTCCATAAGCTGGCTTTTGATCCGGTTGACGCCTTGGTCGGCCAAAAGGCGACAATCAGCGTGCGAGTCCGGGACCGGGCAAATGTCTTAGCGAGTAGCCGAGATACTATTAAGCTTATCTTGCGTTAAGTATGCGCCGGTATTTCTTTTCTTTAGTACTAGTTGGCATGGCAATAAGTTTGTCTGCAGGACTACTAGTCTTGGCGGCGCCATATGCACTGGCCCAGAGCACAGAGCTACTGGTGCAGTTCCCGGGCGCAACCACCACAGACACTCCACCAGGCGAGTATATCAAGGCTATCTACCAGTGGAGCATTGGTTTGGCGGCACTTCTGGCGATGGGAATGCTGGTTTTTGGTGGGTTTAAATACACGCTCTCGGCCGGCAGTGTTGGTAGTCAAGACAGCGCTAAGAGCACTATTAAAAACGCGCTTTTGGGGTTGGTGCTTCTTTTAGGAGCGGTACTTATCTTAACAACCATAAACCCTTCGCTTAGTACCCTGGACATTGGTTTAGATAGCGCGCGGATTCGCCAAGGGAAACAACTGCTTGCCGAGGAGGGGGCGCGACTGAACGTCCAGGCCGCCTTTCTTAATTCTTACAAAGAAGCGGGGGAGGCAGCGCGAGGCCGACTCTTTGGCATTGGCCTTGAAGCTTATAATAAGATGAAGGCAGAAACAGATATTTATGTTTCGGGTGATGGTAATGATATTGTTGACATTGTCGGTCCGGAAACCGGAGATGATGACTTGCATGAGTACATGGCGGAGGCTTTGGATGATAAAAACTCTGAGGCAGTCCGGCGCGGGTATCGGGACGCGGTTATCGCCGCTATCTATTACAATGCTCAAAATCTAAATTCAAAGGATTTCGCAATTTTACTAAAGCGGATTCGGGGCCATGAAGACTTTAAGGCGGTGAAGGGAACAGATTATTTAAGCGCTGATCCATGGGGGCTGGTTAAAGAGGGCGTGCCACCTGTAGGGAAGGAGATTGAGGGATCCGGACAGGCTCTTTTTGTAGAGAGGTATAGGCCGGTGTACACGGCGGCGATGGGGCGGCTCTCGGTCTCTCCCTCAACCGTTGAAGCTGAGGCGGCGAAGGATCTTCTCGTTCTAAGACAGCGGATACTTAAACATCGAGATTACCCGGATGATCCGATTGCAAGCTTGGGCGCCCTACTGGGCCCATCACCATTGGGATTTGATTTGTTAGAACTGATGCAAACAGCGGCTAGTCGTGACATACCGGTAGCGGAGTGGAGGGCATACCAAGACGCGGTAATAGTCGCTATATACCTCATTGCTGATGGCTTGCCCACGATTGAGTTTGGACAGATGATTGCCTTGTTGCGGAACAATCCGTCTTTTATCGCGGCTAACGGACCGGATTACTTAAAGGACGACCCATTTGAAAGGAAAGATATTAAACCCTAATACCTATGAAACGCAAACTGATTATTATTGGCATCGTTCTTGTTTTGACTTTAGTGGTCGTTGGTTGTTTTTTTGCACTGCCCTACATGGATGACACGGCCACCGAAGTAAACGATCCGACTATTGAAGAGGGGACTAGGGAAGAACTGGTGGTTGCGCCGGTTCCCCTGGCAGTGACCATGGCCAGTGTCTTTGATTACTGGGTGCGTGCTGATGACAGCAGTATTTACTATGTAACTCCCGGCGGCACCATCCTACAAAAAACAGTTGGCCAAGAGGCGGAGATTGTCTCCACCTTAGCCTTAGAGGGTCTACGCTCGGTGACCCCTTCTAATGACGGCTCGCTGGCAATAATTGAGTTTGGGCCGGACAATCAACCCCAGTTTCGGATATTCAACGCTACTTCTCGCTCGTGGCGCTCTTTGCCGGAGACTGTTAGGGCGGCAACCTGGAGCCCAGACGCCACCAGGATTGCCTATTTGGAGCACGACGAATTGCCTGCGGGGCAGATAACGCTCTATCTTCTTGATATTGCAAGTGGAGTTAGCCAGCGAGTGAGTAGCATCCATTTGTTGGATGCGGAGTTAGCCTGGCCCACGGCTGACGCTTTATACATCAGCACACCGGCCTCTGGGCAAGCAGAGTCTTATTTATGGCGTTACTTAATTGGTGACGGCACATGGCAGTTGGTTATAGGGCCGCAGCGCTCGTTAGCGGTAAACTGGATTCCTGATACTGACCGAGTGATACTTTTTGAGCCTAGGGAAAATAGTGTCAGTGTTGGTTTCTTACCAGAGCTTGTTGGAGGGGAGCGCTTCTTTAAGACCCTACCCTCAAAGTGCACCGCGGCGGAGAATATTTTATACTGCGCGGTTCCCCAAGACTCTTTACCGGTAAACTTTTTTGATGAGTATCATATGCGGGGTTTGTACACGGCGGATTCCCTGCTGGCCGTTGATTTTACAACTGAGGAGCGAGTAACACTTTGGCTGGATGATTTTGCCGCGCCGATTGGCATTGATGCATATCGGTTAGAGATAGCCGGGGATCATTTGTACTTTATGAATCGGTACGATGGTCGGCTTTATAGCCTAGAGCTAGCTGATTAGCTTCTTAGCTGTTTAGGGTTGTAGGTCGCGGCCCTAGAAGCTAAGAAGCTGTCGCTATAGCGGCTTGATTATCACTCCGCGCTCTCTACCTTCGCCGTCAGACTCTGTTTTTACATCGGGACGCATTGATAGCTCTACATGAACCAGACGCCGCTCATAGGCGTTCATGGCCGGTAGACGCACTTCTTTTTGCATAGTGGTCGCTTTTTGAGCGGCAGCCTTGGCTAGCTGAACGATAAGTTGCTCGCGCTCTTTGCGATAGTTGTTTATATCAATAAAGTAGTTAGACTCATCACCATCTTTGCGTGCCATCAGGGTGATAAGATGCTTGAAGTCTTTTACAAGCGTCGGGATCTGGGCTTTAAACCACTCGTCTTCATCGGCGACAATGCTTATTCTTTTTGTTTCTTCGTCAAACTCCACCGAGGCGGCGCGCAGACCAAGAAGCTCAACGATCTTTTTTATTCTCTCGGACAATGTATTCATATGTTTTTTGACCTCACTAATCACTAATAATCACCAATCAAACTAATCTAGCACATTACTTGTTGTGTATTCGTGGGATTAGTGATTATTCGTAATTGGTGAAGTCTCTTGCCCGTAGAGCCTTTTGTTAATTGCCCGTTGCTGGAAGATAGAGAACACCGCCGTCGTAAGCCAGTACAGACCGATAGCGGAGGGGAGGTTTAACAGGAAGATGAGGGTAATCGCCGGCACGATGTACATCATCGACTGGCTCATGCGGGCGCTAGCGTCTTTTGGCTTTCCTGATTTTTCCCCGTCTTTATCTAGCCGCGGGCGAAGGCTTATTCTAGTTTGCAGGTACTGGGCCAGTACTGCTAAAACAACGATTATGATACTGGTTTTTGTAACATCTATCAATCCCAGGAATAATGTGGAGAGTTGCTCCGGCTGGGGCATAAAGGAGTAGAGCCTGGTGAATGCCTCTTCAGAGAAACCTTGTAAAAATACGCGGTAAACGGCGAAGAGAATAGGCAGCTGAATAAGTAAGTAGAGGAATGGTGAAAACGGGTTTACCTCGTACTTTTTGTAAAGTGCCATCATGGCGGTAGCCTGCTCCTCTCGATTGCCTTTGTGTTTCTTTTGAACCTCCTTGAGCTCGGGCTGCATCTTCTGCATCAAGGCCTGATTTTTCAGCCCTTTATAAAAGACAGGATAAAGAACAAGCCGGATAAACACTGTTAAAAGAATGATGGCCAGGCCAAGGTCGCCAAAAGTAACCCGCTCGAAAAGAAAGACTAAGGCGTTAAAGAGGGGATCTGTTAAGAATGTGTTGAAAATACCGGACATAACTGGTTTTCGAATAACGAATGCGCCCCAACGAATCCACGAATAATCAGAAGGCGTTTGGGAAACATTCGCCGATTCGTTTTTTTATTCGTTATTCGCAGACTTTAATATTGATTTTAGCTCTTTTATCATACCACGCTCGCTGGTTTCGTCTGTAACGGATGGTAGTAGGGTGACGAGTATATCGGTAGGGGCCGGTAGCTGATCGTTTGGCTTAGAGATGACATCATACGCCAGGCGCTTGAGCCGGTTGCGGTCGTGGGCCTTTGGGGCCACTTTTTTGCTCACAACAACGGCAAGCCGTCCGTGGGCGACCGCTCCGGGAAAAATCTTGGTCACTGTATAGCGGCCTCTGATTACTTGGCCCTTTTTCCCAATGACAGACTGGGCCGGAAGACGAAATTTCTTTGCCAACATTGCGAATCAACAATAGCAAAAACTGACTGTTTTAAACAGTCAGTTCTTTACGGCCTTTTCGGCGTCGCCGCTGGAGCACTTTCTTCCCGGTGGCGCTACTGGAGCGCTTTAGGTAGCCGTGCGTGCGGGCGCGCTTCTTTTTCTTAGGCTGATAGGTTCGTTTTGGCATGTGGGTATACTACTAGGTTTCGTTTGTTTTGACAAGTTGTATTGCTATAGCAGAGTAGGGTATAGTAAGTCACACATAGGACTTCACAAATCATGAACTTGTTAGCAATTTGTGATTGGTGGCAAGCCGGAGGCGAGTTATCCACACTCTATCCACATTTTATTCTTTTCCCGTTGTTTGACCGAGGGCCGCAGTCCACTACAATAGAAGGAACGTAGCAGTACGAGCTGCTTAGCTGATTAGCTTCTTAGGCGGGTAGGGTGTGGCAGGAGCTTTTATGGGCTAAACAGTTAATAAGCTAATAAGCTAAACAGTTAAGATATGGAAACAAAAGGGGAGACGACTACCGTGGGCTCGTTTGATCACTCTGGGGGCAACCTGCATGACTTAGGTTCGTTGTGGCAGGCGGCGCTTGGAGAAATTGAGATCCAAGTCTCCCGACCAAACTTTGTTACTTGGTTTAAAAACAGTGAACTGATAGGTAAAGAGGACAACGAAGCGAAGATAAGTCTACCAAACAACTTTGCTAAAGAATGGATTGAGAATAAGTACTGTAAAGTCGTGCTTGGCGCCCTGCGCGCCTTAGACGAGACCATCACTAAGGTAACCTTTGTGGTTGCCAACACAAAGGCGGCTATGCCGGTTCGCCAAAAGCCGAGTGTGGCCGACAACCAGGCTCAGTCATCCTTCCCCGAGTTTAAAATAGATGCGGAAACCAATCTGAATCCGCGCTACACCCTTGATACATACATTGTTGGAAAGTCTAACGAGCTATCCCACGCGGCGGCCACGGCGATTGTGGAAGACGTGGGCACAAAATACAACCCTCTTTTTATATACGGCGGGGTTGGACTAGGTAAAACCCACCTTATTCAGGCGGTTGGTAATGAAATAAAAAAGAAGCACCAGGGTAAGGTAAAAGTTCGTTATGTTTCTTCGGAGAAGTTCACGAATGATGTTATTTGGGCTATCCGAAACAAGCGGATGGAGACGATGAAAGAGAAGTATCGCCTTGTAGACGTGCTTATTATTGATGATATTCAGTTTATTATTGGTAAAGCCGCCACTGAAGAGGAGTTTTTCCACACATTTAACGCCCTTTACGAAAACAACAAGCAGATAATCATCTCCAGTGATAAGCCGCCAAAGTTTATGCCGAATCTGGCAGAAAGACTCCGAAGCAGGTTTGAGGGTGGGATGATCGCGGACATAGACTACCCGGATTACGAGCTCCGCTACTCCATTATTAAGTCCAAGCTCCAAGACAAAGGTGCGCAGATGGAGGATGCGGTGGTTGAGTTTATCGCGGCAAAACTTTCTAAGAACTTCCGGGAGATAGAGGGGGCGATTAACAGGATATTGTTTTTCCAAAAAACAAAAGGGATGCCGATTAGCGTTAAGCTTGCCGAGCAGATAATCACTGAGCTCGCGTCTGAGCCAATTAAGAATATAAGCCCGAACGCGGTTATCCGGGCTGTGGCCGAGGCCTTTGAGGTCTCTTTGGCGGATTTGGAAAGCTCTTCACGCAAGCGCGAGTTGGTTGGGCCACGCCAGATAACAATGTACATGCTACGCGAGATGCTTGATCTGTCATACCCAAACATAGGAGAGAGGCTTGGTAAAAGAGACCACACCACTGCTTTGTACGCGTACGAAAAAATAGCGAAGGAGGTCACAAGAAACCAAGCTCTTAACCAAAAAATAATGAGTATTAAAGAGTTAATAAGTCGGGAATAACTGCTGGATATTTTAGGGGGTTGTGTGGATAAAAAAATCCGCCCAAACCAAAAGAGTGAACTTATACCCAGAGACCCCAAGCTATTACTACTGATTCGGACAAACCTGTGCATAAGTTTAACTTCACAAAACCTTCATGGAAACTACGATAGATACCTACTCGCAACTACTTATCCACTTTTCCACACCCCCTATAGTGAGCGACTTTGCTTTTTTAAAACTAAAACAATAACAATAATAGGTAAGTTATGAAGTTAATAATTCTACGAACAAATTTAAAAGAAGGTCTATCTGCTTTAGAGAGAGCGGCGACAGATAATTCTCAGCTACCTATTTTAAAGAATGTTTTACTAAGGGCAGATAAGCAGCTTGTGCTAGCGGCGACAAACCTTGAGATAGGGGTAACTTATACGGCGGCCGGAAAGATAGTGGAACCGGGGAGTATCACAGTGCCTCTGGCGGCTTTGCATAGCATTATCACTAACAGCGCCAGTGAGCGGATAAATTTAGAGACGCACGAAAATACTTTAGAGGTGCAGACCGATAACTATGACGCGAAGATCCAGGGTATTAGTTCCGAGGATTTCCCGATAATTCCAAAAATAGAAGATAACACCCATCAGTTGGAAATAGAGGCCGCGGCACTGCAAGAGGCGTTGACACAGGTGGTTGGCGCTACACAAGTGTCAGACCTTAAACCGGAGCTGCACAGTGTTTTGATTAAGTACGAGTCTGGGGCGCTAAAATTTGCGGCTACAGACGGTTTTAGGTTGGCAGAGAAGACTCTTTTAGATAATTCTTTCACCACGAATTTTACAAATGGATTTTCGGTTATTGTGCCGCTAAAAACGGTTAGCGAGGTGTTGCGGATATTTCCGACAGATTCAACTGTGCGGGTGCAGATAGATCCGCATCAAATCGTATTTACCACAGATTCTATTGAACTTGTATCTCGTTTAATAGACGCGGAGTATCCGGACTATACTCAAATAATTCCAAAAGCTGTTACAAGTGAGGTGGTAGTGAGCCGGAGTGAGTTTTTGGCGGGGCTAAAGCTTGTGAGCGGGTTTTCCGGTAAGGGTAGTGATATTCGGTTGAAGATTCGTGAGGGTGGCGGAGAGCTGGAGATCTATGCCGCTGATCAGTATGTGGGCGAGAATAATTATTTAGTGCCGATAAAGAAGTATCAGGCCGGAGAGGTTCTGGAGCTGTCTTTTAATTGGCGTTATTTAATAGACGGGATCCGGCCACTAGTCGGCGAGCAGATATCACTCGGGTTTTCCAGTGAGGCCAAACCGGCGATAATTAAGCCGGTGGGAGATGATTCGGTGTTTTATATCGTGATGCCGATAAATCCTAACTAGACGTCACTAATCACCAATAATCACTAATCGCACGAATAGCCGCGCTAAATGGCTTGGTTTGATTAGTGATTTTCGTTGTTAGTGAAGTCCTCATCGGTTTCGGTTGGGTCGGCTGGCCTCGGGATAGGTTTTTGGGTTAGGCGGCTGGAAGGGGGGACGGGTTGGTTGTAGGTGATGCCCGGGATGAAGCCGGGGATGTTGGCGTGGGCCCACTGAAGCACAGAGGTTTCCCAGTTTGCGTACTGCGAGTCGCTGGCCGGGTTGGTTGGCGGGGAGCCGGTCGGGGTTCGCTTGTTCACGTAGTGGAGGATGTTGTGAATGTGTGGGTAGGTGTTGTCGCCGCTTGTGTAGTAGGCGGTGTACTGGCCGTTGAGCATGGGGCGGGTCTCTGGTGATGGGGCGATGGGGGCGAAGCTGACGGGTGTTTGCGTTTCTAGAGCTTCTGATAAAAAGGCACTGAGCATGGGCACGGCCGCTAAAATACTGCCACCTTGGGCAATCATGGGCGTGCTGTCGTTGTTGCCGGCCCAGACACCAACGGCAAGCGCCGGGGTGTAGCCTACGGCCCATGCGTCTCGGTAGTCGTTTGTGGTTCCGGTTTTAATAGCTACGTCGTGCCCGGGGAAGACTGTTAAGTTGAGGCTACTTGAAAAGAGTCCGGAGCGAGCCTGAACATCTGATAGAATATCGTTGATTACGCGTGGGTACTCCGGTTCAATGACTTGGGTTGCCTTGTCTTCGTACTCTTCTAGTATCTTTCCTTCTCGGGTGGTTATTTTTAAGATCATAGTCTTCTCGTGGTAGATGCCTTCTTGAGCCAGGGTGGAGTAAGCACCGACAAGATCAATAAGCTTTACCTCGCCGCCGCCAAGCACTAAAGAGAGGCCATAGCGCCGTGGGTCGGTTAGGGTCTGAACACCAAATGAATCAAGCGTTTCAATGAGGTTGTTGATACCGATGAGGTATAAGGTTTTAACAGCTGGAACGTTAATGGACTGAGAAAGGGCGGTGCGGAAGTTGACCGGGCCGCGGAAGCGGCTGTCAAAGTTTTGTGGTTGGTAGCTACTCGCGCCAGTTGAGTTGAACTCTGTCTGGACATCAAAGAGAACGGTTTGCTCTGGGTAGCCCATTTTTAGGGCGGCGAGGTAGGCGAATGGTTTAAGGGCGGACCCTGGCTGGCGTAGGCCTTGGGTGGCCACGTTGAACTGTCCGTCTATTTCTTCGTCAAAGTAGTCTCTAGAGCCAACCATGGCAAGTATCTGGCCCGTAGTCGCGTCTTGGGCCACCAGAGCGGCGTTGGTGCCGCCGTAAAGGTCTGTGTTGCGCTCTGCTCCGGCAGAGACCGCGGCCTCGGCTATTTCTTGCAGGTCGGCGTCTAAGGTTGTGACCACTTTTAGGCCGCTGCGGCGGACAAAGTCTTCGCCATACTTTTCATCTAAATACTCTTTAATACCAATGACAAAGTGGGTTGCTATTTTTGAGTTGCGGGGTTTGGCGAATTGAAGTTCTTCTTCTTGGGCGGCTGTCATTTCGGCTTCGGTAATGTAGCCGAGGTCGGCCATGCGGCGGAGAACGGTGTTTTTGCGCTCCATAAGATCATCAACATGGCTTCCCCACGGTGAGTAGTAGGTTGGCGCTTGTGGAAGGCTGGCCAGGAGTGCGGATTCGGCTAGGGTTAGGTCGTTTGTGCTCTTTGAGAAGTAGGTCTCACTGGCGGATTCAATCCCATAAGCGGTGCCACCGTAAGGTATCTCGTTCAGATATAGCTCAAGGATCCTGTCTTTATCAAAGGTGCTTTCAAGCTTGTAGCTTAAGACGAGCTCTTTGAGCTTGCGGGTAAAAGTCTTTTCGGGAGATAAAAAGACATTTTTAGCGAGTTGTTGAGTGATGGTGGATCCTCCGGCGGTGCGTTCTCCGGTGCGGGCGTTTATCCAAAGGGCTCTTATAAAGCCCCGGATGCTAAAACCGTGGTGGTTGTAAAAATCGCTATCTTCAATGGCGACGGTCGCATCTTTAACATATTGAGGGATCTGGTCAAAGGCTATAATGGTGCGGCGCTCTTCGTCGTAAAGTTCAAACAGGACGCGCTCTCCGGTTCGGTCATAGATCTTGGTTGATTCAGAGATCTGTTGGTTCTCAAGGAGCTCTAGTGGTGGCAGAGAGTTAAGGGTGGCGATGGCAATAACGGCGACTGTGCCGAGGATGACTAAAAAAACGCCAGCGGCGGCTATAAGCGTGTATTTTAAAAAGCGGCGGGTTTTCTTTTTGGACATAGCTATGGGTAGATTCCAAGTTTTGAAGTTGGTGTCTGGTCTTTGTATGGTCAAGAGTCTATGTAAGTATACCAAACCAAAAACCTCCCGGATATATCCAGGAGGTTTTTGGTTTCTTAGACCTCTTAGACCTCTTCGTCCTCGTCGTCGTCAACAAGTATTTCCTCGTCGTCCTCAATGTCGTCCTCGTCGTCGAGATCATCTTCGTCCTCGTCGTCGTCAGATGCTTCAACTTCGTCAACATCTTCTTCCTCGTCAATGAGGGCGATCGCCTCACCGTCCATTGCCTCCTCATCCTCATCGCCTTCTATGAGGGCAAGCACATCTTGCTCCAAGGCCTCAATGTCGATGTCGAGGGTGGACTGGGTGTCTGAATACATAATTACTGTTTTGATTGTTCAACCCGATATGTAATACTTCGACCTTTCGGTGTTACTTTTAACTTCAAAATGAAATAAGTAGCGTAATTATAGTCAGGGGATTAAAGCTGTCAAGCCCCCCGCCATCAAACGAATAACGAATTCACTCATACGTATTTACGAATCGCTGCAGCCATACGTAAATTCGTAATTACATTCGTAATTAGTTTGATGACTTGCGGGCAAGTCTGGTGTGGTGAGCGGTGGTTATTGCTACTGCTAGGGCGTCGCTGGCGTTATCATCACCTTTTAACTTTACAGAAAGAAGATGGCGGACCATTTTTGCGACCATTTCTTTGTCGGCGTTACCATAACCGGTGACTGCGCTTTTGATCTGGCCGGGTGTGTATTCGTAGATTGGGATATTGTGCTCAAGAAGAAGGAGTAGAATGACGCCGCGGGCGTGGGCGACCTCAAAAGCGGTTTTTTTGTTTTTGGAAAAGAAGAGAGTCTCAACCCCGGCGATGTCGGGTTGGTGTTTTTTTAAAAGTTCTCGAAGATCATGGGCGAGCAGGTTAAGTTTGTCCGGGATCGTTTTAGCTTTAATGACTAAAACACCATGGGCCTGCTCGCTAAGAGAGCCATCTGTATTTTCTTTTATTACTCCGTAGCCCATAAGGGCGGAGCCGGGGTCGATGCCTAAAATTTTCATTTGAGTAATCGCGAATAATACGGATGAGCGACAGTTAATAATGCGAATTCGCTGCGTTGGTAAAAACGGATTGGACGTCCGGGTGGGATTTAATGGCCTGGGTAAGTTTAGATAGTTCAACCTGGCTGGATTCGGTAATGGCTTGGGGGAATTTGGCTATCCATGAGTCGGTGGTTTTTGCAAAAGCCCACAAGACGCTGCCGGGGTCGGCTATCTTCCCGCCGGCGTCAGTTATTATCTTGCGTAGCTCGTGGTTGATTCGGTTGGTGTTGTCGGTGGCGCAGGTGATGATAAGCGCGACTCCTTCCGGGCCATAGGCCTCCATGGTGAATTCGCTGAGATCTTTTTCTTGTTGGCGACTAAGAGCTCGCGTAATGTTCTCCTGGGGTACGTTAGCGGCGCCGGCTTGTTCTATTAACGACCGGAGGGTGGGGTTTGTATCCGGGTTAGCGTCAGTTCGAGCCGCGCTAGAGATTGCGGCAAGAAATTTGGAAAAAGTAGCGCCTTTTTTCTTGTCTTGCGCTTCCTTTTTGTGTTTTATTTGTTTCCACTTACTATGTCCAGCCATATTTTTTAGCTTATTAGCTGTTTAGCCTGCCTGCCGGTAGGCAGGCTTCTTAGGAAGGTAGGAGTAGTTTCTTTGGAAGCTTATTATCTTATTACTTTTTCGTAAAGGTGGTATTCTAAATATAATGGTTCAGCTTTTTAATCCTAATCAGCTAAAAAGCTAAACAGCTAAACAGCTCGTTACGGCATGATTCCCAACGCGAACCCAAAATTACAAGCACAGCTGGAGCGACTGGCTCGGGAGAGTCAGGAGCGTTTGGCTAAAAAAAGCGCCTCTGATAAAAAAGCTCAGTATATTGATCTGATGACCGCGCCGATTGAGCTGGATGGGCTGAAGCTTGTTCCGGAGGAGCGCGCGAGGGAGCTTAAAGCGGTTATTTTTGAACACAAAGGGCATAAAGCGGCTTTGGGGGCGCTGCGCCCTGACGAGCCGGCGGTGGGGTCGCTGATTAAAGAGTTTCAGGATCGGGGTTTTGAGCTGAGTGTGTTTTTGATCTCTCAGGAAAGCCTGGACTACGCCCTTGGGTTTTATAAATTCGTTCCGCAAGACTCTTCACAAATAACAAGCAAGGTTAATATTGAGCCGGAGATGGTGGCGAAGTTGCAAAAAGAGTTGGTGACGGTCGGTAAGGTTCGCGATCGGCTGGCGCAGCTTTTTAGCGCGACTGATAATATCTCCACAAAAGAGATAATGGAGGTGGCGCTGGCTGGGGCGCTGACTAACCGAGCTTCAGATCTGCATTTTGAGACAAGCGAGGGTGGGTTTAAACTTCGCTACCGAATTGATGGCATGCTACAAGTAGTTATTGAGCAGATTCCGCCGCAAGTTTATAAGCTGATAATTTCGCGTCTTAAGTTGTTATCTAATCTGCGAATAAATATCACCACCGAGAGTCAGGATGGTCGGTTTACGATTGGGATGGGGGAGGTGAATATTGAGTTGCGAGTTTCGGTGGTGCCGGCGCCTTTTGGTGAGTCTATCGTGATGCGGGTGTTAGATCCGCGTTCTATCCAGCTGGAGCTTACAGACTTAGGTATTCGAGATGATGACTTAGCAATAATGCAGGCTGAGATTCGGGCCCCGAACGGCATGATCCTTAACACTGGGCCAACCGGTAGTGGTAAGACGACTACGCTGTACGCTTTTTTGCGGACAATAACGGACGCGGCCACAAAAACAATCACAATTGAAGATCCGGTGGAGTACCACCTAGAGGGGATAGAGCAGACCCAGGTGAACGTGGAGGCTGGATATACATTTGCTAATGGGTTGTCGGCGATGATGCGGCAAGATCCGGATGTTATTTTGGTTGGTGAGGTGAGAGATACCGAGACGGCCGGCATTGCTTTGCAGGCGGCCTTAACGGGCCACCTGGTGTTCTCAACGCTTCACACCAACTCTGCCAGCGGTGCTATTCCTCGTTTGCTTGACTTGGGGGCGTCACCAAGCAGTATTGGCCCGGCCTTAAATCTTATTATTGCTCAGCGGCTGGTGCGGCGACTTTGTAAAGACTGCAAGGTCTCATTGGAAATTACTCCGGAGCTTAAAACAAAGATAGATGCTTTTCTAAAAGAGCTACCAGAGCGGGTGAAGCGCCCTGAGTCCGCCGCGATAACTTTGTTCGGGCCTAAGGAGGGTGGTTGTGAGACTTGTAATACACATAGCTACAAGGGGCGAGTGGGTATTTATGAATTACTGAAGGCTGGGAAGGAGATGGAGACGCTGATTAATAAGCGCGCGGGCGAGGGGGAGATTGAAGACTTTGCGCGCGGGCGAGGGATGGTTATGCTTCAACAGGACGGAATTTTACGAGTTTTAAAAGGAGATACCAGCTTTGAGGAGGTGGAGAGCGTAACCGGAGAGTTGCAGTGGTAGGGGGCGGATGGGGGTTGACAAAACCTAGGCTTTTGCTATACTAGTGGCTTATTCGCGCCTTTTGGCGCGGGTTTAAAGTGTTTAGTAGGTGGGTATTGACAAATTTATACTCATGTGCTATAGTAATTTTATACTGCCTGAAACGCTTAAAAAACGTTTGGTAGTGGGCAACTGGAATGCATTGTTGATTTGGATGGTCTGGTTTCGACTGGATCACTCCTCGACCGCGTTCTTACCTCTTCTATTTTATACAAGAGAATCCAATCAGTAATCTCCCCAGGTACTGATTTTGCCCACTACTGAGCGTTTTTTTATTTATACCATCTCCAATTAATCATTTCACACAAATTCCTGAATTTTGGCTACAAAACTTCGCTTCGCTCTCGCCATATCCCTAATATGACTCTAACTCCAGCTTGTTTTTCGCCTAAAATTAAGGAATTTGTTAATGTGAAAGCGTTAATCGGAGATGGTATTATTTGGGGGTTGCTCCATTATGTGCGGCTTTTTGCTATACTCAAGACGTTATGAGTACAGAAATGAATCAGGAGCCCTTCGACGGTGCTCAGGGTAAACCGGGGGATGACCGAGCGGTGGATCTAGTGCTGAGGCCGCAGAACTGGGACGACTATGTTGGCCAAGACAAGGTTAAGCGCAACTTAAAGGTTATCTTAGGCGCGGCGTTAAAGCGGAAAGAGGCATGCGACCATCTGCTTTTTTTTGGCCAGGCCGGATTAGGAAAGACCACGCTGGCGAATTTAGTTGCCTTGGAGTTGGGCGCGCCCCTGCGGATAACTTCGGGGCCGGCCTTAGAGAAGATGGCAGATCTGGCCGCGGTGCTAACTAACTTGAATGCCGGAGATGTTTTGTTTGTGGACGAGGTGCACAGACTGAATCGGTTGATAGAGGAGGTGCTTTACCCGGCGATGGAGATGCGTAAGTTGCACTTAGTGGTTGGTAAGGGGCCGGCGGCGCGGACGGTGACCATGGATCTGCCGCCGTTTACGCTTGTGGCGGCGACCACGCGGCCAAACTTGTTGTCGGCGCCCCTGCGGAGCCGCTTTGGGGCGAGCTTTAAATTGGATTATTACGAGGTGGTGGATATTGAGGCGATTGTACGACGGAGCGCGCGTTTACTGGGGGTGCAGATAGATGACAAGGCGATCTCTATTATCGCGCGGGCCAGTCGGTACACACCGCGAACCGCGAATAGATTACTGCGCCGCGCGCGTGACTATGCTGAGGTGCATGGTACGGGTGTAATTGATGAGGCGGCGGCGTTAAAGACTATGGAGATGTTGGAGATAGATGAGTTGGGGTTAGACTCGCATGACCGGCGGATCCTGGAAATAATTATTGATAAGTTTGGTGGTGGGCCGGTTGGCCTGGCGACATTAGGAGCGGCTATGAATGAAGACGCCGGGGTGATTGAGGATGTGTACGAGCCATACTTAATGAGTATTGGACTACTAACGCGGACACCGGGTGGGCGGAAAGTCACTGAGGCAGCATACCAACACCTTGGCCGTTCGCATCAGGCCAAGATGTTGTAAATAACAAATTTCAAGCACCAAATATCAAATAAGTTCCAATTTCAAAATTTTAAAACTTGCGATTTGAGATTTATTTGGAATTTAGATATTGGATTTTGTAATTTGATTTTTATATGATAAAAATCCAGGAGGTTCTACCAAACCCGGCGGGGGCGGATAAGGATGGAGAGTATATTATTTTAGTTAATCAGGCGAGTAGTTCGGTGAGTTTGAGCGGCTGGGCTTTACGAGATAAAAGTGGCAAGATGTTTCGTTTGGATGGGTATGAGTTGCCGGCTGGCGAGGGGTTGAAGTTCATGTATAGCGTGACTAAAATAACGTTGAATAACTCAGATGAGGTCGTGGAGCTCCTGAACTCGGCTGGCGAAGTGGAGGATGCGATCAGTTACACGGCGGCGGTTGCGGAAGATCAGCCAGTGCTCCAGGCCGCGGCGCTTTCGGAGGAGGTGAGGGCACAGCTTTTTGATGAGTTGGCCGGGCCGGGAAAGTCTGTTGATCAGGCAACTGGAATTTATTCAGGACAGTTTTGGTTGATCCTGGTCTTAGCCGGGGTTGTGCTGGCGAATCTTGCCATGTATATTTTTAAGAACGCGAAGAAGCCTTAATAAAAGATACCAATATACAAATGTGTACAAATGAAACGAATGACTACTAATCTGCCCGTGCTATATTCCACATTGGTATGATTAGTATCATTCGTACTCCATTTGTATATTGGTATCTTCTACTTGGAAGTTATGGAATATTTACTAAACAATGAATCTGAATTAGCCGGTGTGGCTGGCGAGGTGGCCGAGGCACTGCTTAGTCAGCCGCTTCGCAAACGAGCGACCGTGCTGGCGCTGATTGGCGAGCTGGGCGCGGGGAAGACTACGTTCAGCAAGCATTTTCTGAAATTTTTAGGCGTTACGGAGCAAATTGTAAGCCCAACTTTTGTTATCATTAAATCCTACGTACTAAGTACTAAGTACTACGAACTAGCCCATCACATCGATACGTATCGCTTAGAAGAGCCGGTGGCAGAGTTGAAGAAATTAGAGATTGAAAAAGTTCTGGATGATCCGAAGCACCTGGTATTAATTGAGTGGGCAGACAGAGTAGAGGAGCTGTTACCGCCGGACGCGATTCGGCTGGAGTTTAGCCACGAAGACGGCAACAAACGTTCCCTCAAAGTGAGCGGGATGGATTTATAAAAAGAAAGACCCGCGCTTCGGATCTTCCTTTCGGACAGATTGTGCGGGTCTCGGTCTAGCCGGCCATTCTGGCGAGGAACTCATCCCTCTCGACTTTACTGGCGCGTCTGCCGAGGATGACGGCGCCGTAAAAGGAGAGAAGCGAACCCGCGCTGAGCATGGCCACGGTTGTTTTCATCCAACCGAGGCTGGTTGGAATCAGCGCCAAGGTACAGAGAACGCTTCCCTGATTGAAGCGAATGTTTGATCGAATCCTGAGTTCGCAGCTGGTCATGGCACACTTCACTTTCTGGCTTTTTTATAGCACGGTAGGTATGATAAAGGCAAGCTGAGAGAATTTCTAATTATACTAAGTACTCTAATTTCTAAATTCATAACCCCTCCCAGCCTCCCCTTATTTTAAGGGGAGGGGTCGTCGCAGGCAGGTATTTGGTATTTCTTAAGGCAATTGGAACAATTCATGCGTAAACTTTTACTCATAGACTCACATGCGCTTATTCACCGGCTGTTTCACGGGATGCCGCCGCTGACCACGGAAGACAATGAGCCGGTAGGGGCTATTTATGGGTTGTGTCAGTTACTGATAAAAATAGTGCGGGAGGAGCAGCCGGACTATATCGCGGCGTGCTTTGATCGGCCGGAGCCGACTTTTCGCAAACAGGAGTTTGAAGCGTACAAGGCCACGCGGGCGGCGACGATGCCGGATATAATTCCACAGCTGATTGAGTCGCGCAGTACATTCGCGGCTTTTGGGATCCCGGTGTATGAGCTGGCCGGATATGAGGCAGATGATTTGATCGCGACCATTGTGGAGAATTACAAGGATACTCCGGATCTACAGATCGTTATTTTATCCGGCGACAGGGACCTGTTGCAGTTAGTGGTGGATGAGAAGGTGGTTGCGGATATGATCAAGAGCGGGGCTAGTGAGGTGGACAGATACAATGAAGAGGCGGTGATTGCTAAATATGAGTTGCGGCCGGACCAGATCCCGGATTTAAAGGGGTTAATGGGAGACGCCTCGGATAATATTCCGGGTGTACCGAATGTGGGGCAGAAGACGGCGACGCTGCTGCTGAAGGATTTTGGTAGCGTGGAAGGGGTTTATGAAAACCTGGTAATTATCCCGGAGAAGCACGCGAAAAAATTAGAAGGCAACAAAGAGCAGGCGCTACTGTCTAAGAGGTTGGCGACCGTGGAGCGAGCTGCGCCTATTGAGCTAAACGGGTTAGAGGCGGTGACTGCGAAGGAGTTTGATAAAGAGCGGTTGTCTGCCTACTTCAAAAAGTTTGGTTTTGCGTCGCTGGTGGATAGGATATAAGAATAATTCTTTACATATGCCCGAGCTGCCGGAGGTTGAAACTGTGGTAAGGACGCTGAATAAGCATGTGATAGGCCGGACGATAACGGCCGTTTGGTTTGATTGGCCAAAATTGGTAAAAGATCCGCTAAAGCAGAGTCGGTTGGTAGTATCAAAAAAGGCGGTTTTGGATTTTAGAAAGAATATTATTGGTAAGAAAATAGTTCGAGCGGAGCGGGTAGCCAAGAATATTTTAATCTATCTTTCCAGCGACGCTTCCGGTCGAGCGGAGGCAGATTATGTGATGTTGGTTCATCAAAAGATGAGCGGCCATCTTCTACTGGGCAGGTGGAAGCTGGTAAAAGGAGCGCCGGTGGCGTTAGCACCGAAAGAGATGGTGGAGGATTCCATGAACGGTTATATCCGTCTTATATTGTATTTAGAAAATGGAGAAATGATTGCTCTTTCAGATCTGCGGCGCTTTGCCAAGGTATTATTTGGTCCGACAAAAATTATCAAGACTCTTCCGGAGCTTTTAACATTGGGGCCGGATGCGCTTGATCCTAAATTAAAACCAGTAGAGTTTAGTCGGCGAGTGCGCAGTTCTGGGCGGGCAATTAAGACGGTGTTGCTGGATCCGGGCAAGATTGCCGGTATTGGGAATATCTATTCTGATGATGCTTTGTGGCACGCGCAGATAAGCCCAAGTAAACCGGCGAATCAATTAACAGACGCAGAAGCGAAGAATTTGTTTTTAGCGGTGCGGCGGGTCTTGCGCAAGGCAGTGCGCTTAAGAGGAACGACGATTGGTGATTTTAGAGATCCATATGGACAGCCGGGTGGCTACGCAAAAGAACGGGTGGCTTATCACCGGCATGGGGAGGCTTGCGGCCGGTGCGGCGTGCTTATGGTTCGTCAAAAAATAGGGGGTCGAAGCGCTCATTTTTGCCCTAAGTGCCAAAAGTTATGAGGCCGAACCTCGTAACTTTCTGGGTAATTTGCGTTATTGGGAATTAATTTGTATGCTCTAAGTGATTGATTTTTTAACTATGTCTAAAAAGGGAAAGCAAACTAAATATATCTTTGTGGCGGGCGGTGTCATGTCGGGTATCGGCAAGGGAATAACCGCCTCTTCAATTGCAAGAATTTTGCAGGCACGAGGGCTGAAAGTGACGGCGATGAAGATTGATCCGTATGTGAATGTGGACGCCGGCACCATGAACCCGGTTGAGCACGGCGAGGTATTTGTGCTTAGTGATGGCCTGGAGACGGACCAAGACCTAGGCAACTACGAGCGATTTTTGAATATGGATCTGCCTAGCGTGAACTACATGACAACGGGTAGTATTTACCTTTCGGTCATCGCTAAGGAAAGAGCTTTGGAGTATAAGGGGAAGAATGTTGAGGTGGTGCCGGATATTCCGAACGCGGTTATTGAGCAGATTGACCGGGCGGTGGCTAAGGCTAATGCAGACGCGGTTGTGGTGGAGGTGGGAGGAACTCTTGGTGAATACCAGAATATTCTTTTTTTGGAGGCGTATCGAATATTAAAGACGCGAAACCCTAAGAGCTCCGTCTTTGTGCTAGTGAGTTATCTGCCAATTCAAAATGGCGGCGAGCTGAAGAGTAAGCCGACCCAGTACGCTATTCGGACGGCAAACAGCGCTGGAATCCAGCCGGACTTTATCATCGCCAGAGCGGCGGTGCCGATAGACAGGATGCGGAAAGAAAAAATTGCTTTTAATTGCGGTATTCGTCCGCAAGACGTTATCTCCGCGCCGGATGTGGAGAGTATTTATGAGATCCCGCTTAATTTTGAAAAGGATGGTTTGAGCGATTCTTTGTTGGAGAAGCTTAATTTACCAAAGGGTAGTCGGGACATGAAAGAGTGGACGACTTTTGTGAATAAGGTAAAGAATGCGAAGAAGACGGTGAAGGTGGCTATCGTTGGAAAATATTTTTCGGCTGGAAATTTCGTACTTACCGATGCCTATATTTCCGTTATTGAAGCGGTTAAGCAGGCCTGTGCTTGGCAGGGATTTAAACCCGAATTTACATGGTTAGACTCATCTGATTTTGAAGGTAAGGGAGCGGGCGCACGATTAAAGGAATTACAAAAGCAAGACGGGGTGATAGTGCCGGGCGGGTTTGGTACTCGGGCTATTGAAGGCAAAATAAATGTTGTTCAGTATTGCCGGGAAAATAAGATTCCATACTTGGGTTTGTGTTACGGCATGCAGTTGATGGTGGTGGAGTATGCGCGGCACGTGGCCGGCCTAAAAGGTGCGCACACTACTGAGGTGGACGAGAAGACCGGACATCCGGTAATTGATATTATGCCGGAGCAGAAAGAGATTTTAAAAGGAAACAATTTTGGCGCGACCATGCGGCTTGGTAATTATCCGGCTAAAATTAAGAAGGGGACGGTTGCCTACGCTGCCTATAAAAAAGAATCAGTTGTGGAGCGGCACCGGCACAGATACGAGGTTAATCCGGAATACATTGAGCAGATTGAAAAAGCCGGTTTGGTGTTTTCCGCGGCTAGCCCGGACAGGCGGCTGATGGAGATGGCAGAGCTTCCGAAGAGCAAGCACCCATTTTTCTTAGGTACACAGGCGCATCCGGAGCTTATCAGCCGGCCGCTAGACCCGCATCCGCTGTTTATGGCATTCATCAAAGCTAGCGGAGCAAAGAATCGCTAGCTTTGAAAATTCCAAATACCAAGCATCAAATACCAAATAAACTCCAAATAACAAACATGGAGAAACAGTATGACTTGGAAGAGCGGACATTACAGTTCGCAATTGATGTTCGTAAATTTATAGCGAAATTACCAAAAAATTCTCAAAATATTGAAGACGGTAAACAAGTGATTCGTTCTTCCGGTTCAATCGGGGCAAATTACATTGAGGCAAATGAATCTTTGAGTAAGAAAGACTTTGTTTTAAGAATAAAGATTTCTCGGAAAGAAGCTAAGGAAACGATTTATTGGGTGCGCATAATCCTTGCTGTAAATGGTCCTGATTTTACTGATGAGTGCCGTGATTTGTTAAATGAAGCAACTGAATTAAAAAAGATATTATCAGCAATTCTAAATAAAAGTAGCTAGTTTTAATTTGAATTTTGTGATTTATTTGGAATTTGGAAATTGAGAATTGAAAATTTCTAAAGAATTATGATTCTTTATTTACATGGTCCCGATGATTATCGCCGGCAGCAGGCACTGGCCGAGAAGATATTAAAGCCATATCTAGCCAAGCATCCCTCAGGTAGCCAGGGGTATTTTGATCTAAGCCGTACAGGCGAGTTAGAGCGCTTGCGCGAGTTTGTTGGCAATCAAGGGCTTTTTGACTCGACGAAGCTAGTAGTTGCCAGTGGAGCAGAGGCGGTGGAGACCAAACAACTTAAGCCGTTACTACAGGAGTTTTTAGAGCATTCGAAGACGACCTTGGTTTTGGTTTGTGAGAAAAAGCTTGGCAAGCCGTTTGATTTTTTATTGGCTGAGCCCGTGAAGAGTTGGGAGTTTAAAAAACTGACGCCGCCAGAGTTTTTAAGTTTTGTAAAAGCGGAGGCAACGAAGCGGGCGATTAATGTGTCCGCGGAGCAGATTAAGCAGTTAGCAGTGGCTTACCCTGGGGACTTCTGGGCCGTTAGTACGGAGCTAGATAAGTTGGCGGTAGGGAGTAGTTTGGAGGCGCTGGAGACACCGCCAGTTTTTTTTGATCTGATTAAACAGTTCAGCTATGCTCGGTCGCCGGCGGAGAGATTGCGAACCCTTTACTATCTACTAGAGTACAGTGAGCCGGCCCTAGTTTTTAACATGGCGGCGGCTTTTACTTCCGGGGTGGCTAAGGTGGCCATGGCTGACTACGACGCGGCCATTAAGAGTGGCAAGTTGGAATACCCGGACGCACTTCTTTCCGTTGCTTTACAGTAGAACAAAAAATCCGTCCGCGATCCATAGATCGGGACGGATGTTTTGTTTATTTTTTGAGCTTGGCCGCTAAACGTGATTTGGTTCGAGACGCCTTGTTTGGCTTGATCAACTTTGTTTTGGCTGCCTTATCAAGGCCCTTGTAGACAGTGGATAAGAATGCTTCTGCCTTTTTAGTGTCTTCGGCAAGTAGTTTATGGTACTGCTTGATGGTTTTTTTCAGGGCTAGCTTTTTAGACGCGTTTATTTTGCGTCGTTTTTCGTTTTGGCGCAGGGCCTTTCTGACTGATTCAATTACAGGCATATGTGGTTAAATTCCAAATTACAATATCCAAATTCCAAAAAATTTTCAAGTTTCGAAGTTTAAACTTTCGAAATTCGGATTTATTTGGTATTTGATTTTTGGGATTTGGTGCTTACTGATAAGGTGGGCTTTTGGTTAGTGCTCATAAAGATACAGGAATATCCCAATTCTGTCAATTAGAGTAGCGGCGTAGAGCTTGCTATAATGTATCCATTAAAGAGCTGCTTAGCTGCTTAGCTTTTTAGGCGGGTAGGCCGCGGCCAAAATCTAATAAGCCTGCCTACCGGCAGGCAGGCTAAACAGCTAATAAGCCTGCCTACCGGCAGGCAGGCTAAACAGCTAATAAGCTAAACAGTTAAACAGCTAATCTCATGATTTACAGCATTTCCGGGACACTACGATTAAAGCAGGCTACCAGCGCGGTTATTCAGGCTGACTGCGTGGCCTATCGAGTTTATACTTCTGCTTCAACCATAGCGGCTTTGCCGGCGACTGGGGAGCCGGTGGAGTTTTTAACGCATCTACATGTGCGCGAAGATAGCCAAGAGTTGTTTGGTTTTTTGACTGCTGCAGAACTGGAGTTGTTTGAGGCGCTGATTGGGATAAGTGGTGTTGGCCCGCGGTCGGCGCTAAATGTGATGAGCGTGGCGCCGGTAGAGCAGTTAACGGCGGCGATTAATGAGGGGCGCGCGGATCTACTAAAAAAGGCGAGCGGAGTTGGTGGGAAGACAGCGGAGAGGATAGTACTGGAGCTGAAAGGGAAGCTGTCTATTGGCGACACCGGGCAGACGGTGGGGCAGATGGATGCGGACGTGGACCTGGAGGAGACTTTGGTTGGGCTTGGACTGACACGCGCCTCCGCGCGGGCGGCTATCGCGAAAATAGACCCGGAGCTAAGGGGGTTTAATGATAGGCTGAAAGCTGCTTTGAAGAAGCAGGGTTAATTTCCAATTTACGAATTTTCAATTTCCAAACAATTTCCAATTATTAAAATTTTAGAATGTTTTAAACATTAGATCATTGTTTGAAAATTAGAAATTGAAAATTGAAAATTCTTATGATCGTTGCACTAAAGAATTCATATCATTGGTTGCTCGCTAGAATCTCTGCCATTTTCTATGGTTTTCCTTCGCGGAAGCTGATTGTAATTGGCGTGACGGGAACGAAGGGGAAAACGACGAGCGTGGAGTTGATTGCGGCCTTACTCCGAACCGGGGGTGAGCGAGTGGCATTTTTATCTTCGGCAAATATGGACAGTGGTAACGGTGTTAGCCCGCGCACGGGTAATACGATGCCGGGGCGGTTTGCAATTGCGCGCTTTTTAAGGCGGGCGGTGACAAGCGGTTGTAAATACGCGGTCTTAGAGGTAACTAGTCAGGGGGTTTTGCAACACAGGCATGAGTGGATAGAGTTTGACGCGGCTGTGTTCACAAATCTGCACCCGGAGCACGTGGAGGCGCATGGAAGTTTTGAGGCGTATCGTGCGGCCAAGGTGAGTTTTTTTGAGTATGTGGCTGGAGGGTTTGCGAATAACGAATCCGCGACCGCGAATCAACGAATGGCAGAATTCGGATTTTTAAGATTCGTTGATTCGTTGTTTTATTCGATATTCGGACACACCAAAAAGGAGAAGAAGTTTTTTATCAATTCAGCTAGTGAGCATGGGCGGTACTTTGCGGAGGCGATTGGCGACTATAAAGTAAGCTGGTATGACCGCAAGTGGCTGGTGCATGATTTTTTAAAAAATGAGATAGAAAAGATCAGCCCGTGGTTAAGGGCGGATTTTAATCTGGAGAACGCGGCAGCGGCAGCAGTTGTGGCGCTTGCCTATGGTGTAAGTGCGCAGCAGGTGCTGGTGGGATTGAGTGAGTTTTCCGGAGTGGCCGGCCGGCTGGAGATACTGGAGGGGACGGATGGCAAGCGAGTTGTTATAGACGCCGCGCTTACTCCCGAGTCCTTGGAAGCACTCTACCAGTATTTAGCTACTCACTACTCGCTACTAGCTACTAGCTCGGCTAAAAGCCGATTGATCTGCGTCTTCGGCAGTGCCGGTGGTGGCCGCGACACCTGGAAGCGTCCGAAGCTGGGCGAGATAGCAGACAAGTACTGCGCCAAGATATTGTTAACTAACGACGACCCGTATACCGAGAGCCAACAAGGGATCGTGGAGGAGATAGCGGCCGGAATAAAAGATAAAAGCAAGGTGGAGATTATTTTAGATAGGAATCGTGCGATTAATCGTGCGATTAATCGTGCGAATCCGGGTGACGTCGTGGCGATTACGGGCATGGGAAGCCAGACGTATCAGTACATCGGCAAGCAGAAGCTACCCTGGAGCGACCGGGAGGCGGTGCAGAGATCGCTCTTATAAAATTCATATAAATATGGTATAATATGGCAGATGTATAACTGGTCAACGGACACAACTGAATTAAAGAAAGACCCGGAAAAGTATGCTATCTGGCGGCTGGAACAGCTGATTAATTTTGGTTTGAATGGCGAAAAAATCAGCGAGCGAGAACTACGCCGGTATTGGGATAAGCTGGAGATAGACGAGGCGCGCAGGCAGACGCTGGAGATCTTGCTCAGGGAAAAGAGCTAAAAGGGGACATCTTGACAAAATAGCCAATACTGTGCTATAATTGTAGATAGAAGTTTGAAATAGCTACTTGTTTATCTTGAGTTTATCGCGGGTGATTTTAGCCGCACAAATAGGTTTCTTAGGTTTGTCATTCTTAGCTTGACTGGGAATCCAGGTTTAATGAATCTATCTGTGCGGCCAAAAGAGAGCCGCTAGTGCAGAGCTTCTGAACACCTGCCTTGTTGGCGGGTTAGTAAGTGGTTCGATGGATCTCAAAGGAGGGATCTATCATGGCGAAGCAGACAATCACGATCGACCAGGGGATGGAGCTCTTGACGTTGGCCAAGCGGTTGACGGCGGACGAGTACTAGCGGCGGCACCGCTGGTTCGCGAGGATCACGGATCCGGGCTTCAACCCGGACCAGCTGGAGCAGGGTCTGCTGACCCCGACCAGCTTCGGCCCCGAGATCTCCCCTCCCTTCACGGGTGCAGAGCTGGTCGCTGACGGGCCGGGAGACGAACGGCTGGTGATCAGCCGCATCCAGCTCCTGCCCGCGCTCCAGCCGGGTGACGGCGACGTCATCCGCTTCGGCGAGGCCTGCGACCGGGCCGAGGCCAATCCGGAGACGAGCTGGGGTCAGCGTGCCGCCTTCGCGGTGCGTGATGCCGGCAACCGCGGCGAGATCTCCAAGGAGGTCTGGCCTGTCGGCGTCTACGCCGTCTTCGGCAAGACTCGCTGGCGCAGCCCGCGGAACGGCCGCGTCTGTGCGTGGTACGTCATCCGGGACGGGGACGGCTTCGACTGCGACGACGTCTGGGTGGACAACTTCGTCGACGCCCGCGGTCGTTTCCTCTCCCTCGAGCCCGCGGCGCAGCCGGCGGGCGGCAAGTAGTTCGGCTCCGGGTGGCTGGGGACCTTGGGTCGCCTGACCCTTGGCCCCTCGGACCCGCAAACCCTACGGCCCTGACAGAAGTTCTGTCAGGGTCGTTCACTTTTATATTAACTGCAATGGTGTGGATGTCGGATGTTGTAAGATAGCATTCTAAGCTAGGCTCAGTTTATGTAATTACAGCTCGTCATTGCATCTCGCATCTTATTCTTATTCTTATTTCTATTCTTCGCTCCAAATATCATAACTCAGACGGCCGTCTGAGTTATGATATTTGGATTTTGGGAGACGCAAGGTCAGTAGGGGATTAGGGTGGTGGATTAGATAGATGTGGGAGCTAGATACGCTGGCGGAGGGTGCCGGCTTTGGTTATCTCAAATATTTCTACATACTCATCAAGCTCGAAGGAGACAAGGTCTTTGATAAATTCTTCCGGGAGCTTTATCTTTCCAATGTATACACTTTGTTGAAGTGGCTTCATGCCAAAACTAACGACAGTTGCTCGTACCCAGTTGCGATATATGCGTTGCTTTTCCGGGATATCATAGCTAAAAACAGTAACTGTTTTTTGTGGTTGGGTTTTAGGATTATACTCTGGTAACTCGGGTGATTTCTTTTTTAAAAATTGATGGAGCCAGTCGCGGCCGGTTGTCGTGATTTGAAATTTTTGGGATTTAGGATCTATCGCGATAAGCTGGTCGCGGCGCAGTTCATAGGTAAGCTGGGAAAATCGCTTTTTCGCCGACTTGTTTAATTTTGCTTCTGGGATTTTGAATTTGGTAGTTGTAAGACTTTTATCCACATATTTTTCTTTGGGGATAAGGCCATCGAGGGGACTAAGAAGTAAGCCGAAAAATTTTTCCAGCTCATCGCGGGCCATTTCTCGTTCTCGGAGTTCTCGTAAGACTTCATATCGGTTTTTAGGTCGACCACGATAGTAAGAGGGCATAGGTCAAGATTCGTTACTTAACTTTTTGATTGTGCGCCCCTCCATTATATCATAGTTCAGACGGCCGTCTGAACTATGATATAATGGAGGGGATTGGGAGAAAGAGGAATGCAAGGGTAGGGGAGAGGGGAAGATTATCTGATATACTAAAAACATGAAGCTGACCTTTTTTGGTGGGGCGCAGTCGGTGACTGGTGCCAACTATCTATTGGAGTTTAAGGATCCGAGTATGCCGAGTGGTATGCGGAAGATTTTGGTGGATTGCGGGATGAATCAGGGTGGGAAGTTTGTGGAGGAGCGTAACTACGAGCCGTTTGCGTATGATCCGGCGGAAATTTCTGACGTTTTTATCACTCATGCGCACATAGACCACACTGGTTTACTACCGAAACTTGTTAAGCATGGGTTTGATGGAGTAGTGCACTCCACGCCACCAACGCGAGATTTTGCTGAGTTGCTGTTGAAGGACTCTATGCATATTTTAGCCTTGGAGGCAGAGCGAGATAATAAGGAGACGCTTTACGAAGAAGAGAATATTGTGGAGCTGATGAACCGTTGGCAGGGGACTAACTACCATCAAAAGATAACGTTGGGTGGAGAGGCTCATGGGACACCGGCGGCAGAGGTGACGCTACATAATGCCGGGCATATTCTTGGTTCGGCTTCTATTGAAATAGCGGCTGAGGGCAAGAAGATTTTATTTAGTGGCGACCTTGGGAATAACCCATCGCCGCTTATCGAGCCGTCTGAGATCCCTAAGGATATTGATTATGTGTTGATGGAGACGGTCTATGGTAACCGGAATCATGAAGACAGACAACGGCGGAGTGAGAAGCTGGAAGAGGTGGTTCGCCAAAGCGTGGCAGATGGGGGCGTGATGATGATCCCAGCTTTTGCGATGGAGCGGACACAGATACTGTTGATGGAGCTTAAAGATATGTTGCGGAAGAACAACATTCCGGAAGTGCCGATTTTCTTGGATAGCCCGCTCGCGATTAGTTTGACCGCTGTCTATAATCACTATCGTCATTATTTTAAAGAAGAGATTCAGAGCCGGTATGCGGACATTGAGTATATGTTTCGGTTTCCGGGCTTGAAGCAGACGTTAACGACTGAAGAGTCAAAGGGAATAAACCGCGTACAGAATCCAAAGATCGTTATTGCCGGCTCGGGAATGAGCACAGCAGGGCGGATTATTCATCATGAGAAGCGTTATTTGCCGGATCCGAAAAGCACGCTACTTATTTTTGGCTATCAGGCGACGGGTTCGCTTGGAAGGCGGTTGCTAGATGGTGAAAAGTCGGTTCGGATTTTGGGAGAAGACGTACCGGTGCGGGCCCATATCAAGGCGATTGGTGCGTTTTCCGCGCACGCGGATCAGCGGCAGCTTTTAGAATGGGTAAAGCCGCTGAAAGGTAGAGTAAAAAAGATTTGGTTGGTTCAGGGTGAGTTAGACGCCGCGACCGCGTTTAAGGATAAGTTAAAAACAGATCTGGACTTGGAAGCAGAGATACCTACGCCGGGGGATATAGTAGAGTTATAGTATACTTAATAACAAGCACCAAAATTTATGGTAACAAAAAAGAAAGCAATAAAGCGGGTTGGGGGGAGGGCGACTACTAAGAATTTGGCTCGGTTAAATCCGCGTGATCATTTGAAGTATAAGATCTGCGTCTCCGGAGCGGCCGAGACAGGCTTATGTTCTAAAAACGCCATCCAGCTGGCAGAGGAGATGGGCCGAGAGATAGCTAGGGCCGGGATGGTGCTTGTGACTGGCGCAACCACCGGGATTCCGTACTGGGCGGCCAAGGGAGCGAAGGAGGCGGGCGGGATGGTCATCGGCCTTTCGCCGGCCAGCTCGGAGATCTCGCATATCAAGACGTACCGCTTGCCGACCGATTATCACGACATGCTTATTTATACTGGATTTGAGTATGGCGGCAGGAACCTGTTGTTAACTAGAGCGTCGGACGCAGTAATCACTATCTGCGGACGCATTGGAACCCTGAACGAGTTTACGGTCGCTTTTGAAGACAAGAAGCCGTGCGGGGTGTTAGAGGGGAGTGGCGGCACGGCGGATATGATCCGAGATATTTTGAAAAAAGCTAAGCGAGGTTATGGGCAGACGGTCTTTGCGAATACGCCGCAAGAACTGCTAGCAAAGTTGATACCTGTTATTCGCGCCACGGATCAAAAAGCGCATTCTAGCGGGACGTATGATCCGAACTTGCGCGCCGTTCGCGATGATTCTTAAGAGTATTCACTGGATAATCTTGGTTCCACATTAATCAGATCTATAGAATGAGAGTCGCCATCATAGCTCTTGAGCGAACAGTTGTTGTTATCCGGTCTGGCATGAATCAGATGGGCTCTTTCCTGATCGAGGATCGTTGGATGCGGGCGGCTTGGTATGTATTTCTAATACTTTTGCCGTTTACAACCAGGGTGCTGCTTGGACATGTGACGCGTGGTTTTCATGAGTACGAAGCTTTGTTTTTGTACGGGACGGATGTCCTTCTTCTTTTACTTTTGTTATTTGCTTTTGGTCTTCATAGACACCATAAGGAAGAGTGGCATGGGAGATCGTTGCACCAGTTGGTGGTTCCTATCTTCTTGTTTGTTATAGCGGCGGGTGTTTCAGTGGCTGTTGCTCCTTCTTTTGCTCTTTCGTTGTACGCGTTCGCGCGTCTTTTTTTGCTGACTTTACTGGCATGGTGGGCAATACCGATATTTTTGACTAAGCACCGAGTTTTACAGATGACTGTGGCTGTTTTGGCTGTTGTGGCAGTTATCCAGGCTTTTATAGGGATAGCCCAGTTTAGCTTGCAGGGTTCGCTTGGCCTGGAGTTATTTGGGGAGTCATATTTGGACCCGGTACTACCTGGAGCCGGTAGTAAGATTCCGTTTGGCGCGGGTCTGCTGCGAGCGTATGGTACTTTCCCGCATCCGAATATTCTCGGAGCGTTCTTATTGATTGGTTTGTTCGCGCTTATTTATTTCTACGTATACCTGGACTGGAAACTTTATCGTTACGACTCTAATAAAACAGTGAAAGAGAACTGGCAGCTTTTTATTCATAATCATGCGTTTTATTCGCGATTAATTATCGCGGTCGGATTCTTCGTTGTCTTACTTGGTTTGGCGGTAACTTTTTCAAGAGGCGCCTGGATATCGGCGTTAGCGGGATTAAGCGTTATTACGGTCATTATGCTCCTACGGCATAGGGTCCGCTCTCTACTACGCCTGCTTTTTACTTTGTTTTTTACAGCACTCGCTGTTTACTGGCTTCTTTCTCCGGTATTAAACGAGCGCGCGCAACTTTCTTCTACAGAGCCCGCCGTGAGTTATCGCTTGGTATACAATCAGATCGGTACAGAGCTTGTGGATCAGTATCCCCTTGGGGTTGGGGTTGGTAGTCAGGTGTTGCACTCGGTTAGGGGTGGGGTGTACCAAGCCCATGGGTTGAGTCAGGTTTGGGAGTGGGAGCCTATTCATAACCTCTACTTGCTTATTGGTAGCGAGGTGGGCATTGTCGGCCTCTTGAGTTTTCTCTTTTTCTTGGCTATCTTGTTGTGGCAGCTTATCAGGCGTCAGTTGCCGCTTGTGAAGCTATTCACGCTTGGAGCCTTGGTTTCTTTACTGGTTTTTGGCTTGTTTGATCACTTTTTGTGGACCATTCAGCCGGGGCGGCTGATGCTCTGGGTAGTGATTGGTATTGCTGTTAGCCAGCTGGTCCAGCCGCAAACCGAGAAAGAAGCAAAGTAGCCTTCGTCGTTCAACGGATAGGACGTTCGCTTCCGAAGCGAGTAATATAGGTTCGATTCCTATCGAAGGCACTATAGTAGTGATAGCACGCGC
>Ga0100403_1000022_pt1 | contig 150182 bp, 125 predicted proteins | sample CryGeymet201501t_FD_83663 | JGI IMG/M metagenome (GOLD analysis project Ga0100403, IMG submission 83663) | Groundwater microbial communities from Crystal Geyser aquifers in Utah, USA - Crystal Geyser metaG 2015-01t | ecosystem: Environmental > Aquatic > Deep subsurface > Groundwater | place...
AAAAAAGAGATCCTGACTCTGTTAGATTTATTAGTGTCTTGGGGGCTTCTTCTCGCTCATCCATAAGTTTGTCCTTTTCCATTTTGTATTTGTCCGTCTAACGTCCAGTTTAGCTGCGGCGCAAATGCGAGCCACTGGGAGAAAGCCCAGGCGTTACGATTTTCTGGTTCATGTCTGAAATGTAGTTTCCTAAACCAGGAAATCGTGCAATGAGCTTCGAACGACTTACTGGCAGTCCTACTGCCAGTTGGAGTGGCGTTTCGCGAAGCGAAATGCGAATGCGAATTGCCGCCTGGAGCGTCGACCGATGAATCACCTGCGCTGCCAGCTACAACGTTTGTTATGCTATGGGTTACTATTCATGCACCGGGATTTTATTCAACCACTAAATATGGCCTAACTCTGATTAACTAACCAAAATCTTTGCAAGTTGTTTTTTGGTGCCACCCAATGAGATCAAGGAACGAATCATCAATTCAATTGATACGGAAGGATCAGCCTTTTCAATTTTTGCAACGCGCGATTGACTAGACTTGATCAATTTTGCTAATGCAACTTGTGTTACGTTCTTGTCCTTGCGTGTATCTTGAATAGCTTTGGCCAGCGCCAATTTCATATCAATTATCGCCATGTCAGCTCTGTCCAAGTCCAGAAACTCATCGACGTCACCAATTTTCCAACCCTTGGCAGCAATTCGTTCTTTTTTGGATTTCAACATATCACACCTCATGCATCATAAGATGCCAAACGAGCCTTACAAAGCTCAATAGTTGCCTTCGTCGTCTTTTCTGACTTTTTCTCTTCCCAATGAATCATTACAATGCAATCAGTATCAATTCGATAAAAGAATCTCCACGTTACTTTCTCGTCATTTATACGAAGCTCGTGAACTCTTTTACCAACGGATGGCATTGGTCTGCTATGCGGCATTGAAAGCATTATCCCCGACTGAATTAGACGAATCAAATACCCAGTCTCAATTCTGGCAGCCATTGAAAAAGGCGGTGACTTTGGAACGCCGATCATCCACGCTAATGGTTTATGGTCTGGACTCATGAGTTAAGTATATATCATATCTGACATATTGTCAAGTCGCTATTTTCATTAGCATAACTCCGTATTTACCGGAAACATGTCCTCATAACATCTTTTAGGTGGACAACATTCCTCATAACACACTTATTGAAAATATACTACAGTTCCCGACTTTTTTAACCCCATCTAAGCAAACTTCCTGATTTACCCTCAGATCTCATCTTAGAGGCCAGTATTTCCCTCTTACCGTGTTGGGTAGCGTCGTGATCCTTAGTGACTTGGGTGTCAAAGGTACCCCTGACCCAGGCGTACCTGGGAAATGTGCCGCAAGTTAAACCCAAATGGGCGCCTACGTCTCCTAACGACATATCCTCATAACCCCACAAACCATCGAAGCAAGGATTAAACAGAAAGCCGCCGTTGTACGCGGTTATGGTGTTTAAGGCACTAGAGCTTATTAAAAACCCAGCAGTGTATACTCCATTCTTACAGGACCCCCATTTATCGTTGGGGGAGAAGTCGAAGTCCTTGAAAAATTTTCGGTGATCGCGGGAAACCCCCAGCAGGGTGATGTCGTACTTACGGGAAGCCTCTTCTAGCAAACTATCGCTAAGACCCGACGGTACTCTGTCCCCGTCCAGCATAAGTACGGGGCTGGTGTACCCCACATGGGAAAGACCCACGTTCCTTACTCTACCTGCCTCCCAACCGTCACCATCGTCTTTAATGATGTACTCTTCCCCCAAACTGTCCAGTAGGTCCGAGGATCCGTCAGTACACCTATCCAGTACAAATAGCCTTGGGAAACTTAGCTGAGCTCTAAGGGAATACACCATCTCGCTTAGTAGCGCCGCCTGGTTATGGCTTATGATTACGACACGCACGGGTTAAACCTCAAGTAAGTGCTGGATGACCACAACCAACCCTCTCCACTTACCTGGTCAGCACTCCTTAAAGTTTGGAGATGACCCTTGAAATCAAAAAACCCTGGTCCGTAGGTGGGGATGTCCACATAACCCACAACCCTCTTAAAAATGTGGGAGAATTCATCTGCCCTCAGCATTACACCCTTGGGGCCCAATGTAGGCCCACCAGAGCCCCCAGGAGCTGCGAATAGGTTTAGGAATATAAAGGTACCCTGTGGGACCGGTAAATCACCTGTAACCCCCAAATAGGCCACATCAGTGGCTAGCTGCAAACCTGACATCCTGGCTTCAGTCAAAAAAGAAGACCAGGAGGACTCCCAATGGGGTACCCTCTGGTCCAAATGAACAAAAAGTACGCAACGACCCTTAAGGACTTCATGGGGGGTTCTCGAATTCAAACCCCCACACATATCCTGGATCTTGCTGTACCCTGTTGCCATGCTATGGGTTTTCACCAATAGGTTTGATGTTGACGGTAGCGCTGACATAGACGGCAAACTGGTCGGGGTTCTTCAAGTACTCCTTGTAGTACTCCAAGTCCACCGGTTGAATCTCGCGTTTAGATTCGATGATTAGTTGGTCACCTTCCAACTTCAGACGTCCGCTGAACTTGTCTTTCATGGCGGAGCTGTCCTGGGGACCATCCTCGCCTTTGACCGGATCGTTCGTAGGAGAGATCTCCCCCTTGGGGGCAAGGCGATCCACAGCCGACGCCACCTTGGAAGCGGGCAACTCGTTAGCGATAATCATATCACATACGTCACGCACCACTTCGTCCCCCATGGAGAAAGCTCCGGCTTTGTTGAGGGCTTCCACATGGAGATCAGTGAAGGCGGGATCGAGCTCGTCGGGGGTGCACAAGTTCTGAAGGGCGCTGGCTGGTAAATTTTCTAGGAAATCATCCATCTTCAAAAGGCGTTTGGCACGGGATTCCGTGGTCCATAGAATCTTTGCCAATTCCTTGGCACTCATCGAAGGGTCTTCCTCCTTAAGGGCCACAGCGGCCGAGGATAGCTCCATAGAACTGAGGCTAAGGCGCTGCACGTTTTCCGTGATGGACAGACGCAGAGCATCCTTGTTGTTGACATCCTTCAGGATGTACCAACTGTCTTCCAATTCTGTGTCCGGTCCGGTTATGCTCTCGATAGCGAGTTTCCTACGCCAACCTGCCAGCACTTCGTATTTATCACCCTTGGGTCTGAGCAGCAACTTGCTCAATAGACCGTCCAGGGTTATGGAGTCCGCTAGATCTTCGATGAGCTCCGGCGGGTATTCCTTACGGATATTTTGGGGGCTCTGTATGAGCTGGCTGATTTTCATCTACTTTCTCCTGTTTGGGTATCCTTTTTCAGCAGATAGTTTCCTCCGGGCTTTCCTAAGGGCTGCCCGGGGATTGTTCCCACTGCCTACTTCTTTCTTGAAAACTTCTTGGAAACGGTCACTGGCCTTCTCGGCGCGAGTCAGTTTTACGGACATAAGGACCCCTGTCATTGCTTTTCATACTTAAGCCCCGCGAAGGATCCTATGACCCTTTCCACTTTGAGCCTGTTGGGAGCGTCGAAGTCCTTAGCTACCCGCCCAGCATGACGTACAAAATCCTTGGATGTCCCCATATCATCACCGGCATCCTGAGCTTCCAACAGGATGGATCGTTTTAATTTACTGGGAGCGCCCTTGATTTTTGAAAGAAGCATGCATGATCTTTCCAAACCGGGGAAGGATCCTTCGGAGTCGGTCAGGCTATCTAGGTACCTTACCGCATCCTCGTGGACTCTTGAAGGGATGGAATTCAGCATCTCCTGAACCTCAGTGGGTTGTACCCTTGCGTATTGGATCTTGGCAAAGGGTTGGCCGCCATACTGAGCGACCGCGTAGGTCTTCGACTCTGCATGGTAGAGGAATGAGTCGATTATCAAGTCAGATGCTCCGACTTCGCTGGCAGTGATAGCCACACCCACGGTGTACTCTCCGTCCAACTCCTTATTGTAAATGATCCTGACATGAGTGGTCAGGCAATCCCTCTCCATACCTGTACAGGCATCCTCATCCACATCTATGGTGACTTCCTCGGGAAACACCGCCAGGGATGAGACTATCTCATGCAGAGGTAGCACAGCATAATTTATGGGAAGCACCGCCCGTATGGCCTTAGTGGGGGCACCCTCACGGATGCGAAGCATCACCAGGGTCTCGTCCCCCTCTTTGGGGGCATAGGATGCTAGCCACTGGCCAACCATCTGGTTACGCACGTTGGGTCGATTACTGGCGAAAAAAGGAAATGGCACTCCCACAATCTTGCAGAACTGTCTCTGGGCCTGAGTCCTTACGGGGTCCATGGGCTTATCTGGGCTGGCCTTGAACATATACCGTTCGTTGGTAGCCTCATCATGCAAGTACATTTCCTCGTCATCCGAATGGAACTTCACCCTACGCAGATCTATTACTACGTCGACACAGTTCTCATCGATGGCCTCCAGCCGCCGTATGACATCTTGAAGGTTTTCGGATCTCATTTCTTGATACCCTTCGCTTCCTTATGCTCTTTAAAGCGGGGAAGACCACGTTTTAGACGCATGAATTCCTGGGATACAGCGGAACGGTTTCCCGTCCCGGAATCGAGCATGACCTTAAGCTCCTGTAGCCTCTGTAGGGTCTGCTGGTAGTCTAGTTGCAAGTTTCTAGACCTCCACCCTCTTCGTACCTTTCCCGGAATTCCCTAAAGCGCTCACGGAGGGCGTGTCGGATATTGGTGACATAGGTGGGGGTTATTTTTTCTTCTTGTGAAAAATTGTAGGGACGCACGCCAGCCTTAGAACTCATGAGGTACCTGTGGTACAGCTCCCTGGTTCTGTCGGACAACTCTGAGCTTCCCTTGATCTCTTTTTCGAAAGCTTCGAACATGGCCATGAAGTTTTCTTCATGGAATTCGTTTCGTATTGCGGAGTGGTTGTACCTTCCATCCACCACAGTACCTTGGTACTTATGGTTCCCCCTCAGTCCGTTTTCGGCGGCTTGGGGGTTGAGGACTTCAAAGATATCCAGCACTTCGTTATTTTCATGACTCAGCATGACGGTGCACCATCTCGCATCACCTACCAGCCTACGATCACCCATGTACCCGTACACTGAGTTCTCTATGGCCTTGTAGATAAACCTGGCAAAAAAGTGCCCTACATGGCTTGTGATTTCCTTGTCGAACTTATCCAAAATCTTATTCCTGATCATGACCAGATAAAAATTCTGAGCAAGGTCTTCGAGCAAGTCGGGGTCTACCCTCCTTACCACAAAAGCCAAAATTTTCCTAACCTCTTTGTCGTTCTTTTCGACAAAGTCCTTGACATTAAACGCAACTTTCATGTGAAAGAGCTCCCCTGGTTATTAAATGGAATAGTTGTAAGCTAGAGCAAGAAAGCCTTCCACGGAGTAAGCTTTATCCGTAGTATAAACGACTTTCTTATCCTTTGTAAGACGGATCCTTTTCTTAATACCGTTCTTGCAGCAATAAGGCTCGATACCTCCTAACACTGCCCAAGCCATATCAGCATGAGCGCGTGAGACGGAATCAGTCTTCTGAACTTCGTAGTTAAAAAACTCACCGGGAGTTTCAGCTACGGGTTCGCCACTGGGAGGAACATCTCCCAAGACAGGTCTTTCAGTTTCGATCTTCTCCGCTTCCATGTTCTCCTGTCCCTTTGCTGCGTCTGCAGCTGATTCTTCCTTGACACTGTCAGGGTCGGGTGCCGAAGCCGTTTCGGGTGTCTGCACGTTTTCCGGTTTGTGTTCAGGTTCTTCTCCCCCTACCATCCCCAAACGGACGCTAGCGGTAATCCCTTTTTCAAGATCCTTGAAGTAATCGTACTCCACGAGGAAGTTAGGACCGTATTCTGCATCCACTTCCAAACCTACTTCCCACTTCAGGTGGCCTTTAGTGTAGTCATCAATCTTCATGATTTCCGAGAAGATGGGGATCAAAGTATCAAGCTTCTCATCCTTGATCTCGAAAACGATTTCATCATGCACAGGGAACAACATCCTTGCGTCTTCCTGCAAGTTGTGGTTCCTGATGTATTTCCACAACCTGTATATGGCTATCTTGATGATGTCTGCACCAGTCCCCTGCACGGCGGCGTTTACTGCTAGGCGATCGGCCTTACTCATCAGAGCACGATCGCCTGACTTGTATAACTCTTCCAGGGGTCTTCTACGACCAAAGGCCGTTAATGAGTAGCCACGCTTACGGGCACGTATGCGTTCGATCTTCATCCACTCGGAAAGCTTAGCCAATCCGGTGAAGTAGTTGTCCAAATGCTGTTGGGCTTCATACAGGGGTATCTTCGCACTTGCTGCAAGAGTGGAAGCTCCTCCGCCATAGATAATAAGGAAGTTGGCTACCTTAGCGATGCCCCGCTTGGCCTTATTCTTCTTAAGAGCCATCTCTTCGGGGGTACCGCCAAACATTAGAGAGGCAGTGATGGAGTGAATATCCCCCGAACCTTCGTTAAATTCCTTAGTCCATACAGGTTCCTTAGACAAGTTCGTAACGATACGAAGTTCTTCACCGGAATAGTCGATAGCTACAATCTTATAACCCTTTCGAGCCTTGATACCCTTACGAAGTTTCCAGGGGTCGTCTGCTTTAGCTGCAGGGATATTTTGGGCATTAACCCCGGAATACCCGTCGTGGGGAAGCCCCTTACCCCCCCTAGAGGAGAAGCGCCCAGAGTCCGCAGCTGTTTGGTTAAGCTGAAACTTTACACATTCATTTTCATCGTAGTTCTTGAGAAGGTTTTGTAGATAGGTGCTTTGAATCTTTTCGATTTTACGAAGTTCTACAATCATGGCGGGAAGAGTGTGCTTACTAGCTATCATATCTAGTACGCCCTCATTCACCAGGTAGCCACCGGTTTTACTCTTGTCCTTCAGCGGGTAAGGGATCTTAAGCTTATCAAACAGCAATTCTCCCAGCTGTTTGTTACTGTTCATATCGAAAGGTTGCCCCGCAGATTCGTAGATCTCGTCTTCTAGCTCTATAAGCCTCTTAGAAATAATGACATCGGACCTGCGGTAGTGCTCCACATCCACATGCACCAAAGCCCTTTCCATTTCCATGACGCCAAGCTGACACCCCTTCTCCACATCGTAGATGAAGTGGATGCCATTGTTCTTCTGGGCGTCCATCTCCATCATCCGGTTTTTACACCAGTTCCACAACCCTATGGTACACACGCCATCCGAAGCTGCGTAGTGCACAGCCACCTTGGGGTGTAATTCGCAAAAGTCAATATTAGACTTGTTGGGCACAATTGAGGACAACTCAATCATCGGTTGATTTAGGAGGTCCTTTGATGCACCCTTTAAGCCCTTGTTAGGGCGATCAGCCACGATAACGGCTAGGGCCAGAAGAGTGTCCTCGTACTTATTAAGATCCTCAATGACCACCCCTTCATTCCTAAGGAGCTCACCATCAAACTTGAAGTTGTGGTATAAGGTAACACAGGCTGAGACCAACTTCATGATACGTGGTAGAACCACGGACATGGGGATATTCCTACCGTACCGGTGATTGACAGGTACGTAGACCCCGTAACCCTCATGGTAGGATAAACAGAACCCAGCTATCTTCGCTACGCGGGAACCATTACCCCTATTGAAGGGTCCTGTATTAAGACCATCTGTCTCCAAGTCAATAACACATATGCCCGCCTCGCAGGCCTCATCTATAAAGGCATCTAGGGCATCGATGGTGTCGATGAGTTCCAATCTTTTGGACTTCATCCACTCTCTCGTTTCTACTAACGATTGTACAACTTCTTCCGAAGCCGTATCATCTACAAATTGCTGCATAACTTCCATCGTAACAACCCACCTAATCCAAAGACGCACTAAGGCGCCTAGCCAGAGGCATAGTAACCTCTACAAACTTATCCTGGTCCTCTATATGCCGAGAACTCAGAAACACGTATAAAATTTTTGCGTAAGTGTCGGGGTCCTCTGCAAATTTGGCAAGTCTCACCCGACTTTCTAGAAGGTACAAAGCCATCTTTCTTTTGTCTACCCCTTTTTTACTTTTTTCAAACTGATCGAGCTTAAAGGCTTTCACGTCTGCTATCTTGGAGAGGTCCACCCCGAACTGGGAAGACAGCTGCCTGGCGGCTTCCATGAATCCTATCCCCTGGTGCTTCATCCAAAAAGAGATAGGGTCCCATGATTTTTTGCATGCAAAGCAGTACATGGAGTTGGTGTCCGGGTAGAAGCGTGCACTCCGCGACGTATCCACCCCATGGAATGGGCAACTAATCTGCTGAGGTTTTATGGTCTGGGCCAAATGGTTACCAGTACTCTCCAGCAGATTTTGTAGCGGAACTTTTTCCGCGACAAGTTCCCTTACTAGCCGGGGGTCTTTCACTTACTAATCCTCCAAGACTAGACCAGTTGTTCCAAAGTTACGGAGATCAGCTTCTGTGATATCCGACTTCGAATAGATGTACTTTGTGGCCAGGTTGGCGCACGCTTCGAACGGTTCGAAGAGGGCGTTTCTCCGTGCCTTTAGGTTGCAGATCTTGAACATGTGACTCTTGCGAAGGGCGTCGTCCATGAACAACGTGATAACCACGTCTGCGGATTTTTCGATTTCCGAGGTATCTGATAGGTCGGATAGGAGGTATATGCCTCCATTACCCAAGGCCCTGACGTAACCTTCACGCTTGATCTGATGGGGAGACAAGCATCTCAGCCCTTGACCGTTGTTGAAGGAGATACAGAGACGTTTTAGTCCTTTAATGATATTGTTTAGGTTCTCTCGTGGGTCTCGGTTGGCTACTTTAGCTTCCACACCCAACAACCTTATATAATCGACCACAAGAAACTCTAACTTCCTTCCTTGAGTCTTTAGCTCGGAATTCACTTCCAAGCACTTTACCGTGATGTCCTCCACGGTAGTAACACTCTTATCGGGCTGGAAGATATGAACTCGGCCGTACCCATCGTTGGCCTCCATATCATCCATAGAGGCGAAATGGAATTCCTTCATCTCAGGAGAAAGACGACCGTTGAGAGCGTCGTTGTACTCCATCTTGCCCACTAGGTGCTCATACTTGGTACCTTGCCAAACCTCCATGTTGGAGGAATGTAGAACGTAAAGCATGGTCTGCATTTCAGGAAGGGTCATTTCCAGAGTAACCAGAAGGCTATCCCACCCCGTGAACAAAGCCCTATACAGCACATTCAAACTGAAGGTGGTTTTACCCTGGGCGGTATACGCTGCCACGATAGCTAGTTCGGTATGCTTTAAACCGTCAAGGGCATCATCAATGTCATCCAGACCCGTGTAGATACCCATGGTATCCAATTGGTTCCTGGACCTATGCTCGTAGGTCTCTTTGGCTTCCTGAATCTCTTTCCCCTCCAGAATCTGTGCTTCCGTTTTAAAGTCCTGACTATAGGATCGGATCTCACGGGATTTGCTGGCAAGATAATCAAGGGCGGCTTCGACCCCCTTCATTTTTGCTTTACCCACGGTCCTGCCCACAAAGGCGATCTCGTTGGTTTCCGTCAGAACTTCTTTAAGGGCTTCCCTGTCTTGGTCTTCCTTTATACCCCTGAGAACTTCCTTGTAGTTACCCCCTATGTGGGGTTTCTCTGCCAAGATCTGGCTGAGGGTGACCACGACATCTTCACACCCCGGCTCATCGTTGAAATGGTCAAGGAGGTTGGTGTAACTAGGAACTTCCACGTAGCGGGAAAAATGGTCCTTGATCCGGAAGTAAATCTTTTTGAAGGACTCCTGCTCACAACGTATGTGGGAGCGCTGGAAAGAACGGAAGTTCTCCAGTAAGTCTTCCCTGTCTATTGTGGGCCTATTAGCCTTAGGGATATCAATGAGTGATCGAAAAGCTCTCTCTAACATACCCTATAGGACTCCTTTCATCTTAGGTTTGGACGCTGCCAGCGACTTCAACTCTACGTGGGAGAAATCCCCTAGTAAAGTTTTCAAATTGTCGGAGTACTCCATGCATGCATCAAAGTCGTTGGTGGTGTAAATCCAGGTAGCCTTTCCTATGGTCTGGCGCCCCTGAATCAATTCCACTACACAGGTAGGGACCGCCACGTTACTCACGCGGGTGTTGGCTATGATAACCACCAAGTCCCTAAAGTTAACCAGGTCCAGAAAGCGTCGCTCCGAGTCCTTGGGTTGCTCCACGTAATAGTTCTGAACTATATCCAGGCCGTTACTTACATGCCCCATAAACTTGCTGCTCTTACGATGGTACACAAAGGCCGCTTTCACTGCTATAAGGAATTGGTCAAGTGACCCCTCAAACCAGAAGTCTTTGGTTAAAGGGTACTGAGCTGCAAACTTCTCTGCCAACTCACTGGATATCTTTGGAAGCCTGGGGTTGCGGAGAGCGGGGTAGGTATTCTCTACCAACTCATTACGACGGCACTCACATAGGACTGACCTAGAGAAACGGACGGTCCTGTCCGGGTTCTTAGTGGGTCGGGGCTTTCCGTCGTGGACGATGATATTACCGGTACCCCCACATTTGACACAATTTCGGACGGTGGTGTTACCATCAATATCAATTTTTGATATCTGCATTCAAATCTCCTACCCAATATAAAGGGCCGGACTCAATTTTTTAACTAAAAACCTCATCAAGGGGGTAAAATACCCTCTCTGCGGGCCACTCTTAAAACAGAATCATACTTTTAGTAAAGCCTTCTTTCCCTTCAAAACTTCCAATACCTGTGAACTCACGGTCCCTTTAATCACCAGATCGTGCACCACACATGGGGTAGCACTATTACTGCCTAACGATTTTGATTTCTGCATACTAAAACTCCTACCCATTATAGGGGCATACACGGGATTTTTTAACTAAAAATCTCGTCGAACAGAATATTAACTTCACCGCGATCGTCCAGCATGTCATCCGGAATATCCGCAAGTACGCCGTCGAACACCAGGGCTCCAGTAGCCTGGGCACCAAGAACCTTCTCATTCAGCTTCTTTTTCATCACCAAAACATCCAAGACTCTGGCATCTATGGTTCCAGAGGAAACTAAATGGTACACCAGCACGTTCACATGGTCGCTTCCTATGCGACGAGCACGTCCTATGATCTGGACCAAGTCGCCCCATGACCACGGTGTATCGTAGAAAACCAATACACCCGATGTCTGCAAATTGATGGCGGCACTTCCAGCTTCAGTGATGTAAATGATCTCCACGTCACTTTCCTTATCCTGGAATACCTCCATGGCGGCAGCACGCTGTTTATCGTTCTCATCCCCGGTAACCCTTACGCTCTTCAGTCCTAGTTTTTCAGTTATGGACTGCAGACGCCTAATGCCACTCTTGAACCGTGTGAAGACAATGACCTTGGACCCGAACAACTCACCTTCCATCAGGTCTGCGAAAGCTTCTTCTTTGGCCGAAGTACCTGTTTCCTCTGGGTCTAACCACTGGGGGCCATTGGCAATGAGCTGGCAAAAGCCCAGGGCGGAGGACTTGTTGTTTTTTAAGAAGTCCCCCGAAAGGATCTCCTCATATTTTTCACTTATTTTCTCATAGTGGTCCCGGAATTTCTGGGGGAGATCCGTTCCGGACTCCTCAGCAGCTTCCATCTTCTCTGTCATTTGAAGGTAGGTCTGCTTCACCCTACCTTCGTAGACGATGCCTGCCAATGCGTCCGCATACAGCTTGACCTGAGCGGGTGACATGGCGAATTCGATTTTTTTGGAAACGATCCCGGGGAGATCCTTGGCTACATCCTCCGCAGACCTTTTCAGGAAATAGGGGTCGATAATACTCTTGAACAGGGGTATGTTCTTGTAATCCTTAATCTCCTTCACCATTCGGGGCTTACCACCCTTCATAGGGACGAATTTCATTTCTTGGATGGTAAATTCATCTTTCCACTTGGTGACACCCGTGAATAGCTTAGGAACAATGATTTTGAAGATGTAGTAGAACTCAAGGAGGCGGTTCTTGATAGGTGTAGCCGTCAAACCGTATACACGGACAGCGGACTCCACCATGATCTCGGCACCTATATGGGCCTTGGACTTATGGTTCTTAAGGGCCTGGACTTCGTCGAAAACGATCATCAAGTCTTCACCCATGGACTGAGCTAAAAGATGTGGTTCCATCTGCAAGGGATAGTAACCCGTGATGAACACATCCACTTCAGGTGCGACCTCATTATACTGTGCCAATCGGGCGTCCTTACCCGTTACCTTACGCTTGGACCCCTTGGGCCGGTACGAGTTATCAAGGACGTGGTATGTTATCCCCACAAGAAACCTTTCGATCTCTTTACCCCATTGGATTTTAGAAGACTTGGTTGTGAAGACTAAAAGCTTCAGCTTGGGGTTGGCATTTTTCGCAATCCCGTAGGCTGTGAGGGATTGCAAAGTTTTACCTAGACCGGGGTCGTCCGCCAATATCATGTTGTTGACAATGGCCATGTTAAGACAGCCTACAGTCTGATAATCGCGGAGTACAGTACTCTCTTTCAGGTACGGGCAACTCTTTACAGATAGTTTGCCCGCTTCGCGAACCTTCTTAATCTGATCGTAATTAGAGGGCACGGTGTAAGTGTGCGGTACAGACGCTCTAGCCATTGAAACTCCGGTGGATCTCTATTTTTAAGAGACCCTGTAATATATGCTATGGGTGTCCAAAAATGAACTAACTTTATGGACTACTTTCTCGAAAACCCAGCTTTCTTCTCGGTGAAGCTCAAAACCACTCTATTTACCAGGTGGGCGGACTTCACAAGCCCTATGGACTTGGCAGTATCTTTGACTTGATTCAAAGTGTTCTTCAACTTATCCGCAGACTCCTGTGCCTTGTCAATCCCGTTGTTGGCATCCATGGAGTCGTCCTTAGAGAACCTCTGCTCGCCTTCTTTTTCTTCCTTGCGGGCTTTGTCTACGGGTTTGAACTTAGAAGCACCTTCAGGTACTTCTTTTTCCCCTGCCCTGAGGATATCGGCAATTCTACGAGAGGTGGCCTGGTCCACGTTTCCGTTGGGCCAAACCAGGGCATTGCTGCCGGGACCTGCGTACATGAGAGACTTCTGATCCACAAACTCGGGCCCTATGGAACCAAACATGTTCTTCACATTGTCCGTGGCTCTTAGGTGGGTGATAATTTCTTCGGTCAACTTATCCTGACCATTGCTATCAGACACGTCCACAAAGACGATCGATCCATCGCGACCCAACTCCTTGGCATCCCTTAGCGACCCCATCTCTTGGAACGGGTAGGACCTAAAGGCTTTTAGGTCTTCCGCTGACAGGACGGACCCGTCGGGAAGTTTGGTTACCGATGGGGTAGGAGGGGTCACATAGGACCCACCATTGGCCATACCCCTACGAGGACTGTTCATAGGGATACGCACCAAATAGGGCTTTCCCTCTAGGGCGAACTTCCACAGTACCTCTGCCCATTTAAGGTTGTCGCCGATCCCGTTAAATGAACCGTCTTTCAAATCTTGGGCAGGGACATCCATCTGGGGTCCGTATTCGAAAAATACCTCTCTACCCCCATCACCATGTTTACGGGTGAGGTAGGTTACCACATACACGTTGCTGCCTGGATCCGAATCACCAGGTGCCACACTCAATTGGTTCACAGTACTGCTTACAGAGTTTTCCATGTTAACGACTCCCCCCGTCATTCTTCTTTAGAGAGCCCAGAAAAATCTCCACGCCGCTCTCGCTCAAGTCCACCCCGTAAGAAATTTTCACTTTGTTACGAAGCCCCGATTCCAAATCAGATATTTGTTGATGTCTTTCTTTTGTGATTTCCACTGCTTTCTTGAACACCATCATTAGGCAGTGCTCCAGATCGGGCTTGACCTTGTCCAGCCCCTTTACGATCGAATCGAACGAAACTACCATCTTGTCCACGGGGTACATATCCCTGAGGAACTGGTAGGCCTTAACCATCAGCAACTCATTCTTCTCTTCTATGTAGGAAGACAGTTGGTGGTCATCGTAGGAGCTAAAATGATTGCGAAGGAAAAACACACGGACGCTGCTCTTCATGTCTTCCTTCATAAGTTCCACCAAGCTTTGGTAGAAAAGGTATTCCTGGCTGCCAGACTCCCCCGATCCACTGGAGAAGGATTCCTTCCAAGACAAACGGTAGGCTTCCAAAATAGTGTCCTTGACGATTACCAGGCGCTCTTCCAAGTAAGTCATCTGATCGTGCAGAATGAGCTTGGTTTTGATCTGGGTCATCATTGCCACGGTTTCTAATGTCTGGAAGAACACACCTGTGGCCACACTCTTTACAGTCTCGGGATCCTTGTTGTCCGGGGAATAGGACAGTTGTCCCTTCGCCACGTTGAATGACAACTTCTTGTTGGATATCATACGGAAAAGGAGAAACACTATGGCGCCTAGCATGGCAGCCATCTCCATTATTATGATAACCTTCTGACCGAATGTCAGTCCCGCAAACAATATGGTCATGTCGATGCCTTGAATAGAGTCCTTCCGTTTAACTCAAACAAATCCACAACATCCTTGCCCTGGAAGGGGTCAGTGCTAGGTATGGATTCCATGGAAGTGGTATCCGATGCCACCACGGCCAAGTAAACTTTGCCGGTGGGTCTTTCCTTCACCACATAAGATTGAAATACCTTGTAGGCTACACCGTCGAGAACAGCTTCGTACATGGTCTGGATCTTAGCAGCACCCTCAGAGGTGTACTCTAGGCCATCCACAACTTCCGCCACCATGTCCTGTATACCCCTCAGGGATACGGAACCGGCTCCAACGGTTACCCCGTTAGTGTCCGAAGCCATAGCGTCCGCAGCTGAACTGATAGGGCTTGCGTAGGTAGTGGACAGACCACTCACCAGAGCATCACCTGCATACAGATAGTCGTCGCTTGCGGCAGACGGCATGCGGCCCACCACGTTAGTGAACATGTCAGCGGAGGTGTCCGGGCGGACAAAAACCACATCGTCATGTAAACCTTGGGAGCCAGCCGAGATTAGGTTATCGTAAAGGGATACCAAGGTGTAACTTCCTAAACCATCGGAACCCGTGGTAACCGCAGAAACTCTGTAGCGAGCAGTGTCGCTAGCGGACAGCTTGAAAAAGTCCCCTTCCTGTATTTGACCCTTGTTCAAAAGTCGACCCACGTCGCTCTCGTAGATCTTAACAGTCATGTCGGACCCTACAGTAGCCGCCAGAACATTTAAAATTGTGTCCTGAGCGCTTCCCGAGCCATTGGAGCTGATCAATGCAGGTCCTTCGCATAGAACCTCCATCTGCTTGCCGGTGTCCAGGAGCATACCTTGATACCCACGAGTGTTGTACACAAATTGGATAAGCCCGTCCGTGGAGTCAGCCCAGCTGTCTAGGAAAGCACCAATTTTCATTTCACCAGTCAATGCCACGCCGCCTTGGGTCCAGGTCACTGTCGTGGGGTTGTTTTCGGCATCAGGGAAAACCGGTACGGTGTACATGGGCAAGTTGGCCCTGTTGGTACGTAGCGCCGTGGCAGGTATGGACTCGAAATAGGTGTACCCTGATTCTTTTCTCAAGAAGTATGGGGTATACGTGGGCTTGTCCACAGACCCTTCCAGGAATGAGCACATGCCTTTAATGGCCTTCATGTCGTAACCTACCGCCACAGAATCGGAGGAGAAGGTATACTTGGTACCTGATACGATGGAGACATCCAAGAAGGTGGCCTCCACTGTGTTCACGACCCCCTTTCCTTCCTTATTAGTCTCAAAAGATTTTGTACCCAGGTATAGGGAGACTTCCACGGTGGAAGTCTCACCGGGTAGAGCTGCAGCCACACCTATGGTCAAAAGATTTTGGTCTAACCTTGTGAAGTTAATGGTCTTGTAATCACCCAGAGTACCTGTGGAATCTTTGCGTCGCACCGAACGAACACCTAGCACAGCTTGTCCCGTCTGGGGGAGAACCATACCAGGGAGATCCAAGTAAACAGAGTTGGGGCTTTCCACAGTAGCTTCGATGAAAGCCACTTGTCCAAAATTCACAATGTCCTGATCGCCAGTACCCAGTAAACGGATCTGGTCCCCGTATGAATAGAAGCTGCTCCTATTGTACAGCTCCACAGGATTACCGTACTCGGCGTTGATTATCGTATCTATGCGTTGTTCCAAAACTTTTGATGGTATGTCCCTGAACCCGTAGGATCCGTTGGCCGATATACCCAAGTCGTATTTAAGGTACCAATCCTCCGAGGGGGTACCCACAAGGGATGTGACCACGATGGAGTGGTAGGTGCCGTTATAAGTAGAAGTGATTGTGTAATCCACACCTTCTTCCTTCCACCCTGACACCGAGTAAACAAAGGCATCGTCCAAGAACGGTTCCGCGATGCTCTGACCTGAAATGGGGTACCCTGATAGGCTCAGAGTAAAAGAACCAGCTACCCATGCCGATACAGGTATTTTCCGCACATTGTTGTCCTGGGGCACTTCAGTGTTGCAGAAAGACCTACGGGGGACTCCGCTCTTAATAAGACCCATGGTACTTACCAAGCTGTCGCTGTCCAGCTTATCCGCTGTTATAAGGTTGCTTCCACCGGGGGCTTCACCGTATCCGCCTGAAGCTAAACTGAGCTTACCCTTGGTTTCCCTGTAGGAACCCTTAGCCACACTCTTAATAGTCCTCTCGGCCAGCATCCTAGGATTGATGGCGCTTATAGCCACTTGCCTGCGAAGGTCTATGATATCCTGGGGATAGATCACGTCAGCGTACAGGTTGTCTGGACGGAAAGCATTTCCGTCCGACTTCTTACCGGCGTTGTACATGGCCATAGGGTCCGTAGGATCAAAACTGGTTATGGGGCTTGTCGAACGCACTCTGCGAGACACCAAGAACATAGGGATGGCGTAGACGTAACCGTCAACGGTTCCTAGGGTAGTCTGGTCAGAGGAACTCCCGTTACCCGCACGGTACAGGCCGGGATCTCCAGCGCTGCCCATGTTTACAAAATTCTTGGTAGAAGCGGAGGCAGCCCCCCCTCGGGCAAACACGCTTGTGTTGAAGCCATCGGGATTCGCGTTGAGATCTATGGAGTAACCCTTCTCGACACGGACGCGGTACTTAATTTGGACACGGCGGGAAGTTTCAAAACCTATGCCCTCATTGTACAAGTCATTTGTGACCGAGGCGTAAGCTGTCTGGTTTCCGTATTTCCTAATGGTGTCCTGGTAGGATACCAACTCGCGCCACACTTCCAGGAATACAAATTCCGTGAAGGTGCTGCTATAGTCACCCATAAGGATAAGGTTGTGGTTATCCCCTGTGGGGGTGCCCGTAGCGGATACGTTAATGGGCCAGCCGTTAACCATGGCTGTGTTGGTCTCTCCGTCGGAGGCCAGGTAGAAGGAGTTAGTGAGTTCCTTAGAGGTAAGGATCTCCCCGCTAACAGCCGAACTGAAAAGGGAATCAATATTGTCAGAATACTTTAGGGCACCTTTCCTAAGGAAACCAGAAGGTAGGTGCACGGTATTATTGCTCCGACTCTTATCGGAGGTTATCTGCCCATCGATGTCCAATTCGGAAGTGAGCACCGGACGGTGGGTCAGGTGTACGTTGCTATCCCAGTTACGATCTTGGGTCTGCAAAACCTTAGGTTGCTCTAATCCATAGTTATCAGGCATTTATGCTCTCCCGCTTACCTGGGATTTGGCAAGGATACTTCCCTGCAGAAGCTCCAGGGGCTCCATAACATTCATTTCAGTGTTCGGGACGCTGGCAAGAAAGCCCACGAGATAACCGTAGGCTTCCTTAAAATCTTCAATTAGAGTTCCGGGGATGGACCAGTGGACGGGGTTACCCGTCAGTGCTCGGAAGGTCTCTTCTAAGCAGTATAAGGGGGCCAGGGCAGTTACGAGTTTCGTGGAGGCCACCTTGATGGCATCAAATGATGCCATCACGTCAGGGATAAGAATGGAGTGTATGTACTTTCGGTCGTCCGGTGTTACGGGTGCTCCGCTCTTAATTCTGTAGGCCAATCTGCCCACGGACTTCTTACCCATATTGCAATTGAAACCCAAGTTATCGAAAACTTCTTCCAGGTAAGGGATCTTGCTTTTTACTTCGTCAAGACTCTTAACCACGTCTTTGACACCCCACATACTCTCTACGAGACGAACCCGGGTTATGGACTCGGTCTTCTCCAACATATGCTCAGCGTATTCTACTAAGCTACCCAGCTGATTCCCGTATGCCTCCAGGTTTCCCACCAAATCCTTTGGATTGAGGGAGACTCTTGGCGCCGGTATTACGGCCCCGGGGCTATTCTGCTGGATAGTTAGATTGTCTGAACCCAAGTCATCAACGAGTTTTTCTAAAAGGCGATTTTTGAATTCCTCGGAAGGGTACTTACCCGCCGAGTCCCATTCACCGTCATAGAAATCAATCTTCATCCCTTCATACCACTTGTCCCTGAAGGCCTTAGTTATGATGGAAGCCATCACTGGAATGATCTCGGAGAACGGATCTTCGTTGAGGTTTGAATCCACTACTCTGTAACCGTTCACAAGACCCAGAGCTAGATCTCCGTCGGCCGCGATGGTGAACACATCACCATCGAGATCCAAACGACCAATTTGCTCTACAGTCTTAGACGATGCTTTTTTTAGTATCCTTCTCACGGAGCGGTACCCCAACTTACGTTGTGATCCTGATAATGATCGTAAAGGCCATGGAATTGGTTTTGTTCAAAACAGGGAATGTCCTGTAATTGACCAGAGTACCGGTATCCTTGCCTACACTGGCATCACCACCGTACAGACCCATTTCAACCAAAGCCCCTACTGCATCACTTTCTTGGAAATTGAATGCGTAGTCGACGATGTTGGTAGGGTCCACGGACTCAGTACCATCTTCAGGATTGATATACGTGGACGAGGTCACGGGTATGCGAAGTAATTCGGATTCCAGCTGGACCTGGTTGGTGGTAGGTGCCGGAGGGTCTTGTAAATCCCAAGACGGATCCCCTGTTCCTACGGCCAAAAAAGTTATGCCACCGGTGGGTTCAGTACTGTCTTTAAGAAGACGGGCCACCAGGATAGAGGCAGTGTTCACGATCACGTTGGGGCGACCCCAAGAGTACACCTCTTTGCCATTCTCAAAAGCCCGGATTGTTACAAATCCCTTGATGCCTTTGGTGGCCTCTTCGAATCGCTGCACCAAACCTAGTTTGACGCCTACCTTGCGAATTCTGTGTAAAGTTTCTTTCATAAGACTCATGAGTAACCCTTACCTTTTCAGTTATTTGTTATCTGATCCGTTGCCCCGTAAGTCCACGCCGAACAAAGACAAGAGGACCTCTATACATAAGAGGTCCTCGCGATTAGAAGATTATCCTGGGACTTGTTTGAATTACGGTGTAATTCTTACAAATTCCTCGATAGAAATAATGTCGATTGTGTTGTCAGGTAGCAATTGACGTATCACTGTGTTCCTCAATTCGTACTGGGAATCGTTCAAACCCGATGTATCGTTGTAGTCCGCCAGCTTGATTAAAGCATTGGGGTAGGTCCCCGCCGCAACGATACCCATGCTTTCAGACGTGATCATCAAGGTGCCCCTGAAGGCATACTCCTCGAAGTCCTGGTTGGCCACATTCCAGTAAAGGACCCTCAGGGAATCGGCATTGTCATCCATGGCTTCCTGGAAGGGTTCCTGGATAAGACCCATGCTAACCACTATCAAGTCCTGATCCCAGTTACGGAACTTAACCATCTTGTCGGCTTCGGACTCCGTCAGTAGGTGCAGCTTCCTGCTTCCCTGATCGTTAATTTCCGAATCCAAAAGGGGAGGAGATCCCGGGGCTGGCCCCTCACCGGGGTTACCCGAAAACCAATCACTGTCATTGCGTGGGTACGGATCAGGATCGGGATCAGGGAAGGCGACCTCCATCAACCAGGGGCTGTATGATGGCCCTGAGAAACCGGTGTAGAACGGAAGCATGCTCTTAGCATCTAGGATCTTCCTTCGAACCACGTTATTCATCAGCACGTCCGAGCGCTGGAGATAAGTCGTGGTGACCTGATAATCGTACCTTCCCGACGGAAGGGGGAATCTCCGGTCTATTCTTACCGTGTTGTAGTTTAGGACCTCCACCACAGTAAATTCGTACTGGTTCCCATTTTGGGAAACTGTAAGCAGGGTACCCCTACGCAGCCTGAGCCAATTCTGATCCACAGACTTCAGGAGATCCGAGGCTTGTATAGCCATGAACTTTCCTGATATCTTGGAGGGGATGACGTACTGGTAGGTTCCCGACGCACCGGTGAAATTATGATCCAAACGGATGGTCTTTCTGTTGATCACTTCCGCGATGACGAACTCCTGCATGGACCCCCCAACGCGGATTTGGAACTCGCTACCCACTTGCTGGTCCGACCAGTTCTCATCCCTAGACTCCACAGTGTCCGACCCTAGTGTAGCCACAAGGTTACCTTCTATGTATCCGAAAAACATCCTTTCAACATAGTCACGGTAGTCGTTCAATCTCAATTCTCTATTGGGGTAGTACTCTTCCTTATACTGCAGGGAGATATCAAAACCCCTATCCTCACAGAATGGGGATAGCACGATGTCCTCATCACCTTCCACGGTAATGGCTTCCACCGTACCTGCAAGCGTCTTAATCCTACCCTTGTCGAAGTACTCGGGGATGGGTACGTACTCTACCTGCCCACTAGGGACGGCGTCAATAACCGCTGAAGCGGATACATCGAAGGCACCGTCTATTCCTTCTGTAGTGGTACTATCCGTAGGCACAATGTATTTCTGGAAAGCGTACTTAGCCCAACTGGTGAAACTCCTGTAGAAAGGAGGTACGCCACCCCTCAACTGGGTCAACGGGGTTAATCCGTTGAAGATGTAGGCATCGTTTAATTCTAGATACTTGTCCGTGTCGTAGAGGTATTCCCCGCTCTGCGTTACCCGGTAGCGGTTGAACTTACTCATGGTTCCTGCAAAAGATCCTTTTACCGCAGGCAACTGGTAGTCATTCAACTTAAACGTGTCCAGAGAGTTCCAAACGGAACTTTGGCTCAGATCGAAGGCATTGTAGCGGTACCCGTAAAGGGCGGGCTTAGTGTACTGACTTAAATTGGTATTCTCTCCTGAGAATGGTGACGGATCTGTTACCAAGGTATAAGAGGAGTTCACTCCATAAACCATGTCTGCCAAATGCTGATCAGAGTCCATCATGAAAGGGTAGTCCCTACGCTTGGCCTGGTAGTAATACTGGAAAGTTACAACGGAGCCAGCGGGGGGTAAAAAGTTAAGCTGCACATGACCTAGGAGAGGTCTGATGAATTCTATGCCACCCAGGGTCTCCACACCGTCTATGTACACAGCTACGTCACTTACCGTGGCAAGATCCCCCGTGTAATCCAATAGGGGGTACTCATTGAGCTGGTAGGACATGGAGTTCCCGAAATACGAGTAATCCGTGGCGGGTGTGGCATACACGGCATCTTCCACTTGGGACAAATCCCTATCATAGTCCAAGTCCCCGTATCCCATAGGAACCCCACTTTCCTCGACAGCCGCTTGGTAGGGCGACGGGGCAAAGGGCCACTGGAAATACACGACAGGGTTACTGGCAGGCACCACGCTAAAACCGGCGGGTACGTTTCCACCTGTACCCGCTGGGACACCGGGAGTGCCCGCTGGGTTACGGCTGAATCTCTCTTCTGTCAATACAGGGTACACCGTGTGGTAGTAGTAGTCGAAGCGAACCTCGGACCCCGCAGGTGGAAGGAAGTTAAGGGTGATGAGCCCTTCCCATGCGGATACACTCTCTATGCCGTCTTCAACCCTACGGTTGTTGATGTACAGAGTGATGTCCTCAGGAGTAGCCAAATCACCGTCTTTGTTAACGAGGGGTACCCTTTCTATCTGAAAGACATTGGGGTCCTCTGAAATCTGAACGTAAGATGGCATGTCCTGAAAACCGTCACCACTTGCTCCTTCTCCTACGTCAGGTGTGACGAAGATCTGGTGGTAAATCTTAGGCGTGGGGTAATCGCAGTTGTCCCTGAAATCTTCGTATAGAGGAATCAAGAGGTACCCGTCCTCCCCGATTTGTAAGGCGAACGGACAGCTGCTGTCCTGTATGACGTTTCCTTGCTCATCCCTTTCTCGGATCACGCTGCTTTGGAAAGCAGTGCTCTCTATCACCAAAGGTTTGAACTGAGCGTACCAATTTTCAAGTACAGCGTCGGGGGTGTTATAAAAGTTGAAGCTGCCAGGGGCTTCGTTACCAAAAAACCATACCTCGGCCCCAGGGGCTAAATCCCCTACTTCGATACGATGTATGCTTCCCTCTGCGGAGAAGTATTTGTAGAAAACAGAAACGGAGCTAAAGACTAGCTCAGTGCTACCCACAAGGGTGATAACCCCACTGTCCCCATCCACGGACTCCACCACGCCTGGGATCCACTCGGCTCCTACGATATCGGAACCCTCGGGCACCTCTGCTAGCCTGTAAAGGCTGTAAACCTTATTGGGTAGGTCCGTATAGCGGTAGCGGTAGGTGTTACCATTGGGGTCCATCGCGAACCCGTTAGTGTCGCACCCCGTAAGCAGCATATCGTCTCCCCAAATCAGCCTCGTGTCAAACAGGGCATGGGCAGGCTTAATGAGGGCGGTAAAGTAGTATAGATCCTGAATGATAACGGATAGGTGCTGAAGCTCCTCGTTGGTAGCGTCCGTTAGAAAAATATCAGCCACCAAACGATGGGTATCCTTGATGGTGTAGGGTGAGTTTGTCCTACGTGCTTCTAGATACAGCTGCCTCAGGAATACGGGTATACCTATGATATCCGAAAGGGACTTATCGATATTGGCTGCGGTGCTACCGCCAAGATAGGCGGTGCGTACTTTTAACAGAAAATCCCTGTAAGTCTTATCTGTGTACTGAACCCCGCCGGCCTTCTCATTAATGAACAGCATGTCTCCCAGGATCTGGAACAGATAATCTGGGCGTGTGTTATCAAAGAACTGGTCGTCCGCGATATCACCTAGGGACTTAAGAGCTCTTTCCCTCTCCTCACAGAAAGTGCGGTACAAACTAGCTATGCGACTGGTATCCACGTCAGGATAGTTGTCGGCTAGATTACCCAACATTCTGCGAACAGAGTAGGAGGCCCTGTCGCCGATGAACTTCTCAAACTCAGCTCCCGAGGGGAATCTAAGTCTGCCAAGTTCTTCAAGCTTATTCAAGTTTGATTTCATCTATTATCTCCAAACCCTTCATTACCGGATGAGGGGCATTCCCGGAACCTTGTACAGAGCGATGATAGCGTTACCGTCTGGTCCAGCTATCAGCTCATTATCAAGGGAGGTGTTCTCGTACGAAGTCACCACAGCCATCAGGACTTCTCCGTATAGGGCGGGGGACGTGATTTGAGAGCGAACTCTGACCAGGAACGGGATCATCAGCTTACGTGGATTACCCAGCATCATACCTTCAGTCTTGAACACCATGGTCTTAGAAGCTGACCCATAGTAGGACCTACCTAACCGGTCCACAGAGGGTTCGGACAGGGTTAGTACCCCGCTAGGACGTCGGGATACTCGGAAGGGCATTGTTAGGTACCCCTCTTCTTCCAGGAAGGTGTTGAGCTCTAGACCGTATAGGTTGAAGAAGTAAGAGGGGTTCGACAGGTTATCAGCCACGGGTATTTGCTCCAGGGGGTTCTTGTACATAGAGGACCTAATGCCCCCGCCTGTACCCTGCGAAGAAATCACAAAGCTGGACGGACCGTCAATCATTTCCACACTTAGGGTGGAGGGGAGTGGTCCCAAAGTCTGAGGAGCCCTCGATTTGTACGTAACTATGGCCGAGGCGTTACCTGCGGCATTCTGGAATTCTGTGATCTCCTGAATGACAGCCACGATGATCAGTCCGTCGGCAAAAGCCGTACCGGTGATACTGGTTATGTATCCTTCTGAATCGTACTCCACTGAATCTACGGGTACTGTAGTGTAAGGAGTGTTGGTGGCCAGCCAAACCGTAGGTTTAGAGTTACCATCCAAATAGTTCATGGTGGCCAGTCCTACCACTTTCTCGTTGGGGAAAGTTACGGACGTGCTCCCTGAGGCGCTCTTCACCAAAAGCACACACTTGTAGGATTTGTACACTCCCTTGATGGCGCTATCAAAAACGGAAAGGTAGGGGCTTCTGTAGGCATCTATAGACTCACCACGGTCATCCGTGCTTTGGCCGATGGACTGGGTGGTTATACCCGAAGCTTCTGTTTCCAAAGTAGTTATCTCGGCAATGATTTCAATATAGCTTCCCTCGGCTATGGTGTAGGTGTTTGCAAGGTTCACGACCAGAACGCTAGTATCGCTTCCAGCCCTATCCACTACGCTGCTTACCTTATACACACCACCGTCCACTAGGTTACGAATCTCCCGCACGGCGTAAACGAAGTACCCCTCGTTGTTTTTAGGGATTCTGATTTCCGTGGTATTGGCCAAGATCTCTTGGTAGATGTGCAAACGGAACATAGAAGCGTTCTGCTGTACGTTACCACCAAAACCGGTAGCCGTAGCTTCCACGTAGTTAGTGTAACCTGGGATGCCTCCGTTTAGCCTACGCACCACTTTACTTTCCACATCGCGATCGATGCCGTAGTAATTGTACGAAGATGCAGGAGAACCTTGAACCACGTTCTTAATCTGCAATGGGCTGTCGGGTATCTTCGACAATCCAGGAGAACCGTAATCGATGTAGGCGCCTTGGACAACATAGTTCACGCCCTCTCCCTCGTATACACCTGTTTCCCCAAATACGAACACAGCCTGAGGCGTACCCATGCCTGTGAAGTAACCGGGGATATCCGAACCCTCAATACCAACGGGACCGTCCTGGGTCACACTGTAAAGAGCATGGTAGTAGGAAGGATCGTGGTTGTACAAACCATTCACCAAAGGAGCGAACTCGGCAGTAACAGGTGGGCCCGAGAAACCGGGTAAGGACAAAGCGCCGGTTTCGTCCTGCTGGGAACCTTGGGCAAAACCAGTGATGCCGCCGACCGCCTCTGAATTGATATCGCCGTTGGCAAGAGCTTCCAAGTTACCCTGGGAGATTTTGTCCACATAGGTCAGTAGCGAGCCGGCCTGCCCACCTTTGGAGGGTTCGCGAATCATAGAGGTAGCCAGGCTACCTTCCATAAGAGCGTCGAAAGCCGATCCCAGCAGTGCGGAGGTATCTACATTACCGGTTTTCCTGCGGATGTCCAAAATGTCATCTTGCACGATGTCTTCATAGGTCAGCCCGTCTGGGCGGATGGCACCAATGGAATCGATGGACGATCCGTTAATGTTGGTGTCAGCGTTATAGGCCTGCTGATTCCTGCGGGTAACAAGGAACATGGGGATGGCGTATGTGTAGCCGTCCACAGTGTTGCGACACAGTGACCGCCATAAACCGTAGTCCCCCGTGCTTGCCCCCATGTTATCGAAAGCATAGCTACCCGCTTCTCTAACAGAAGCGTTGGGTCCTCTGCTGAATACATAGGAAGAACCTAGTCCCGCATCGCGGTAACTGGAAATGTCCACACCCTCCACTACACGAATACGGTACTGCACCTGTGTTCTTGCTGAGGTCTCGGTTTTTATACCGGGGTGGATAGAGTCGTTTCTGAGATTCAGATCTGCGGGGGATTCGTTATTCCCTTCGAAGAAAACCTTGCGCTGGGTCTGTTTAACCAAGTCCGTATCTTGGTTCTCCCACAGACCGCTACTAGCGTCGTAACGGGCGATCTCGCCCTGATCCCCAACAACCCAACCGTAGTCCACTCCTGTGAAGGAAATACCGTACATGTTGAAGGTAGTCGGAGAATCCTCTACTACCCACCGAGCACCCCCGTTCTGAGTAGACAGGACCAGTCCGTTGTCTCCCACTATCCACGCCCTGTCGCCCATGGAGAATCTGATCTCTGTGGACTGGGTACCGTAAATGGTGGCTGCGTTAGCATGTGAAAGGTAAGCTGACTCTGTGTAGCTAAGGGTGGCATTGAAAACAATCTCCCCTGTGTCAGCATCCTGCACCGCGTTGATGGCGCTAACCAGGTCAACGTCTGTGGGGTACTGTGCCAGAGGTAGAGTTACTTTATGTTCCTGGAAGTCGTCGGCGTCTTGGTAAGTCAAGATTAGATTCTTGGGGCCGATCTCGTATGCAGCGGAACGGAAAATATTCGCCTGTCGTATGGACAGATTGATACGGACAGGGTAAGAGTTCAGAATCTCGATGTTGTTCAAGTTCTGGGTAGTTTTTGAATATGCAGGGATGTTAGGGTTAGTCTCGGAGGCAGGATTGTAGATAGATACCGAGATGTCCGACCACCGCAGACCACCGTCAGTCGTACGCAGGATCATACCGTTGTCGCCCACTACCCAACCATCACTAAGGTTCACAAAACGTATGCCCTTCAGATTGTTGGTGACGGTCACTTCTTGCAGAGGCTTAGACGGGTCCGCTGTGGTTATGGGCTGTACTGTCCAGGTCTGACCACCGTCCAATGTTCTGAGGTATTGACCATTATCTCCCGCGGCCCATCCTATGGATTGGTCGTAGAAGAAAACAGAATTCAGGTTGTTGGGGGCTCCGTCGCTGTTTAAGACCAAAACAAAGTCGAATCCGTTTTCAGATACCAAGATCGTTCCGTTGTCACCTACGATAACGATGTTACTACCACTAATTACTGAGATAGCATTCAGGGAGTCCAATGCGGGGATGGCCAATTGGGTCCAAGTCCCCCCACCGTTGTCAGTCTTGAACAGGGTACCGTTGGCGCCGGCTAAGTAACCCACGGATGCAGTTAGAAACTTAACGGCATTGATTGCTACCGATGTAGGGGTAGGTTGGGAGAGCCAAGTGACACCACCGTTGTCGGTCTTCAAAACGATACCATTATCACCCACAGCCCATGCCAGATTCTCACTGACGGCGCAGACGGATTTCAGCACGCCTATCTGGGTAAGATCCGTTGGTGTGGTGATACCGGTCATTTCGTCACTGACCAAACCTCTCCACACTTCCAAAAATACTCCGTCTACTCTGGATCCCGTAACCAAGGGGTACTCGTCCATGTTCACCACGTTCACGTTTCCTAGGGTGGTATCCGTGTTGGTTACATGTATGGGCCACCCGTTGACCAAGGCTAGCTCGGGGAGTGGGGAGCTGGGGTTCTGGGTATAGAAAAAGTTAGGATTACCTGGTTCAGCAAAGTGGGACTTGTAAGAAACCCATCCCGAGCTGTTGTCCACGGTAGTTTTACGAGCAAGGTCCGAAAGGAGCTGCTGCGCCAGATTGACTTCCGAGTCCAAGGGTGGTTTTCCCTCTTGGAACACCACGCTGTCATAAGAGTAGTTCTCGTTGTCGAAAGTATGGGATACGTTTTTTCCTAGATCCTTTGCCATTTTTTATACCCTGTCTCGTTAAGCTTCTTCAGCCGAAGCATCCACCCTGATGCTGGCGCTGTCCACTACCAATGTTTCAATATTGCTCACCTGAATGTCTCGGGCAAACTCGTTTTCGGGAGCCACGTACGTGTAATACGATGCGCTGTACTCCTTATTCTGGGGAGGGGCTCCATCAGTGGTGCTCACCAGAATTCTACCGTCCGCCAATATGTAACCTCTCCCTAAAGAAGAAGAAACGTCAAGGGGGCTTGATGCCATAACCAAAGCAGTGCTGCCTTCGTAGATGGCCCTGAACATATTTGAGGGTCCTCCGTTATCCAGCGTGCCGTAGTTCAGAACGGGTTGGTTGGATACGTAGGAGGTGACACCTCTGCTTGCGTTGCGGGTATACACCTTGAAGTTAGCGAACCCTATGTAATCCTGTGGAATGAATGATTCGTTCTGCTTCATCATGCGGGTTATGGGGAGAACCAGGGTTTTGACCCCCTCAGTATTTTTCACCAAACTGATCACATCGTCCACCATTAGCCCCTGGCCAACGTGAAGGTTGGATATGTAATTCCCCAGGGTGGTCTGTACTTTATTGGTCACACTGGTTTCTGTGTATCCCCGGCGCCTTATGATCTGGAGGTATATGTCCACGTAGTTCTGAACAGCTCCCTTAACCACCACGTCGGCAGTTGCATGCTGGGACTTATCCACGGTGTCCTGTACAGTCTGAAGGGCTTCGTTAACCGTGTACACCACCTTAAGATTCTGAGAATGCTCGTAGGAAACAAACACTTCGCTACCCGACCGAATCTTGCTGTAGGGCTGCATGTACAAATACGTGTAACCCGCTTGTCCGCCCTTGCCTATGGTGAAGTCCAAGTCCTTCTCGTAAGTGTCTATACCGTCTTCATCCGAGGAGACTACGATCGCATCAATGTCCACACCCTTCTTTGCCAACCGGAGAGGCTTCGTGCTCAGAAACACATGAGCTTCAGCAGTAACTGTCCTGGATGACTCAGTGGGGTAACCGTTAAAGAAATTGATGGCCACACCGTCTCTAGCGATGGTGGATTCACCATTTTGAAGAGGATCCTCCAGCTTGACCAGCTCGTAGCTTTCCGGAGGTAGTACACCGTCTACATCGCCCGTTACGGACACGATGGATCGGACTGGCTGGTTCGCCATAACGTAAGTGTTTGACCCCCTGTAGCGATAGTCCACCTCTATGACGTCTAGCGTAGCCATGCCAATCTTAAGATTGGAGGTGTTCTGGGACAGTTGGACTGTATCCCCATCGCCAAGACCCACTACGGCGCCGGCGGTGTCGTAGTTTTTACCGCGAGTCACGTTGTACACCCGGATAACTTCAAAGATAGGAGTGGCTGGTGTCACGTTAGAGTTATTGGTGCGGATCCTAAAATTGATGGCATCTTCTACAAAAAACTGTTCCTCGGAACCCTCGCCCGTGGGGCCGGCATAGGAGAAAGCTATGATGTCCTGCTTCTCCCCTAGGGTTTCGCTTTGCACGTAGATATCGACCTTACCACCCAAATGCCTCTTGCTGTCAGGATCTATGTCCCTCATCATCATGGGGTCACCGCCCTTCTCCACGCGAGCTGAGCGTACCCCCGGTACGCCTAGGGTCTTCAATAGATAGCCACCCTCAGTGCCGGTATCCACGCCAGCGATCGCTAGCTGTGTTCTGTTGGCAAGGGATAGGTTACTCTCGTTGTTGGTGCCGCCAGTGGTGGGAGACGTATTCTCCACTTGAAATCTAGGATCGGCGCCCGACACAGCATGGGATATCGTACCTGCGGGTACATTGGCCAAAGAACCAAAAGTGGTGGATATTATGTCGGCCTCAATTTCGTACCGCTTATCCACCGTGTTGTAAAAAACGGACCTCTCACCGTAGGGTATTCTTTTGGAACCCGTCACTCTAAAAGTCACGGGAGCGTTTGCATTACCCATTCCTGGACCAGTGGCTACAAGGGCCCCGTCGGAAATCAGTAATCCCTCCTCAGGTATGGAGTAGGCGTAGAAGAGGGCCTTTCCCTTAGAGTAGGTGGGGGACAGTCGAGATATGTTGAAGTTGGAAGCCTTCTTCTCAAAGAAGGAGTCAATGATGTTCTGAACAGCGTCCGCGTTGTTTAGTTTCAGCGCTAACCTAAGCCTTGTCTTCTTTACGGAAGTCTCCACCGGGTCGGACACACCGTCACCGTTTTCGTCGTCAAACTGCAGTAGGCCCTTGATAGATTCTGTCTGTGCCAAGAAGTCCTGAATAACGTAATAGTCCGAGTACTCCTCACTGATGGGGTCCAGCAAATCCTTGTAAACGGAAGCGGGCATCTGGTGGGCTTTTTTATTCTTCCCATAGATACGCTGCATAAGGGTAACTGTGATCTGGTCACGATTCCTTACGGGTATCTCATTGTACACGGCTGCAAACGTGATGAAGCGAGCACTAATCTCGGGGGAGAAAGGACTTTCTACCACGGCCCCTACATCGGGATCGTACATCACCGTGGTCATCACAAAATAGAAAGTGGTTGTCTGGTCGTAGTTCTGGTTGGGTAGGACCCCCGACCCTGTCAGACGGGCCAGAGCTTCTGAATTCAAATCGAATGAGTACTGGTTAATCTCTTTGTGGTACAAAGTGTTGGTCTTTACGATCACATCACCACTTTGCTGCTCAGTTGTACCAAGGTCACTATCGAAAGCTTTGACGCTCGACGGGTTAACCACATAGTCCGTGTTCATCAGACCGTAACCTTGGGTACCGCCACCGGCTTCCAGGGACACATAAAAGTTGTAACCTAAGAACTCACCAATGTACCCGTCTAGGTCCACTTCCGAGCAGGTGGGACGCAGAAACGTGTTGTTACGGTCTACACTGATACCCGTGGGTACGGGGGCAGAGATGGGGAGGTTAACTACGCTAGTGAATATTACTTCCACTTCCGTAGGGTAACTCGTTTCACCGGCATCTTCGTTTATGGCGTAGAACTCCACATACAGGGTGCTCCCCACGCTAACTTCATTACTTACCAGTGAACAGTTGAACGACCATGGTAGGGGCTCACCCACGTTATTCACCGTAGCCAGCGCAAAGGACACGGCCGTATCTAGGATGGGTCCTGAGTACACAGGATCTGCTCCTGTAGCACTATCCACTACAACAAAGCGGTAGCCCACCTTGGTCGTGGTGCTGTCAGCTGTTCCCGATATGATCTGGGACAGCGATGAGGTCCGAAAAGAACCTTCAATTGTGGGTACTAAAACTTCTGGGCTAGAAAGGGCCATCTTTACCTCAACCTAAACTGTGTCAAACTCATTACCTGAGTCATGTCGTACGGTTCCCCACTCTGGCTCGTGTACTGAACGTAGACACGAACGATGGAGGGGTCACTAGTGTCCTGAGTCACGTCTACTTTTTCAACGCTGTTCAGGACTTCATCACTGGTTACCAGGGGATTAAGTGCCTGGTGGGCGAGCTGCTGACTTTTCAAGTTCTCCAGGGAATTTCTAATGTCCGTCTGGATCTCCTGAGCTAGGATGGCGAAATCTGATATCTTGGATCCTACTAATTTCTTCAGCTTGGTCCCCACCCACGGATAGTACTTGTTAGTGTTCTTCGTGGTCACTATGGCTTTTTCCACTTCCTGAATCAGAAGGGGCGCCCCGGTTACTTGCTGGATCTCGTTCCTGTCGTCAAACACCATGTCATCTACAAATTGGGTCCCCAAACACTTGGGGCAATATTGCGACGGGACGTTATAGGTTATCTCGTACAACGGTTCTGTGTACATATCTGGATTTTTGAGCTCGATCTTGTGGTACTTGTCTTCGTAGACGGTCGCTTGGCTAAGAACGAATCCATAGCTGGCAGGGGACACCAATACCCCAAAGCGTGTCAATTCCAAATTTCTAAGGGAACCCACTGGGTAGGCTGGGTACAGGGACACCCTGTCAGAGTCCATGCGGACTCTTTCAAAGATGACCTTGTGGTCACACCTATTTTGGATCTTTATGTCGTTTGTTCCCATCGTACAAAACCATACCGCTGAAGAAGACCACAGCGAGAAAACACGCCTTCCCAAGGGCTGTGTTGGATTAGGAGATTATCCTAGGATGGGTACTAACGCAGCTCGTTTAGGAGCTTATTTATCTCCGCCACATAGCCCCTGACGGCTGTTTTAGTGTTACTGGCGGCAACGGACGACACCAAGTTGTTGTAGCGGGCCTGGTACTCCTGCTGGCGGGACAGGGGTATGGTGATTGACAAACGGAATTTGGCGAGCCTGTCCGTCCTTATGAACTCGGGCTTCTTTAGATATGCTCTACCGAAACCCTGACTCTGCCGGTCTTCCTGTAGGTTGGCTTCTTTTTCCTGGGCGCTGTTCTGTTCAGCGTTGTTATTCCTGGAGTCCTGTAGGGAATTCCTACTAAGGGGGTTCCGATTGGCGTCACAGTACCTCAAACTCTTCGGGTATTGCAAGGTTCTCAAGTACTCCTGAAAGTCTTCCACTTTCTTAGCCACGCTAACAGCCGGAACCGACTCCAGTCCCAAAATATCCCATAACCCCTTTAAGGTGGAACTCGTTCCGTTTACCGAGGCCTGCACGCCGTCGTTGGTATCATTTTCAATGGTGTAGTCCTTCTCAGCCATATCCCTTTCAAAATCCCTTACGATGGACTCCTCAGTGGTTATAGAGTCCAGCAGGGAGTTGTTAGCTAGGGAGAAAAAGGCTGCCAGAGCCTTACTCTTGGCAGGTCCTTCCGAGGCCTTCTTGTTGATTTCCTTCTTAGCGCTCTGTATACTTTTCAGTTTGGTGTTCATGGCCTGAGCCACCTTATTCACCGCTGTCTTTAGTTCCACGGATCCAAATATGGAAGCCGTTGGCAGACACTGAAAATCCTGAAGTTTTTTTTCGTCCAAAAACTTGAACTCATCCGGAAAAATTTTGAAGTACCGTGTGGACAATACCTTGATCTTGGTCTTTATTTCAACAATGGCCGAATCCACAGGTTTAACGGTACCAACGGGGGTCGCCGTCTTTTTGAATGCCAGCTCTATACCGGATAGCTTCTTAACCTGGTACTCCGTGAAAATGGCCAGGACGCTGTGCAAACCCGTGAGAGCTGCCTGGGCATCCCTCTCAAGATCTTCTAACCGCTTGCGTGATAACTCGTAACTAGCCATTTTCCCGTTCCTCCCCTTTAGCCACAGCCTCTTGCTCGGCCACCAATTTCTTGAGTTCCTCTCTCTTAAGGTTCACAATAAGGAAAGCATTCAGTATCTTGTGCTCGTATCTCCGGGCGATGGAGTCCTCACTTTTAAGAGCCAGCAAGGCCTTGTTCACGGCTACGTTAACATCCTGTTGGGATGGTCGCGTCTGGGGTCTTTGGGTAGGGTCTGAGTAATCCCTAAAGTTTTTGTTCTGGACTCTAGAAGGAGCGTCTGTGCGAGAGTTAATCCCTAGGTCAGGAAGCGTAGCGTACGGATTCCTAGTGGGCTTACCGTCGTCACCTATGGGGCTCATAGGAACCAAGCCCAAGGTGCGGAGGTAACTTTCTTCGGCCTTCTTTAGATCTGCAATGTGGTCCAGTCCCATCTGTATCTCATTACGTAGGGTTTCTATCTTCCTCATCCTATCGTGATGGGTGAGATCGATCATACCCATGAGGACCCTGAGGTCCTCAGCGCGGGGAGCCCCCGTATAACTGTTTAACTTGCGAATCATATCAGGACCCTCCAAACAAACCGGTTAGGAAGCCCATAATATCTTCGGCGTAACCGAAGTCAGTATCGTCCTCATTCCCAACCTTATCGGCCAGTCCCTTTCTACCCGCAGAAAACTGTGCCTTGGCTGATTCAAAATTTCCGGCTTTCTTTATCTTGTCCAACTCATCGGATGCTACGTTACCCAACTTATCGAAGCTAGATCCCGTAGGAGCTCCCACTACAAACATGAGACCTCCGTAGATGGTACAGTTGTTATCTGTGGCATCCAGGTACTGCCTTAGGTTAGAAGAAAAACCTGCTTGGTTTATGCGACTCTTAAGTCCTGCCACCCCACCGCTTTCCGAGGGGATGGTGAGTACCATGGCATTAGCACTGAACTGCAGAGCTTTTAGAGATTCCAAGAATTTTTTAATCTTTTCAAGGAGTACCGTGAGATCATCCACCCAATCCTGCAGGGTCTCTATAAGTTCTTCGAAATGCTTACTGGAGGATGTAGATACACCCTTCAGCCGGTCAGCCAAACTCTGAACTGACCTCAGTAAGGAATCCATTGATTCCCCCAGAAGACCCCTAAGAGTGACGTTGTTCCAATAGGGCGGGTCTCCGCTAGCCTTACCGCGAAGTAAACCGTCTGGAGTCTCGTAGGTGTTGAGCAGAAGGTCGCTAGGTAAACACGCAGAAGCTTTGGCAGAAGTGTACTGACTTATTACCTCTCCCTCCACTATGGACCCCGCGGAATCCTTAAATACTGGGACCACCTTATAGAAGTAGATTTCCCCGTCGTACACTTCAAAGTCCACGTACTCCAACTTGTTTTTCTTGCTTTCTTTAATGAGTACGGGCTTGCCATTGTTGAAGGCGTAGTCAACGTACTGGGTGATGGTCCTTCCAGCATTGAACGGACTGTCGGCGGGAACCCTTAGCAGATTACCCTTGTCGTCCAGCTCAGGAGTTCCCTCCTGGGTTTTGCTTCTGTATATGCGGTACCCGTAAATGCCAGGTATGCCCTGTGGAGCACCCCATGAAACTTTTATGCCGGGTAGCTTGACACCAGCTGCTGCGGATAGGTAATCGGTGATAGTGTCGTAGGTGCTTGCACTTTGGCCCTCAGTCTCGTAGTATAGACCAGGGGTGGCGTTTAGGGCTGTGACTGTGGACAGCTTAGAACCTGAATCGTCCCCCTGCAGGAATTTTACAAGAATGGATAGATCCTTTATAACATCCCCTGCATTGGTGCCCGCAGTTAACAAGAATATCACGGAGCCCAAGTAGTCCCCATCAAAGAACACGGGGCGGTTGGGGTCCTGGCTATTGGTTAGGCTGTGGTTGACCTTTGCCATCACTTCCTTGAAGCCTCCGCCCGCCGGGGTGCTGGGGTCAAAGGGGGACGTCTCGGGCAGGAGGGGTAGCACATACACACCAGTGGAGGAAATACTCACTGCCAATTCTTTGAGCACATCAATGATAGCTTGAATGGCAAAGTTTATAACCACGAACAAACTGTTTGCGTCCGACTGGAAGGCATTGATTATTTTACCGGTTATCTTGAGTATCTCAATGGCAGCCTCGATAGTGCCTATCACATCGGATAGTGCGTTCACAGACTTACGCACTATGGGTTTATCCAACGTATTACCGAGGGGGTTTATGTTGACCTTACCCAGGTCCCGCCAGGTATCTGTCACCTTAGGTTTACCCGATACCACTTCGGTGGGGGAGTCTCCCGTGCGAGTGCTTGTGGAGCTAGTGGCTGAGCTGGCCTGTTTAGCTTTAGCCTGCTGGGCTTGGGCCGTAGCCTTAAATACTCCAAGAGGTATAGCCACCTCGGATTTAAGATTTGGGTCTTGGGGTCTCTTATTAGGAATCGCCATTGTGGGCCCTCTTTAGATCGTCGATCTCTTTTTTCTTCCCATCTACGGCACGACCTAATAAAGAGATTAGATCCTCCAATTTTCCTTGCAAGTCCGTTGGTTGCTGAGCAACCCTTTTCCATTGTGCTCCCATATCACACCCCCTCTATCATTTTTTTAAGGGGAAGTATTTGATTAGCGGGTCCCCATATTCTCTGCAGATTGTTCTTCAACCAGAGCTGCCTATTACCCGCCAAAGCCTCTCCGTCACCACTGAAAGAGTTCTCCAGCTGTACGCCCCTAGCATGGTAGAATGAAGCGTAGTCCACTATGTCAGTAGACCTGTTGTTGAGTGAGGCTACCCTCATGTCCAGCACATAATCGGAGATACTGTAGAAAGAGAGATCTCCTCGGGATCCGAAGTACATAGTGTAAGGAGTTACTAGGGATACCGGAGTGCTTACAGGTGTCATCAACCCGTAAGTAGCCGAGGCATCCACGTGGACCAGGGTCATGCTGAAGTAAGCCAAAGCATTTACCGCCATAGCCAGGGACGACAGTGACGGGTAGTTACCGTAGGGTATTGTGTGGGTAGTCCCGTTGCCTTCGTCCAGGTATAGATTGTACTCATCTGAGCGGATAGAAGCTGCGGGCAATGTAGACGATACGGTAACGGACTGGCTCATTCTGAATATGTAGCTCTGACCGTCTGAGTACCCATAGGTGGACGGGGCACTATCCCACGACCCTATGGGGTTGCTTACGAAAAGGCCCTTATACGAGCTATTGTTGGTGTAAAAGGGGAACACGTTAGTCAAAGCGTAGTTTACGCCAATAGGGACAGATGGGGAGTTAGATTTATTTCCAAACAAAACCCTACCGTCATAGGAAGAACCCAAAGGGGATGTGAACTCTATGAAGGACTGGCCCGACGCCGCGAGGTTACTGGAAAGTATGGTGTTGACGCTGGACCGAGTGCTCATGACTGCGGTAACGTCGTTTACCAACTTATTGACACTGGAACTCACCACCACATTTTTGAACAGGTTGTCGTCAGCAAGTATCGACTGGGTTTCCCCGAAAAAAGTCTGGTACTCTGTAGAGGCAGCCTCGGCTTGTTCGTAAGCAGGACTCATGCCTGTCTCCCCCATAATCACAAGGGCGGCTTCGTAGGCCATGGTTATGCCTGTAAGGTGGTCAGTGGTGCTGCTAATAGTGTCAGTTACCAGCGGTGCAAGGGCGTCCATGGGGCCTGTGTACCCTCTTTCCAACTTGTTGGGTATGGATAGCACTTCTTCCCCTAGGAAGGCTAGTTCCACGTTACGACTATCTTCTTCCATCGTTACCATAGTGCTGCAGTTGACCTGATCGTACTGGCTCTTGTAAGTCTTCGTTTTGGATATGCCCAAGTCTATTCCACCCGTGGTGGGGAACTTTACCCACACATTATTCTTTCGACTCCTAATAATGATGGCCGACCTGCGGGAATCCAAACCATCCATGTCGGGTATGGGGAGAGGCCAAGATATGTCTAGGGACTTGCTCACCTCCGCTGACATTCCTGGCCAGTTGTACACATCCTCCACACGCACGATAAAATCTCCATACATCTGATCGTAAAGCAACGAGGCCATCTCGGACAATGAGTAGAAACCTATTCCAGGAAATCCGGTGTCTACAGTATAGGTTTTGTCGACCCACGTTTTCCCACTGTCTTCGGACATTTTCATCTTAAAGGTTTTATCGCCATCAGTCAGAATAAATGTATCTCTTTGTAGGGGTGCTACAACCACACAGCCGGCGCAACCCCTGTCATCCACATAAGACCAGGTACGTCCATCTCTAACAACGCTATAGCTGGTACCCTTGAAGGCACCGGGCTCCTGTATACTGGATGGTAGGGCTGAAGGAGCATCAGGTACCTCTTCTTCTAAAGTCACCAACACCGCCGAGTCTATGGACTCCACGGTAAAGTCCTCGGACCAACCCTGTAGCTTAATGGTGTCACCCACCTTAATATCCCTAAAACCAGAATTGAATTCTGAATGGGGACCGTAGAGCTTGCCATTACCACCGGTGTTGTAGACGTAGACCTGATCGTACGCAGCATAAGAGGAAGAGTACCTACCGTCTTCCAGAGGAGTGTTCTTCCTATAATTTTTAGGATAGAACACGGACTCTCCCAAGGAAGCCTGCTGCTCTACGTCGGATAGGTTTGACATACGGTTCAATTCCGAGTCAGTAGTAGAGAAGTCGTTGTTGCCAAACCTTAATCCCTGCAGGGCTTCGGATTCCCCCGAGAAGTTACCCATGCGGTATTTATAATACTCAGAAATTTTCCAAAGAAGATTGTAGGATAGCCAATAATCCCTGAGCCTCATGAAGTTGTTGTACACCCCGCCACCCGAAGAAGGCGCTGCGGATATACCCTGGGACCCTTGGGACCGGGCTCCCTTTTGGGCTTTTACTTGTTCCTCTATGTAAGGATAGACGTAGTCCCCTAGGAAACTCAACTCGGTCATGCTCTGAATCATGTGCTGGTCCGGAGATAGGTAATCCATTACCAATCTAACGGAAGTGTCCTTGGGTATGCCCACGAACTTACTACCCGTGATAGTCACCTTGTCCCCATCGGTCATCCCCAAGCTATCCGAATGGGTGTAAGTCACCTTGAACCTGTCCCCCTTGGCTATGGGGTAACTTAAGGCAATAACACCCCCAACCACCGAGTAGTCCCCTTGACCAGGGGCAACTCCCCTAGTCAATACAGAGTAACTTCCAGAACCCGACTTCTTGCTGAGCGTGGTATACGCCTTGATGTCCATCGGGACCTGGTGGGGGTTGACAGACATCACCGTATTAGCCAGGCTGCTTGCTCCTATCAGAGAGGTATCCCTGATCTCGGTATAGGTTACCTCAGAACTCGTGGCGGTTTTAATGGCCTCCAGTACGTCGTTCAGGGTTTCTAAACCGGTAGTGTCCACCTCAATCAACTCGTCCTCGAGTGATTCCTGCCTACGTGTTATTTTAACCATGCCCGTGACGATTTCGATATTGAAACGAATCTCCGTATTTTGGTCGGAGCTATCCTGCAGTGTAGCTACGGGTGCCTCGAAACCTACCACGGGGTACTCGGTCAGTAATCCCGTATCCCCTTCCACATACGAGGGCTTGGCTGTAGCTAACACTGCACCCACCACATCTGAGGACTTTACCCTCGTGTTCGGTGTAACGCTAACGGTCTTGGTAGTCCCGTCTACACCCACTCCAGTCACTGATAGGACTTGGGAGGATCCCAGGGCTATGAGACAGCCTAGCTTAATGTTGAGGTCACTAGCATTTTTGAACACCAGTGTGTCAGATCCTGCCCCGAAAGTACCCAGGGTGGTGGCTGACGGCAGCGATGTGAAACTAACCACAGCGTCCGTGTAATACATCAGGGGGAAAACAACTTCGGCACTCAGTGGGTTCTTTAGGTGTACCCTAGAATTGACACCATCCAAGTCCTCTACACTATCCACCCAGGAGTACTCCTTGAAAGACGGATCTGCCGCAGAACGGAAGTTAAGAACGCTATCGGTGGCAATCTCCAAATCTGTGGATGGTATCCCTTCTAAGTCCACAAACGTGGAACCCCTAGGGAGTCGCTTCCGTATCCTTATCAGTGGGGCGTAGGCCAGCACATCGGATGTAAGCGCTAGATCAGCATAGGCGTAGGATGCCTCTGCCATTTTACTACTGACTCCCCCAACGCTGTAGACTCCATTACCCAAGGACTTAATGTTGGCTACACCTATGTCTGTACCATCGTGGGCTACTAACTTCTCAAAAACCAGGGAAGTGCCACTCATGAGCACCTTAACGGTTTTATTTGAATCCACCTGGACCGCTGCACGCACATATCTAAAAAGGGTGTTGTTATCGTCCGTGGGGGCCACGTAGCACACCATGGTTGTGGCGGGAGAGTACTGCACGGTGATACTATCGGTATTCGCCGCGACTTCCTCACTGAGGGTTATGATCCCGTTCGAATAGTAAAGAGTAAAATCTTCTCCTTCCACCAAAGTTCTTATGCGTGTACCCTTGTAGGAAGAAACTTTAACAGTGTTGGGGACGATGGGGAAGTAGTTCAGCCTCAGATCGCTAGCTTTTTCCAACAGGTACTCTTCCTTCTGGGTAGCTCCGCCAACCATGTACTCTATACGGGCGCAACTATCCGGAGGTATCTGCCTAAGAAACAGGAATCCGCCATTGTTATCGTTGACAGCGTACCCTACTCCCTCTTGCAAGGAAGGGGCCCCGTCAAAAGAGGACTCGGTGGCTTCGGACAAGGGCACTTCGGCTACCTTTACGGACACCCCGTTGGGGAAAGCGTCCAAGAATCCAAAGACCTGATCCACGGGGTATTCGTTGGAGGCGTGACCTATGGTTACCGTAGCACCTGTGGAGACGTTCGTAAGGAAGTCCGTTTTATGATCGATGGCGGTCTCCACACCGTCCACTTTCTTCACACCTTCCAAGGAATCCTCGTAGATGTTAGTTACAAAGGAATCCCCTTCCTTAAGAATAACAACTCCGTCATAATCGGAGGCAATGTCCTGGGAGCATTCAAATTCATTTAGAAGGTGTATGTTAGCATTAGTCGCCTCGCCCGATAGTGGTCGGTAACCGTCATACATAGGACTGGAGGTGTACGACAAAAGATAGTCCTGAGTGTACACCAAAAGCTTCTGAGTTACGTCCGTGGGTAACTTCATAAACACTTGAAACTTGCTCATGTCCTGGGGCGCCGTCAGGTTTGAGGGATTAGGCACAGGAGAGAAGGGGACAGTGTTGGAGTCGGTGGAAATTAGAGGCAAGTACTTATCGAGCACACCTGCTACGGACATGTCCGGCACATCCACGACATCGTTAGCCAGCGTGTGTACGCTGATACCATCTTTCATGGGGGTGATGGAGCCATCCGAATTAGTGTCAAAGGGTCCGTCGGGATTTGACCCTGGTAAGGATTCCCAAGTATCCTTGCTCTTGTCGTAGTAGAACTCTGCACCCGTGGTCCCCACCTCATTCTCCAAGGTACTGTACTGAACCCTGCCAAAATTTATTTTCTGGACTTCACATATACCCGTGGTGTTGGGTAACTCGAAGGGTTTGTCAATCTTGATGGAGGAGGCGTTAACCTCAGTCACAGCGTACAGGATTCCGCCCGTACTTTGTGGACGCACAAAGTCCCCCACGGATACTGTGGAGAATGAAGAGGTAGTGTTTACCGTCTTACTACCCTCTACGAAGGTACAAGAGGAAACAGTTATGAAGTTAGCCGTCTTACCCGCCTGTAACCTGTACTCCTTGGGGGTAGCGTCGTCATAAGGATCATCCGTGTGGATGTAAAATAACCCCGCGTCAGGATTGTTCTTATTACCGGGCTTAGCGTTTCTAACCACCCTCTTGTCAAGGTTGCCCAAGTAACTGATATTCTGTAGGTCTTCTGCCACTGTGATCCTCATCTATTATATGAACTGGGCTGGGAAGACGGTAGCTGCAGGTGCAGGTCCCGCTGGCCCTACGATCGGTACCCCAGGTACCGTTCCGGCCGCATTCAGGCTCAAGCATACCCCATCACCAATTGCTGCAGCCAGGGGTATGGCATTGATTCCGAACATTCCCAACGACGCCATGTTCGTATAGAGGGTTGTGCTAAATAGAACATTATTAAAACCCACGATCTTACCCATACCCACCCCGGCGCCCACTCCGGGGCACGGACCTGTCAGCACTAGCGTGGATACCCCGGAAACCACACCGGTGCTTATGGCCATGGCTTGGTTATAGGCTTGAGTACCCAGCATGCCCGTAGCGGACATTCGAACGTACATGAGATCAGCCATGGTTTTCGGGGTTATACCCGTAACCGGAGGTCCGGGGGCGATGGCCCCTGCTCCGGCGGCTCCTGTTGCGGTCACCACGACAGTTCCAGGTAGGAGGAAAACCGCCTGGCAGGTGACTGCCACAGCTTGTGCTATTTTGGCAAAATCAGGCCCCACCAGTCCTAAGCCTGATCCGGCGGACATGATGCTGCTGGTTACTGCCGGGATTACCCAGGGCATTACAGACCTGCCGTAACCGTGAGGGACGGTATCAAGGGAGCCCCCGTGGTGTAATCCTTATGGCTAAGCATAGTGATGACACCAGATCTGGTGGCGGGGTTACCCAGCGATACAAAGGCTGAATCCACAGAGGTGCTCGTACTCGTAATGTTGACGCTAGTCCCCGATATGGAGAAGGACCCACTCGTTGACAGAGACATAGACCCGGCACCTACGGATACGCTGTAGTTACCAGCTCCTACCGTTGTGGAGTGGTTACCTGTCGCTATGACATCCTTTACGTCACCTACTCCTACTTGCCTTTCAATGTTACCGGTCCCCACAGTGGTCTTGTAGTTACCAACCACGATATCGGTGGTCCGGTCCCCCAATAGAATCTGTTTTTCGTCGCTACCCTTTACAAGTTTCTCAGTACGCTGGGCAGAGGTGATCTTGATTTCCGTGGTAGCGTTTACCGAGAAAGCCCCCATAGTGCTAATGGTCCTATCGCCCGTTGACGACTCACTCATGGACCCACCTATCGACGTGGACTTCAAGCCGGATATTTTCTTGAACTCATCTCCACCTATGGAATGCTCAGAGTTCCCCATCACTTCATCACGGGAATGCCCCGCCACACGCTCTACTCTTCGGTAGGTTGCCAGGTCCAGCTTATTCAGGACTTTACCCTTATCGTTTCCCCTCAGGTACCTGATAATCTTGGGATTGAAGCTGGCATCAAACCCGTGCTCCGTATAGGTGCTCCCTATGTAGCGAACTTCCATGCTTCGGGGTATCTTGTTCTTCTCAGGATTCTCGGCCGTCTGGCCAATGACCCAACGTATGCCGCCTTTGGTGAAAAGGTCCCAGGACACGTTGTCCTCTCGTATGGCTCCCCATTCCTCGCGTTTTCCTCCACGGGCTACAGTCACCTGGGATACACCAGTGTTGGTACCGCGAGCTTCACTCATGTACTCGTACTTGACACCCTGTTTGTCGAAACCATAAAAACCCTTACCGGGTATATGGAAAGACCAGGCGACTCCCCTTTTACCTATATCATCATTGTCGCCCGATGGGGACAATGCTTCAAACCCTAGGCGCCCGTCACCTTTACCCTCGGATATGAAGGCAGGTGCTAAGAATTTACCATAGTTTTCAATGTCGTTTGGATCATTACCCACGTAATTAGCGATCGACATGATGACGCGAGGGCTACGGGGAGTTACGTTCTCTCCGTCGTTTACATCGTTGACCGGCTTATTGAGGCGATTGGAGTCCTCCACTTCTAGGCGGTACTCGTTGTACACCTGACCGCCGTGACCAAAATCCCCACCAATGTATACGGATTTGGTTCCATCGGAATTAATAACTTCCTTAGCTTCTATGCCCCCAGGGGCATCCCCAGCTACTGTAGCTGCTAGCGAGTTCCTCTGGATGGGCCCAGCTGATCTCCACACACCATTGGTGAACATGTAGTTCTGCTGGGTAGTGGTTATAAAACTTCCGTCCCCGGCTCTTAACCGGACGGAGTTACCTGCCCGGTTTTCGATCTCTACGCTATCATCGAGGAATATTTCAGCTCCTTGGGCAGAAGCTAACCTACCTTCACCGGATCTCATCTTGCGGATACGTGACGGCATTACCCTGGTATGCTCGTTAGCTTCGTCAGAAACACTTTCGGGGAACCTTTCCACTAGGTTGTAAGATAAAGCAGTCTCTGCGTCCGGGATGAAATAGGATATGGGAATCAGAATCCCCTTAGAACCGTTCAAGAGCACTACGAGGCAGCCTACCTCTGGCATCACACCCATGTAACCCATGGGGCCCTGATAGGCAGGCATCCAGTATATGTCTGTCAATACCTGGGCGCTGTCCAGGGTGATGACATCCATGGTGTACCTTTCACCGTTAACCTGGGTCACTTTAGCAAGGAAAGTAATTTCCTTGTGATTTTTCTTAGTGACCTCTGCGGGTTTATCACCCTTGGCTACGTACAAACCCCTATGGCTTTTATCCATGTAGTTTGCATTTGTGGAATTTAGTGAAGCCCTGTTCATTGGTTAACGCTCTGGTTTAGGTTGGCTATGGCATCGGGGTCCATGCCCTGATTATTAAGGTTCTGGTTGAATGCAGCCTTGGGGTTATTGGTGGAAGCCACGTTGGCCACCATGTCCCTCTCACTCTTACCTTTAGACTGGACCGACGATCCCACGTCGGAGGAAACAACCCGCGGGTTATGAATACTATGGGCATCATCCGTGGTGGATAACCCTTCTTGAGGGTCTGCAGAAATATTTTTGACATCCCCAGACTTACCTTCTTGGTCCAGTTGCTCAGCCTTAAACGCCATCGAGTTACCGTAAAAGTCCTGGGTACTCTGTAGGTTGCCGTCAGACCTGAGAACCATGTTGGCGCCGTAGGGAAATCCCCCAATGTGGTAGAACCCATTCACATCAGTGTAGGGCAGAGTTTCCCCTGTGTAGTGTACGAGTTCCGTTAATTCCCCATTGGCAACATCCACAGAAAAGTCTCTTGTCTTAGTAGGGTCCCCGTTGGACTGGGACTTGGCCGTATCTGAGGTCACTACCCTAAAAGCTTTAAACGCATCTGACTCCACTATCCTGTAAAAACCAGGAGTAGGGGACGATATGAAACCGCCCTGCTGGTAGTACTGTTCGGACGGTGTCATGGCCTGCTCGAAGTAACTATTATCCGTAGTGTTTTGGGTACTGTCCTCAGCTTCCTTCTGTAGCTGCTGACTGGATAGTAAGCTCTGAGAATTCTGGTAACGTAGGGCATCATCGTTACTGAGGTTCTTTTTGAAAGTATCCAGCTGAACAGCTCTCTCCCCTTTATCCCCCAACTTCTTGCTTTCAGCCGTCGCGAAGGACTTCTGTATGTAACCTCTAAGGGGCTCTCCCTGGGCGTTGTACAACCTGACCCTCTTAGCTTCCAGCACTAGGGTGGTAGTGGCCGTGTTACCCATAGAAATGGAGTGGGACACGGATCTTAGGTAGTAGAAGGTATCCAAGTGATCAATATACACGGGGTAGCCTATCCTGATTTCGGGACGAAACGGTATGGTTACATTAGCGGTGTAGGCTTTAGAATTGGCCTTGGCCATCTCCCCCGCAGCCATAGCTTGCAACTCTTCGGCGTTGTTACCGTAGGCTACCTTTACGGTCCTCTCCCTTATGCCGTACTTAGCCATAAGGCCAAAATCCGCATGAGCGGCCTGGAAGTCCGTACTGGTGGCCTGCATGATGATAGGACCGCTGGCCTCCACAAAGGTTACTATCTGCGAGGAGTCCTCAGCAAAATCAGCGTTAATTATGTCTCCCGCCTTAATCACATAGATGGGGTTGTTCGATGTGTCCATGTTAAAGAACGGCGGTTTGAAAACAAACATACCGTTCACATCCTGATAGAATTCGAAATGAATGCTATCCGCCACATAGGAAGCCACCTCCAGCTTTGTCATTTTGGTGGGCTCCGTTCCCATGCTGTAAGAGCTGAAGGCACCAAAGGGGAGGACCCTACCAAAGGCGGCAAAGTCCACATCTATGCGATGGGACGGTGTCTGAAACTTCTTCACCTGGTAAACACGGTTTCCCCCGTTACCCCCACTATTCTTGGGAGTGCTACTGCCATCAGTGCTACCGTCAGCATTAGGTGTTTGGTTACCACCGGGCTCGGTATCTGGTAGGAGAGGGCTCTTCCTTTTTTTCAAGCTCTCGTCTGAATCTACTTTAAACGGAGTTGAAGCCAGATCTTCTAAACGGAATACCTTGGAGATACCGAACATCTCTAAATTAGAAAAAGCAGAATCCTTCTTATTTTTAGAGGAGTAAGGTGTACCCATACCGTAACGACCCTTCCAAGAAGCCAAAACCTGCTTACCCAGAATTTCCCAAATACCGTCTGAACCCGGTTCCGACTTTGCAGCTCTGGGCATAGCAGCTTCAGGGGGGATTACGCCGTTTTTAAGCAGTGCAGGGAAAACAAAGTTGTCAAACGTGGTCTCCTGGAATAAATTCAGCATGATTTCCCACGGGTTCATGAATCTGAATAAGGAACCTGTGGAGGGGACGGACCCGCCACCGTACCGAGCGTTTACGGGGGATGCCACTACGTTTACATTTTGGTATTCCCACCACCCCAACATATCCCTGCAGGTTATGTTGAAAGTGGTTTCGCTGCTGTTGTACGACTCATTAACTGTTGTAATGAAACCCCAGAACACGGGGTAGTACGCGGGAACAAGATCCTCTCCGTCCTTCCTCATGAAGCGTCCCTTTGCAAAGACTTGTACTTCCATCATACTGGAAAAGAAAGGAACCTTGGTGCCATTGGGTTGATCTATGTAGAAGCTCTGGTTGAGGCTATGGTACTGAGGGCAAACATAGGTTAAGGAACATGTACCCGATCCGGGGTTAGTTGCAAAACCAACGGACATGTTGGTTATCCCAGACTTGAAACTTATCTTCTGGAATCCTGCATCATTATTACCCTGGGCGCCACCAGTGTATTGTTTGTTCCCGTCCACCACAGTGTATTCGGCGGACTTGGTTTCATTGGAGACCAACACCCGTGCGTCGTCGCGTCCCTGTATCTGCACAAAGAAGTCGGGGGCTAACTTGAGCACGCCCTTGTTCTTAAACTCATTTAGAGTGTAGATGCCGTCATTTCTATTTGCCATAACTAAACCTATTTGGGATCATATTCGATGTGGAAGTGCTCGACGGGTCCATGCAAAAGTACGTCGTAGTCCTTACCCAGAACCCGTCGGAACTCACCCAATATCTGTTTTTTGGTAGTAGCGGGCATACCGTTGGAACGGAAGTCCGCGGCTAATCCTTGGTAATGCAAAGAGTTTGTCGCAGTATGGGTACCATCCTTGGCCGAGGTCACCATCAGGGGATACCAGTGCCCTATCTCCGCGTCAGTCTGTAACCCTTGGTCTTTTACTTGCTGGGCGTACTTTGCCACTATTGCCGCTAGTATAGGTATCTTGGAAGCTATCTCCGTCTTGAGCTCCACAAGGTTGGTTTTACCGCTAAGAGCCCTTATGGTGCCGTTCTCTACCAAGGGTACCAGATAGCTTCCGGTAGCGTAGCGAGTTACACCCGTGTTCTTCAGGTATTCATTGACCGCCTTAAAATTCAGAGTCATACGGGTTTGGGCGGACCCTCCCGTATCTACTCCCTGTACAAAAAGCTTTATACCCGAGTAGTGGTTGGTGCCAGTGCTCAGATGGCCCTCTACGTTATCACCAAGTATACCCGAAACCACAAACTCAAAAGAATACGAAAATCTAAAGGGGCTACTGGCGTCGTCCTCTAAGGTGAAGGAATTGAAAGTTCCTAAGTACGTGGTTCCTCCGTAGGAGATAGCCAACGTGTCCATTACGTGAATAACCCTAGTACGCTTGTCGCCTATGAAGGCAGTGGGCATCGCCGACGGTGCAAAAGTGCTTACGGGTATGTCCACCTCTGGTGTTTCCTTCGTGGGCATGGAGGTGCTGAAAAGGGGGTTGTCGCTGTTTGCCTTTATACCCAAATTACCAGGCTGCACGCCTTCGGTTAAATGCCTGTACCCATTACCTCTCACCAGTGAAACAAAGGACATCATATTGGCGTAGGCTAAGCTGTCTTTTTTAGAAACACCCTGACCGGAGAAAGCTGTGTTAGCTAAGCCCCCGTCCAAGTTAATAAAGGCGGCACTCGAACCGTTACCGGTTAGCGTTGGCTGGGCCTTCCCCCATAACGAATTTATGTGACCGTCCCGTCCGTACTGGCTGTTTTGCACCTGTGCGGACCCCACGTTTAAATCCGACGGGTTTATCATCATTGTGAGCTTGTGCTTTACTTCCATGTCGCTTGGGGATGTCGTACCCGCCACATACACCAGTATCTCGAAGGGCAGCATGTCCGAGGCAGACCTAGACTGGATGGACGAGGTTATGGAGTACCCCGTTTCAGGAGTGTTCTTACGTGACCCCACGGACCTTATGGCATTGTTACTGACAGTCCCCTGGACGCCCTCGCGGCCATCGTCCTTGAGCCAGCTAGCTACGAAATTAGGATCTACTGGACGTTCCATGGTACCCTCACAACCACTTTGTGTGTTCGGCGCGGAACGACACGTTATAGCTCAAGCTGAATGGTTTATCTGAGGACTCAGTAACATCGAATGATTCAAAGTACCCTATGAACTCTGCAAAGTAGCATCTCATCCGAATGTATAAACGGTAATTAGCCATACCAGCCCTAGGGTGGTTACCCACCGTGTAGGGATTGGCCGGGTCCCCCATGTTGAAGAAAGTTCTTCTTTGTATGAGGGGAGTCAGCAACCCTGTGTCGGGATCTCTCTTTAAGGGGATTTCTTTGTCCTGGTACACTATGCCGTTGGTCGTGTACAAGTCCACCAAGTGCTGAAGCTCTTTGTACGGTTCAGATATGTTTCTGCTGTTTACGCACAGACCCTGTCCTCCGTCAGTCTTAAAATCAATAAAGGCGTAGCTGGTTCCTGAGAAGGATATCTGATCCATCTCATCGCCCCAATGCTCCTCTACCCAACGTACCAGGGTTTGGTACCTATTGGTTTTTTTGGCAGCATTTATTACTAAGGAAGCGGGTGACATATTTAGCTGCAGGGACGTGACGATCCTTCCCTCAGCTGCTTCCAAATCCACTCGGCGAGGTTCCGTACCGTCCAAGGACGGAGTTATCATCTCCACCGTGAAGAAGTCGGATCTAGGCCTACGACGTGACATGCTGTCAGCCTGGTAGTAGGTGGGGGAACTATCCAGCAGCTTAGCGCCCGCGGTAGCCTTTACAGACACATTGTCCAAAAACAGATGGTCGATGGATGTGTTCTTGGCGAAACAGTTGGCATGTATCGTCAGGGGCAAGCTCGTCCTCAAGCCTTCCAAAGCTTGGATACTTCTTTTCTTCTCAGCGGCGGTGTAGGATTTAAAGTTCTGTACGCGGGTTATGTAGACATCGATGGACTTATTCACCATAGCGATCATGTCCTGGTACCCGGCCAGGACGGAGTAGTCGGTTTCGCTTAGCATAGCCAGCAGATTGTTCCTGCCCTGGCCCACTGGGTCAGAGGAGTCCGAAGGGTTCGCTATACCGCGAAGTTCGTCATACTGGTCGAGCTGGGACAGCCTTAGCAGGTTGTCTGGACCGTATTTGCCCTCGGGTATCTCCACGCCTTTACCCGATAGGTAAAACTTGGCACCAGGGTCAGAAGCATCGTAAACGATGTTGGTGGCTGCACTCGTAGCGAAGGCTATGTTGGCTACCTCGGGCGACTCCGTGGCCACTGTGATAGCGTCCTCTATCTCAGCACGGACGCAGGCTAGGTAATAGAAGTCCCCGCTCACGTTACCGTAGACGGTATCGGGATTTGGTTTCTTAGGCCCCGTGGAGAAGTCTAGTGTAGACTGGGGGAATGTTGTCTCGTTTGTGGCCACTATTCTTCCTGCTTCTCAACGTAGTTGACCTTATCTAGGTCACCCTTTACGTCGTTGGAGTTGTTAAAAGTAACAGACAAATTCTTCACAGTGTATACTTTCCCACCTCCAGCTGTCGTCTTGTGCTGACCCACGTCTCCACCCTCGGCAGCTGCACCGCTAGCTTCGTACGCAGTGAATGTTTTGTTTTTGAAGTATTTCTCGGAGTCTATCAAATCCTTACCACGGTCGCGGAACGCAGCGGCCCTTTGGTCAGGGTCCAGATCGTCCAGTTCCTTAGCCACACGTGAGTGGGCTTTCCCTATAGCCCTCTTAGAATCGTAAACCCCTTTATCGGCTTTGGTGCCTAGGCGAGTAAGGTCGAGGTCGCCTCCATATTTTTCCATTAGGGTCTTGAACTGAGTGTCCGCGTCACCGCTACCCAATTTCATCTTATCCATTTCCTGGTCTACCGTAGTCCCTTCTTTCATAGCCCGTAACCGTGCTACACTGTACTTAGACTTAGCCAGGATTTCTTCTTTGTCTGCCCCATTGGTTGCGTTAGCCATGGCCTCTTTGGCGTTCGTCATGTTAGCTACGGCCATTTGGTCTTTTTTGGCTTCCTCAAAGCTAGCCGTACTTTCCTTTAGCTCCGATGCTGCAGCTTCAAAGTCGTCCCTCTCGCTTCGAGTCATAAAGTCTAGAATACCAAACACACCCTTCTTGATAGCCAGGGACGCTGCGTAGGATGCTTCAGCTTTATCCGAAGAGAATATCTGCCACTCCAAAGCCTCCTTGGTTATACCAGACATTTTCTCCAACGGGGTCAATGCCTTTATCTGGGCTTTCTGGTTCTTTACAGAATCCTTGTACATACCCGAAGAGCTATCTGCGGTGCGTTCCAGCTGCTTCTCTGCAATAGCGGAGGAGCTGGCGCCCACCAAATTCTTACCCTTAGCAAAGAGTCCCTCATTTTTAGTGAGAAGACCCGAGAATGTTTCACCTAGGGACTTGGAGTCCTTTTCCAACATGTATATGAAATCCTTAATGTCGTCCGGGTTTACACCCTGTTCCTTAAGGATACCTGTCATCTGTTTCTTAGCGGCGTCTGATTCGAACTGGCTCATGTCCCGTCCCTTACTCAGGGTGTCCATAAGCTGCCTAAAACCTTCTTTCTGGTCCTTAGTGGCATCTCCACCGCCCACAGCATTTTTCATGTAATCGTTCAGCTTACCCACTACGGGGGCCAATTGGGCCTTATCACCCTGAATAGCGTTCTTCAGTTTCTCAACCATGTCCTCGCTCATACCCAGACCCTGTGCGGACACCAAACCTCCGTAACTGCCCAGGTACTCTTCCATGGACTGACCGTTCTGGCCCTTGACATTCTTAAGAGCCTTCATGATAAGAGGTACTGAGTCCACGTAGCGTGTGGCGCTAGATAGTGCCCCATACCTTTCCCCGCCCTGTGTGTTAAGAGCGTCCGAGATTTTGGAGCGCTGACCCTTCAGCTTCCTTCGCTCCTCGTCCGTTACGTTACCACCGGCTAGCTTCTTATTGATCTGGTCCAGTTTTTCTTGAAGGGCGGGGGCTATGACCGTCTCCTCGGCCCCTTTACCCATTATACCAGTGAACTTCATGCGCTCGGTTATATCCTTGCCCCTAAAGAAGGTGGTAAGATCGCCGGTCATCTCCTCAGCATCCTTCTGGGTCACACCTGCATTGTTCGAAAATTTCTCCAAAGTGGAAGCTGCTGCCTTTGTGAAGTTACCATAGGTACCCATGGACAGCGTCGACGCCTGGATGACATTCAAAAATTTATTGGACTCTATTCCAGCGGAGCGTGCGCTCTTGGCTACTTCCTCGAAACCTTCTTGCATGGTGCTTATACTGGAACCCATCTCTAGATTCTGCTGCACCATGGCCTCGCCCATGACTTCGGTGGATACACCGAGGGCCAAGCTAGTTCTACGGGTAGCTTCCATGGTGGCACCAAAGTCCCCCATTTTCTCGGTTACACCGTGAAGGGACAATCCCCCCTGCGTCATGGATTCGAACATGGACTTCCAGTCCGAGGAATCCATGCCAAGCTCCATATTGGTACGTATGTCCCGGATAGCGGAGTTGAACTCCTTTCCTTCTTTCACAAACTGGGTACCGCTAGTCTGGGCACCCGACATGGAGGAATAGTCCTTCATGGCTCCGGTATACTTATTGTTCCCGTAGTTGACGGCGTCGTTGATCATGGACCCTACCTGTACGGCGGTGCCCACTAGGGGTACTGCCTTGCTGGCTCCGGCCAATCCTCCGCCCAGCATCTTCGCTGCACCCCCGCCCATCCTCATGGCTCCGCCCAGAGCCTTGCCCCCTATACCGGCTCCGGGCTTGCTGCCCGCGAACCTACCCAGTAGGCTTTGGCGACGTCCCCAGGACTTCATCATGTTGCCAGTAGAGCGCCATTCGCTGGGGTCCTTATTCACCCAACCCCTCTTAAGGGAGCCACCTATGTCCTTGGCCGCGGCGCCCCGCTTCATCCACTTGGCGCCAATGGCTTCGCTGTCGACCTTGTGTATGGCTTTGTTAATACCCTTGATTCTATTTAGAACCTCAGTCTGGGTTTTTTTGGATAAAAGCTGATCGGCTGACAGACCTCCACCACTCTCCAGAGCCTTCTGCAGATTTTTGATGGTCTTGAGAGCCCTCTTTCCGTAGGCGTCCTCAAACGCATCACCCGAGGCATTTACGGACTTATTGAAGTCCTTATTGATGGTCCTCGGTATTTTCTTAAGGGCATCGTCAATGCTCTCCAGGGTCTCTTCATAATCACTAGCGTTCGCGTTAGCTTTCTTCAGGGCGTCCTGGGTGGCCTCATTGTATTCACGCTGAGCTTTCTTCAGACCACGGACAGTATCCAAGAGCTTCTTCTCAAGCTCTAGGGTTTTTTCCAACTCCGCGTTGGTCCTCTTGGTGTTTTCTTCCATATCCGAAGCCATTATGAACCTACCTCACAGAGCCCCTCGGCTCTCCTATTACCCTTTTACCTACTACCGCGGTGGCACCCGGTCTGATAGGCACCTCGCTGGCTGCTATCCTAACCCTGTCCTCCTCAGCCTTTTGCTTCGCCAATCCCATAGGGGTCGCCTCACCCCTCATAACCCTTTCCATTTCCTCCGGGGTCACTTCGAAACTACCGGTGTGGGGATCACCGCCCCTTTGGCGGCGAACTTCTTCCAGACGCTTCTTTTCGACCTCTTCTCTTTCCTGAAGTTCTCGACGTAGCTTTACACGGTAACCCTCGATAAAGAGATCATGCTTATCTTGGACGCCGTGCATCTGTCTTTCCAGCTCGTCCATGATATCTTTGGCAGTATCCAATTTTGCAGTCCACCGCTCTTTCTTGTCAAGGGACTTGTCCTTGGTGATCCTCTTATGCGCCTCGGAGCCATACTCCACAAGCATCCTACGATTTTTCTCTATAAGCTCTTTTTCACCCTTGATACCGGCTCCCACTTTTTGGGAACCCTTGGGGTTTGTGGCAGAGGTAAGAAAAAGAGCATTTGACATTCTCTTATCACTTTCCACTTCTTGGTCCAAACTCATATTCACCAGGGACCATACCTCCACACTTTCAGGTATACCCAAGGTGGAAGTGCCGGGGATATGAGTGACCTCTGGGGATAGGAGGGGGCTACCCCTACGGGACTTCCACAGCAGCCTTGATGGTGTACTGTATGAGAACCCCTCCACTAGATTACAATAGCGCCTATAGCGACCCTGCAACCTAATAGCAGTCTCCTCCACATTTTCGAACAGATGGACTGGGAGGCTACCGTACATGTCGACGAGGCTGTCTACGTGCTCCTGGCGGTTCTCCAGGGTCATTACCCCGTTAGCCATAAACGTAGCGTAAGCCATGCGGTATAAACGAAAGCACAGGATCCCCCTGCCGAACGAATGGTAGCGGGCCATGTCCAACTCATGGGGTGTCAAAGTTTTCAGGATAAGGGAAAGACCGCCGTAGTTAAACCCTACGGTGTCAAACCCTCTCTCAGCGACTTTGAGGAGAACCCTGTATGCACGGCCTACATCCATTATGGGGCAGCTCCGCTATGCCACTGGTTCTGTAGGAGTGGGTGGTTCGGGGGTCTGGAAGGAGGGAGTATCTTGAGAGGTACTACCATCGTCCGTATACTCCACACGCCGTTCCTCTTCCTGACGCATTTTTTCCTCTTCAGCAAGAAGGGCTTCTTCTTCCTCCTGCTCGTCCCTTTCATCCTTTTCAATAAGATTTTCCCCGAACCACTCGTATTTTACGGATTCTCGGATATCCTTACGGATCTTCTTTTTCAAGTCGATGCATACAAGGTGTAGGGATGTGACCAGGGAAGCAGGCCATTCTGTGATCTCCCCCAACAGGTACAAAACCCGTTCCTTGGTATGGGCGGGCACATCGCCTTCTGCGGGGATATTCACGATTTCAGGTATTTCTACGCCATCGACGGCCTTCAGCATGGACGCGATGGTCCGGAGCCGGATATTACCTATGGCGGCCACGGCGTCGCTGGGGTCGATTGCCTGTTGGGACAATTCACCAGCTAGGGCAAACTCATCCCTATTGGACGTGGGGCCAAATCCGAATACGACACCTTTGATGGTGGCGGTGGCTTTCAGGTTATCGTCCCGAAAGGCTTCCTTGATTTTCTTGGTGATGTTCAGCATCTACCCGTCTCCTATCTAATGGACATAACGTCCGTTTTTGATTTGCACAATTAACCATGCAAGACGGGGCAGCACTAAGACCGAATGTTCTAAGATTTTTCATGTGGTATCTTTTTGCTGGTAAGGCTACTTTTGGCCCTACGATATCTTATTTCATTTTGGATCTTGGATCGGAAAAAGGCCCCGGTTTTTACACCGGGGCCTTCAGTCCCGTCTTACGTCAACGTCTTAGGCCGTTAGGCCTTGCATACGCACAGACATCATCTTGTTACCGGTATCCTCGCGAGGATCGGTAAGGATCTGATGAGTACCATCGTACACGTCGGAAACCATCATGGAACAATTTTCTTGCACCAAGGCAGCATCGGAAGAATAACTGGTGCTCCAATCTTGGAACCAGCATGCTTCAAACACCGTTAGGGTAGCCGAAAAATCTTCACCAGTGGCGTCCTGCATTCCACTCTTACCGTTACCGTCAGACAGATCCGAAACCAGTTCAGAGAACACGGTTTCCTTGATCACGTCGAAAGGCCAGCGGTGATGTTTCAGTGAGCGTACCAGTCCGTCGATACCACCCTTGTACCCAAACACCTGATACATGTTGGACAAGTACTGTGCAGTACGGTCCACGCTCAGGGTCATAGGTTCAGTTACACCGGGAATCAATTCAGCGATCTGGTCGCCGTAACCGATACCACGGATGGGTTCGATCGAACGGGATTCATTGGGGTTGAATGCAGCGATCACACCGACCTGCACCTTCTGCCCTTCCCCTTGTTCTTGTCCTGCAGGTACCGCGAAGATCTTCGTCTTGGACGAAATCTCGGAAACGGTATTTGGGGAAACACCTTTCCTAACTACGTAGGTATCCTGATCACTTCTCAGAGCCATATGTTACTCCTCCAATTACACGTTCCGATGAACGGTCTTAGTTATTGAAAAGACCGTGTAGTTCGCTGTCCGATGCTTCCAGTTGGACAGGTTCCACAGAGGAACTTCCACCCATTTGGATACCTGCGAACACGTAACCTTCTTCAGCAGCTTCCTTGGGCTCTTCCTTCCCCTCTTCCTTCTCAGGAGCGGGTGCGGGAGCTTCGGCAGCAGCCTTGGATTCCATGGTGTCCACAGGTCCATCGCTCTTAGCCACCATGTCCGATTTGATCACGGTAGCGTCTTCCGGAGTTTGCTCTTTGGGGAGCTTTGCACCGGTATTGTCGGGGGTGTCGGTCACAGTGCCTTCACCTTCGGACTTTCCATCAGGAATCTGTTCCTTAGGGAGAGCAGCCGCAGGGACAGCATCAGGACGACCAGCATCGGCAGCAAGCTTGGCTAGCACAGCGGCCGCGGCCTTACTGTTCCAGGCGCCTGCAGCTTCCGCAGCAGATTTCATGGTGATCACAGGTCCGTCGCTCTTCTTCACCATGTCAGAATCCAGGGATTCAGCGACATCGGGAAGTTGATTGGTTTCGACCTTGGCACCGGAAGCTTCAGGAGCGGTCTGCTCCGTGCCTTGCTTGACGCCTTCGCCGTCAGGAGTTTGATCCTTAGGCAAAGTAGAGGCAAGCTTGGCCAGGGAGTCCAAGTTCACCATACTGGCAAACTTCTCGTCCGAAGCTTGATGGAGAGCCTCAGCCGCGGTATTGATATCCGTGGCCATGGCTTCGTGGGTGATAATCTCAGATGCTTGCCTGAGAAGACCTATGAGGGCTACCTTCTGTTCTTGCATTTTGTTTCTCCTTACAGTGTGCTTCTCAGGTAGTGAGTTACAGTGATCCAGTTCAATCCGAAAATCGGACGGTAGTACACGACTACATTGATGATAGTGGGGTCGGCATCGTCAACCACAGCCTTGATACCTTGGAAAGCCCCAATCAGATTGAGGAGTTTCAAGGAGCTGAAGTAGCTGTTCAGGCTCTTTTCGATGTCGTTGGTGAGACCATTGATCATCTTCTTACCGATGAACACGTCACAAGTCCTACGGACACCCTGCTGCACGAAGTGCTTAACAGAGATGATACGAGGGTCACGAGTCAAAGGAGAGGACAGATCAGTGGTCAGTGCCATCATAACTTTGATGACGCCGAATTTGTTTTCCAGCACGGTGATACCAGCCTGGGCAACCTGGGAAGCGTTGGCCAAGGTCATGGCTCTTGCCAGACGGAGGATACCCACCAAATCGATGTTGGTCAGAGGGGTAGCCACGTCACGAGACGGGGATACATCCGCACCAGCCATGGCACAAGCGATGTACTCCCCACCGACCTGGATGTCCTGGTCATTACCGTTTTCATCAGGAACGGTAATAACCGCTCCGTCAGGGTAGATGGCTGTGAGGAGTTCAGTACGAAGAGCCTTGGCGTAACCAATGGCTGCTTCAGGTGTGGTACCCAAGGCAAAGCCAAAGTAGGAAGTCCTTTCGTTCTTGAAGCGGATGCTGGTCTGCTGAGCGTTGGAGCTCTTCAGGTGGTTGATCACCTGTTGATTGGAGGTAACCACCTGAAGGATGCAGGGGCGAGTGCTGTTGGAAAGGGGTTCGTCGAATTCGTCGATGGCGGCGATGTAACTGTTTACAGAAGCATCGTTGCTGTCAGGAGCCTTCTGCACCTGCTTAAGAGCCAGGGCTTGAGCACCATTCTTGAAAGCCAAGTCGGCAGCGATAACGATAGGGTTGTTCTGGGCCAAAGGACCGAACAGACGAGTCACTTCAGGGAAGGTTGTGACATACTTGGTAGTAAAGTCCACCTTCACCTTGTCGAAAGTCACGTAGTACACGTCACCCACGCCAGGTTCTTCGTCGTAGTTCATATTGTAGGTTTTGAGCAAAGCGGTGTCAGAAACAGCCACGCCCAAAGTCGTTTCCACATTGAAGCGAAGGTTAGGGATACCCAGCTCGTAGTTCACGCCTACGGTGAAATCCTTGGTCACGTTGAAGATCAAGGTTCCGGCAGTAGCGGATTCCAGAGCGAAGGTGAATCCAGTGATGGTGTCCACATAAGTCTGACCCACGGTACCAGTGTTGATGGAACCAGATCCAGTGCCGGTGGCGACGTTGGAGGTAACCACAAAATCACCACCGGCATCCACGGTCACGGTAACGATTTCATTACCGCGAGAGCGCGAAGGAGCAATATATGCGTTGCTGGCAGAACCGGCAGCGTCATCCCAACTGGTAGTTCCTGAGTCCAGGAAGGTAGCAGTGGATGTGCTGGCACCATCCAAGCTGACCTGGTACACGTTTCCGTTGGTAGCTCCGCGAACAGTGTACTTACCTACTCCGGCGGCACCAGCCACGGAGTTGGTTACTGTCCAGGTGTCATCTTTGTACATGTTCACGTAGGAGTCCACGAAAACATATTCTCCGACAGCAGGAGCCGTTTGCAGAGTGATGGTCTTACCGTCCAACTTGGTGATGACCGCTTCTACAGCGGTAGCCAAGGTGGTGCCCACATAGGCCGTAAGGTCGTCGTAAGTTTCGGGGGTGCCATTTCCGATATCAGAAATGGGGTTACCCATTCCGTCACCTTTAACAGGTACCCATGGCAGCGTGAAGGACTTTGTGGTGCCGTTACCGGTCCCCACGGAAGCCTTGTAGTAGCGCCAGTCCACCATGACAGCGGAAATCTGGTTAGCTCCGAATTCAGTGGAACCCACAGTGGTGTCACCGGCTTCGACGGAAGCCGAGTTACCCCAATGGATTTCGTTACCGTTAGCCAATACGTAGTCTCTTCCGTTCAGGAAGTCTGTGCGGCCGGCGTCGTAACCTGCACGAACGATGCTACTCACCAAAGCGGCTGGCAAGATATCGTACGTGTTTTGGTAATCGTTGGAGAAATAGCTTACGAGAATTTCAGCTCCAGCGGTAGGGGCTGACACGAGAGTGAACACACCAGTGCTTCCACTGATGGACTCAACAGATGCTTCCACACCGTCAACCATTACGAGAAGGACGGGTACGGTGATGATGCTTCCGTTGGACTCGGTAGAGGCGCTTGCGCCAATGTCAGAGTTAGTAGCGCTTGCGCCACCGTTATCACCCTTGACGATGCGAGCGGCCTTCACCTTGAACTGGCGAGTAGTTCCGTCCGCCTGTACAGTAAGGTCTTCGGCTTCGTTGTAGGAGTCGCGGCGCTTGAAGTAGTAGTTCAATACTACCAGGTCGCCTTCCTGAGGGGGGTTAACCAGAGTGATCAAGCCGTTAACAGCGTCAATCCTTTGGACCGGTGAGTTCTCACCGTTAACCTGAACGATTACCTGGCTAGGCTCGGTAGCAAAAGTACCCTGTCCATCGCCTTTGACGAGAGGGTAGTGCTTGGCGCCGACTTGCACATTAACGCCATCAAACACATTACCTCTACCGTTGGAGGCAGCGAGTTCACCCATGATCAGATTGTCAGCGGTGGAGGAAGATCCTCGAATCATTTCGAATGATTCAACTCTTTCCTCTTCCTGACCTACACCAATAATAGCTGGGTAACGCAGACTGCCTGCAGCTGTAGGAGTGGGTGATTCCACGAGGGTCCTAGTGTAGGTCCCGGGGAACACAAATTGTTCTAGTGGTCCTATGGCCATGCTATGTCTCCTTCAGTTATAAAAACTGCTGCCTTTTGTACTCCGGTTCGTACCCTATAGCCAGGTACCACAGAATGACTAATTTCTTCTGAGTCAACTCACGATTAAAAGATTATAGGGTTCTGACTAAATCTTTACTTCTCGGAAACCAGTCTTATCCCAAGCTTTAGGATCTCGTCCTAGGGCTCTTTGGCTATCCTGATGACCAGTCACAGCTTCTGAGTATATCTCAGATCTTTTTCTGCGGTTGGCATCACCCAGCATAGCCTCTGGATTGAACTTCTCTCCGGGTTTCACAGCGACGGTAACAATCTTGGCGCCTTCTGTTTCTTCGGCCTTCGCGATCTTCTCAGCCGTTTTCTTCTCGAAAGCTTGCCACTTCTTATCAGCGTCTTCACCTACTACCCTGTCGATCTCTTTCTTCGTGTGGGGACTCTTTGTTTTCAAATCCAGTGGGGTATTTACGGAAAATCCCGAAAATCCGTTACGTACGGCCTTTCCAGAACAAAGGGGGCACCCCTGGTCATCCCTTTCGTTCATCGCAACCATTCTTTCGAAATTGTGGTTGCACTTAGTGCCGGAGCACTTGTATTGGTATAATGGCATCTGGTTTTCTCCTATCTAGTAGAATCTTGGATATGCTGTTTTTGGGTAGATAACCTGGAAGGGCTTATTGTCTACCCACATCTCTTCTTCGAACCACACCGATGGATTGACAGCAGTCACGCTATCCTTGACGTCCGTTGGAACCACTCGTCCCTCTGACACCTTAGCACGGTACTTAGCCAGCTTCAGTATGTAAGGAACGAATTTCTTCCACTCGGTCATTATTTCCATGGATATGGTGTTTTGGAAGTACACGGCCTGGGTGGCATCGTCGTAGGATTCTTCCATCTCGCCTGTGGCATCACAAGCCTCGATGGTTATGCCTTCCCAGCGCAGGGGTTCCTTGCGGTTTCCCCAAATGTCAGAAATCAAATGGTCAGTCAATTCTTCGGTAGACATTGGGTCCCGAGTAAAAACCTTCCATTCTAAATTCATTATGTAGTGGCCGCCATACACTTTGGCCACCTGCTCCCTCTGGGGATTAAGAACCACTACCTGCTTGTCCCCTGCCTGCTTACGGCTACCCACAGAAAGCACTACACCTTTGATGGCGCTGTCTATGTACTGGTACTCATCCTTTACCGGGAAAGGACCTCTGTCCTCACCTCTCCATCTATAGGATGCGTAAACAGTGGTGCCCGTCTGCAGGGGGCGTAGGAAAGTGACCAAACCGGTTTCATCCACGTCGTAGTCGACGCCTCTGTCCAGGTAGATCAAAGTGGAGTTGAAGTTTTTCTTGGTGGTTAGGTTGAGGACGTAATCCAAGAGTACGGGGCTATTAGTTAGCTGTGCGTTAACTTCCACACCAGTTGTCTTTGCTATCAAAACTTCATTGAACTCCGAGTACATCGGGGTTATCATAAAGTTGTCGTTCGCATCAAATTCTATGAAGTAGTAACCGGGTTTATCCACATCCACGTAGTAATAGGAGACTTCAATCTTATCAGTGGAGGAAGCTGAGTATGGTAAACGGATCTGTCCACTCGCGGCATCCACTCCGGCGGCATCCAGGGGAACACCGTTTACATACAACTTTACCTGTCCAAAGCTGGTAGCAGGCATCGTGTTTTGATTACCGGCTGCGATGGGAGCGTTAGCCACAGTCACCGTTCGCTGAGTCAAAGGATCCAGAGTGCTGGACACATCTTCTTTCTCGACGTAAGGTGTCAGATTATAGGCGTCTTCCCACACCCACTCGATGGTGGAACCCGGATAGTTTCCTACCCTGGTCAAAGCTACCAGGGACCACAGGTCCCCTATGTAATCGTCGGGGCTTAGGTTTATGCGGGAAGAGGACACGCTCTGCAGGACTACTCCTGTCTGAGGTCTCTCCTTACCCATATGAAGTCTGTTGTAGGCTTTCGTCCCGTGGGCATACGTAGGATGGCGCTGAATCGATAGATTCATCTCCTCAAACATCCTGTGCTTTATGGCACTGTATAGCTTATTTTCCATGGGCCCTACTTTAAAGGGGTGCGAGCGATTAGAATATTATGGGGTTTTCAGAGGGTGACTCAAATAATTTGTGGTGTTTTAATAAAGTACCCCACCTCTTTTAGGAAGTGGGGTACTTAAAGTTTAGACCGGTTGGATTACTCCGAGAAATTGATTGCCGCGATGAGCAGTCCCTTGGCAACGTCGTTCAAAGGATCGTTGGCCAAGCGTATCTCCGAAATAGGGATGGGGAAGTCAGTGACCTTGTCGAACTCGGCTTGGAACAATTCCAAAAAGTTCTTAGCCTTAGCAGTACCGCCAGAAAGAACCCATGGTAGGGGCTCATCCACTTGTACGGCACTTTCCGTTTTACGGAACTCCCTCTTGATGTTATCCACCACATACTTGATGAGATTCTTGTAATAGACGATAATGGCTTCCCGCTCACGTAAATGCTTGGGATCTCCGTCGGTGGGGTCCAAAAGGTTCACGCCGCGTTCCTTAATGGCCATGATCTGCGAAGCAGTCATGCCCACAGCCCTGGCTGCATTTTCATCGATCCAGTCCCCCGACCGAGCCACAGAAAACTTCATACCTTCCATGGTCTGGTAAACCAAGGCCGAGTTCACCATGCCTGCTCCGAAGCTTGTGGCCAAAGCGGTAAAGGCCTCATCGGAACAGTTAGAGAATACCAGAGAGGTGGCCTCATTCATGGGTTGTGCGGTGTACCCGATCTGTTCGAGGATTTTCTTAAAAATTGCCTCATGGTAGGCTACATCGCCTTCCGCGTCCACGGGAGCCGCTGGGATGGAGTAGAAGCATACTTCCCCCTTCTGCGCGGGATCCCCCACCACTTCCTTAAGAAGGATGTACAGGATATTCTCAGCTTCCCTCTCGCCTGCGGAAATGACTCCCTTAGATAGGGGACGGCGTGCTTCGCGCTTCATCATGTTGGCGATCTTCAGAGCGGGGTCGCCCACGATGTAGAGTGTATCGCCCTTCTCGATGAAACTCACCTTGCTCATTTTGAGCATATTCTTAGTAGCGGGTTCGTTGTCCATGTTAAGAAAAGCGTCCCGGACAGATGTGATGTTCACGTCTGCCATGTCCGTGCTATCCGTTGTGGTAGCTCCCACAAGGAAACAGGTTCCGATGTCTAGCCCTTTTGCCATAATGGCCTCCTATCTGCTATTTTTGATTGTTGTTCTTGTTAAGTTCTCGTAGTTTTGCCAAAGAAGAATTGACAGTTCCTCCCTGACCGAGACTCTTAGTCTCAAGCTTCACCCTATTCGTCATGTCGTCCACTTGGAAAGATGATGGAACGTAGACCTCTTCACCCACCGTACTCCGGCTAGACTTGGTCTCTACAGACCGTACACCTGCCCCTGAAACGGTTATACCCCTGACGGACTCTTCAACGCGATCCAGTTGTTCGACCACCGATGAGGAGATGTCATTCTTATTTTTGAGAGCCTCCTGGATACCAGCTACCTGTACAGCCAGGGACTGCAGGGCAGTTTCTACACCTGTACCGGTTGCGGGAGTGGCTGCAGGGGGCATTACTTCTTGACCACTCTTTTGCTGTATAACAGCAACCTTATCACTGAGCTCTCTAATTACTCCCAGGATTGCGTCCATCTTCCCATCATCTACGGGGACCGCTGGTTGCACCACTTCTGGATTCTGTACGGGGGCCTTAAACCCAGGATAACTCTCGACCTTGTGGTCCATCACAAAAAGCTTTCCAGCTTCTATGGCCTTTTTGAGTTCGGGGGAGGAATTATATTGGTTATCCGAAAAAATCTTTTCTTGACCATAGTAGACCCTGTCTGCTATGTCCCGTAATTCCACAGTTCGGAAATCTATTCCTCTTACCTTTATCATTTTTTATAGTAAGCCCGCCTTAGGCCGCGGGCATAGCCTTTCGGATGGATTAGCCCAAGTAGGCAGCGAGCTTTTCTTGGTTGATGCGCGCAGACTTGCTGGCTGGTGCCGGCGTAGCCTGTGCCACATCGCGGGGTGCCCCTTGGTTACTGAGTTCATCAGCACCAGGAACGTGTATTTTGGAGGAAGTACCGTCTTCGTTCTGAACCGTTTGGTCATAAGAAGGAAGCTGGTGGACAGGAGCCGAAGCCATTTCGTTCACCACTTCGATAGCCTGGGTAGCGCCTGGGAGATATTTTTCCAGCATGGAAACATTCTTACCCTGGCCTGCAAAAGAAGCACCGATAGTGAGAAGAAGTGCGGCCAAAGCTGCCTTAACAGGAGCACCTGCCAAATGAGAGGCGTCGGGCTCAGGCATCAGCATGGAGACCATAGCCTGCAAGTCGTTGTGCTTAGCATCACCGTACTTGGTCTTGAAATTGCGTAGGTTGGTTTCCATGTCCGCAGGAGACAAATTGGTTTCGAAGATGAATTCCAAATCGTGAGGATGGACATCCTTAAGGATGGCTTGGGCTTGTTCCAAGTCACGTGCGCGAACAGCATGCTCGTCCAGTACCTTCACAGCCCGGAGTGCTTTCTGCTTGGCGTCTTCACCCACGTCCACTTTACCGGTGGCGATGTTGGAAACATTCTTAAGTCCGTTCATGACCTTGTCTAGGATACCCGCCTGTGCCTCCATGGCAGCTTGAGCCTCCATGGCACCTTCGTCTTCCTTGGAGCCTTCTTCGGAAGCCTCGGCAACGTCCACGTAGAACTTTTCGCTGTCGGGAGTGGCTACGTAGGACATGGAGCTCTGCTTACAGGAAGCACACTTAACCTTGTCATTGACAGTCACAAGCGCAGCTTCGACGTTGAATGTCCCACCCTCAGAGGCCACTTTGCTGGCATGGCTGTGGATGGACGCATTGATTTCGCTCAACGAGGCAGTGTGCCCACAGCCGCCGCATGCAAAAATGGTCTTTTCGGCAGCTTCTTTCTCCAAGTCTTCAGCGAGCTTGATGAGGTGTTCGGCGGCAGTGATGATTCGTGGCATACCTTTTTCTCCTGTTCCAGTACGTTAGGTCTAGCAACATAACCGTACGAGGAAAACAAAAACCTGTACGGCGGGTTTTGAAATAAGAGCACAAGGATTAGAAGATTATCCGTCCCTACGCCGTAATATTCTCAAAGGTCACTGTGCGGCCTATTGGTACGGTCCCCGGGATGCTCTCTGGCTTGATAGGTAATTGGGGACTTGCGTCCGAAGGCCTATCCTCTCTGTAGGCGTTCCACCCTGCGGGCACATACAATTGGCCACCATTGATGGGGACAGAATACACGGGGTCCGTCTGGTCTATCTGGGACAAGCTAAAGTGCTGCTGATAGGTGGCGCCGCGAGATCCCTGTGGGTTGGGCCTCACTACATAGAATCGATCGTTGTTGGATCGAACTATGACGTCCCTGTCGTTCAGAAGGGGCTCGGGCCCAGTCCAGGTATTCCAATCGTATGTGATATGGAGACCTGCGTCCATCAAATTTACGGCTTTCTCCGTCTCAGGGGGAGCGATTATTATGTCAAAAGGTCCTTCGTAACCTCCCACATACCCCGTGCCGTAGCAGATCATGCAACTCCGGTCTGTACCCACGCCCTTCGAGCGTCCGTAAACATCGTTGTAGCAACTGCATCTTTGGCCGTTCCATTTCCTTAGGAAAAGTTTGACCCTGTCCCCTGTCTGCTCCAAAAGCCAGTGATTCCTGCGAATGGCCTCTGCCCAGATCCAATCGATCTTCTCCATGTCGTATAGGCTTATGGCTTCGCACTCACTCAGGGGTGTCTCAATGTCTTCGTTCTTATCAAAATCATGAGCTACCGTTGTTACCTTGTAGTAGATCTTGCGGCTCATATCGTTTGCAATTAGACCGTTCAGGTAGTAGTAGGTCACTCTTATGCCCCCAGAAAGCAAATCGGGTAGGACAGGTTTCTTATAGGAGTTAGTGACTGGGTCGTAGGTCCTATTCGTGTTCAGGAATATTAAACCCTCGTCCGCATATATTTTCCAAGGTATCACAGGGACATAACCCATACCATCACCGGCATCCACTTCCACCAAAACATCCTGTACGGTTGTGGCCTTTAGGTCATTACTACCAGGATGGATCACCTTCTTGTGAGATGTGTGGAAAAACCAAGTTTTCTCAGCATTTTCCCCGGGATTCAATCGAGACAGGGCATCTTCCTGAGTTACCAAAACTTCTTGGGTCTGGTCTCTCCAGCTCAAACTGGATATGGGCTGCTGGGTAGCGAGCTCGTATGTTCCTTGGGGGGCGTCTAGCGCCCTGTACACGTTTACACCCAGTACCTGAAGCCCGTTGTTTTGAAAGTATGCTGCGGGGTTATCCCAACGTACATCTATGACCCCTATCAGGTAGGGGCTCGTTACGTTGACACTGCGGGGAGGGAGCGGTAAGGACTTAGGCTTATCGTCGCCGCTTCTGTAGGGTAGGTTGAATAAAGGCCTGCCCTGCCCCTGAATGTTACTAGTGGTGTTATCCATTGGTCACCTCGCCATGGCCACCTATACCCACAACCCTCTTACCTATTTTTTGGTAGTAGGGAGCTCCGTAGGTGCCAGAATAGTAAATGATGCGTAGGGTCATCCCTTCCACTAAGGACGGTATGTCCATAGCATACCCCGCCCACGTTAGGCGATTCCCAATCACTTCGAAATCTACACCCTGTTGCATGGTGGAGGCCTGAGCCAAATTAGCAGCCACCTCCGTAGCATAGCTGTCTGCTATCTCCACGTACTTATTGATGATGTTCGTAGCGGTGAGCGTTATGTATTCCACAGTTACGCTTCCTGCCGTACTGGAGTCCGCTGTTACCACATATTTGGTCATGCTAGTGTCCGAAACCTGTCCACTAACAGGCCTGCTCTCCACGTATACTTTCCAATCCTTGACGTTCCTATCGTTATTTACGTCTACAGAAGTGCTTAGTACTGGGAGATCATAGGACACATCGTACCTTTTAGACGCTACGGCTAACGATGCGTAGGCGTGGTTCCCTTTGACTTCAAAGGTTACCCTTGCTTCCCCGTAGGGTGCGGTTAAAGCTACTGTTTCCTGTTGCCCTGCCCAACTTCCTACACCCACTAAGCTCGGATCAAAATTACCGCTAGTCAGGTTATACGTAGAGATGGCCACCAAGGCTTTTTCAGGATTCCGTCTAAAATAAACCTTGTTGAAGGGGTTAGCTAGGATGACGGTGTAGTCCGAGGGTACCGACCCTGTAGTCACAGTGAAAGAAACACTAATACCCCTTTGCCCGGTCAGGGAAGGTTTGGCGGACAGGTTCTCCAAGGTGTAAGCGGAATTCATGGCAAACATGTTAAGCCCCCGAGGGGTGGGATACTGTAAACAGCCCCACAGCAAAAGCATAGGTGGAATCTAGGGATTCAGTTACCTGCCACGAGGATCCTTCCAAATCTGTGTTCATGAACCCACCCAGTAGGTAAAAATCATTCCGAGGCACGAACACTACTTTTTTACCGGCTACACCCGTGAACAGAGGGTAGCTGCCGGCCATAACAAAAATAACAGTCGCTATCGTGCTAAGGGCTTTGTCTATGGTCCGATAAGGAGCCGCAAATGAGCCGTTTCCGTCGGTGTCACTACCGTCCATAGCTACGTAGGCAGACACCCCCTCGAAAGCGGCCTGGTCAAAGGGTTGTACGAAAGCGGAATCTCTTTTTAGCACGTAAGGCGTAGCGGCCTGGGGGTTAGACACAGAAACAGAGGCACTGTTCAATTCCAACCCGTGATCGTCGAAGTACATTTTGCGATCGGAAACCTTCGCTGTAGTGCTCCCTAGATCAAATTGTACGGGGTCGCTGGATACATCAGACATCGCCTTACTAAGGCGTCGGAGTGGTCTGTCGGAATCCCCGTCATATACAACATCGTAACCCTGTTGCCCTAAGTTTAACTCGGCCTCAGTGCGTCCGTTAACATCCGACAAATTTTCTAAGGCACCTATATCAGAACCTTCCCCCTTATACGCTCTGTTAGCTCCTACCCTATCCTGAGACTGAGGGTACGGTGCAATCTTGTTGCTTGTATAACTGGTAGAGGGGTTAGCCGTTTTTCTACTTGGCGAGGGATCGGTTAGGTTGTAATCCCCTGACCCCACAAACAAGGGATCGTCGTCCCGGTTGCCCAGGATTCCTACGAAAAGGGCCATGTCAGCGGTATTGTACACATTGTTGTACCTTACGTTTGCCAGTAGGCCCGATGTGAAGTTTACAGTATTTACGTTGGTGAAGAAATTAGAATCCAGATTGGAGTAGCCGGGTACGCCAGCTGTTCCTTGCAACTCGTACTGCACCCGTAGGTAGTCCCCCACCTCCATAGCATCCCCCAGGTATGGGTTGAGGGGGTCCACGGAACCACTCAGGATGGATACGGTGTCTCCCCCGGTTACGGTGAAGTCAACACCGTAATCACAGGCTGACCCAGTTGTCAGGTTAATTGCCACCGCGTAGTTACCGAGACCGTCCGTTACGAAGGGGTAAGGAAAGGGTCCTATGGTTTTACTTATGATCAAGGCAGGCGTTACCGGTACGAAAAGCACTCCGTAGGAAGCAACAGAACCCACGTCATCTATGTTGAGCTCACCCACAGAATCCACCGTGTTGTGGGCGAATTCCATACGGGTGACCCCATTAGTGACTAAACCAAAATTGGTTGGGTACCCGTCCCCATAGATGGTGTTGGACATGATGGTAGCTTCTTCTACATCACTTAGGGAAACACCTATGTTGGTCGAGTGTACAGTATTCCTTAAAATGGAAACGTAGAGGTAGGAAGTTATGATGATGGCGTTACTGCCACCAAAGTCACAATTCCGGATCATGATTGACCCTATACGGTTACCTGACCCATTGACCGCCTGCACACCCTCAGTGCTAAAGGTCAGAGTGTCCAGTACGTATGAGAAACCGTCGAGCAGTTCTACCGAGGATAGGACGGGGGTATTACCTGACAAACCTTTTATAGTACAGGGTTTGGTACCGAAAGAACGGGAACCATAATTACCCGTATACAAAAGCACGGCGCCTCCCCCCATAACTCTTAGGAAGGCCACGTCTAGAGAAGAAACGGGAAAGCTCATGGTACCGGGATAGGAGTTCTTTCCGTTTACTGGATCCACGTAGATAGTCGGAGTCTTAGTCTGTAGCAACCCCACTATGTCAATCTGGACTGTGTACCCCAGGGTCCCAGCATCATCAGTACGGTTGATACCCAGGGTCATAGGGTAGGACTCCTCATCGTAGGTGTCCACGTTAACTTCCAGAACCCCGTCGTACGAACCAATCTTAAAAGAATTATTGGTATTGCCAGACACTATAGCGTAAGTAGGAGCGGTGGTACCGTTCCCGGGTGCGTCAAGAGTCCCAACCATAAAGTTCTCAGGTTGGCCTGCCGGTAAGCTATAGCTGTAATCTGCCATTTACTTTTATCTCTCGTACAGTACTCGTACTGTAACGTCGTGAGGGGCGTTCAGCACTTCGTTAATATCAGATGAAGGTATAGCCCCATCGGTCCATACCAATTCGTTCCCAACCACCAGGAAGTCTACACCGTAGACCTGGGCAGGACCACCTAGGGGGTCCACCGCCACCTCTGACGGGTTCAGGGGAGTGAACGAAAGGGCTACTTTTCCAGCCACCCTGTATGGGGTTAAGTCGATTTCTTCTACTTCTAAAGCCATGAGAAGGCCTCCTTTAGGACCAATACCCACCGCCGCCAACATAGTTACTTCTGGATTGAGTACCGACTCTATTGAACGGTCCCAGGGCAGAAGAAACACCGATGCCGAAGCGAGGTTGTTTTAGTCCCTTAACGATTTTAATGCTACGCTTTGCTTGCTCCAGAGCCTTGTCAAACTCTGCTTCATAATTCTCTTTCATGCCCATGTACTTAGATGATTTTTCCAAGTCCAGGGATACGCCGCTCACCGAGTAGTTGAACTCGTCCGCGATCCAATTCATTGCCACTGACCTACATGCTTGAGCACAAGCTCCCATGAGGATAACGGATCGCCACCGGTTGGGCATACTGAGTACAGTAATGTCCGTCACAGGAGGAGCAGCGTTGTACATGTCGATCGCTATGAGGAGATACTCGTACAATTCCTCGTCTTCCCAAATGTACCCGAACACTTCAGTCTGGGATTGGATAAATTTTTCAGTTGACGGGGGACGGAATCTATAGTTGCGGTCAGGGTTATTATCCCTCAGCATGATACGTAGACGCCTAATCAGCATCGCGTCACTAGACGCAGGATTCCCCGTGCCGATACTGGTAACTACGTTATCCCCAACCACATTGAATTCTTGAACAGCTTGTGTGATAGAGGAGGTTGCGGATTCTTTAAAATTCCAACGTACGATCCAATCGCCTATGTTGGAATCGAGCGGTAGAGTCGTCTGGACATAAAACTCCCCAATCCCCACTGAAGCGGGAACCTGATTGGGAGTACCTATTAGAACTTCTACGCCAGTGGTGTAATCGAACAAAGAGTACGTGATAGCGTAAGGATCCGTGAGGACCCCTTGGGCATTCCGTATGGCTATCTTCAGATCCTCTGGACCTAGGGTCTGCCCTTTTTTAAAAGCTACGCTCATCGGTCACCCCCTAGCGGTACAACCCTGAAAGTTTGGCAGCATCGTCCTCATCCAGGCTTGCTTCCTTAACTTGCTGTGTACCCCCCAGCATGCGGGACATTTCTGTGTGCATGTTTCCTGGGAGGATCTTTCGCTTGCTTATTTCGTCCTCTACCCTATCACCTTCTCGGCTGTCCATCAGTTTTTTGGGATCGATGTCTGACGCCACTTTCTGTAAAGCAGGAACTTCCTTGATGATGTCACCGTCTACCTTGGCGGCGTCCTCGGGAGTCACTTCGTTACTGGAAGCCATAATAGGTACTTGGTTGCTGACGGGCTTGTTAGCATTGGAGTCGTAGGCGTCGATGACTTTTTGGGCCCTTTCAATATTACCGCGGACGGCATCAGACAACATCTTGGAAGGACGATTCTCCATCCTCTGGGAAAGGATCTTCGTCTTACCTCGAACTGTGCGGCCTAAGAAAATGTCTAAACCCTTTATTTCCTTACCATTGGCGTAGTCGTTCGCCAATGCCAGTATCCCCAGGTAATTCTCAGCTCTTTCCACGCTAACCGGTTTATCTGCCATGATTAATCTCCTACCACTATTACGGTGGCCTGTACATCAAAGTATCCAACATTTTCTGAAACGCCGTGATCGTAAATCCCCGCAGAACAAACCTCAAACAAAGTTTTCTTGGTCTCTTCCTCGGAATCCTCTGACACACGGTACTTCCACAATATCTCGTAATTGCCTGTAACCCACTTGTCCCCAATCTGGAAGTGTGGGTGGAACCTACCTGTCCTGATCTCTGCAGGAATCCTTTCCTCATTGCCTATGGGGTGAAACTCGGAAAAGTCGTCCCCTGAAACAAAACCCACTGCGTAGCTAAGACTGAAGGGACTTATACTGTTTCCGTTGGTGTCGTAGAAGACCACGTTCAGATCAGCTGACCCCGTCACGTAACCCTGGGTGTACGCTGGTACTACCATATCCGCTGGGATGAGGGTAATCAAATCAGCTAGGTACCCCGTGGACCCTACGTCCGGTGGGGGAGTGTAGAACCCGGTGGCACCAAAGCCGCTCCCAAGCTGTTCTTGGTCTAGAGGGGGTAGGTACACAAGCATAATGTGTACAGCTGTTTGGATTAGAAGATTATCCTGAGGTAAGGGGTTACCCCTTATTCTCTTCCATCACTAAGAGCATTTCAATGTCGAAGTACACTCTTTTGTTTTCGGGATCAAGCATGGGTAGATAGTCCACCTGGCTCTCCCATATAAAGTCTTCCAGACCATCTGTGATATCCGAGAGGTCTCCGTCACCATAGTTGGCCTTGAGGTACTCCGTGACAGGTAATGCCAGCTGAGTATTGAACTCATCCAAATTATCAGAAACGATATTCAGCACCAGGCCATTAAGCACGCGGATGTCCTCAGGGGGCTCTCCCTCGTAAGAAGCGGACATGTGGGCGTACAACGTGAAGTCCTCGTCAGATAGCCCCAGGACTTCCCGGTTACCGGCGTCATGAATTTCTTCCAGGGATGGGTCACCTATCTTAAAGGACCCTTCCAGCGCCTTGACGCTTTCTGCAATCTGTTGAGTGTTCAGCATGTTAGAATGACCTCCCCGTACGCTGTCTTCCATTACCCCTTTTGATCTCTGCACAGAGAGATTTTAAAGAGCGGATATTGTCCACCAATGCCAAAGCATCCACTTCCAACCGATGGGCCAGATACTCCTGGGTTACTCGGGAGACTAGGTCTCCATTATTGTCGTAGTGGAAATACACCCTTTCTCTTTCCTGGGTGTTCTTGGTCATTTTGTAACCTGAAGCTTGGATGCTTGCAGCCAGGTACAGATCACAAGTCTTATACTCGTCTAATTCGTTTGCCATTCTGTTATGCCCTATATGCTTTTATTTTCGGGCAATAAGGTATTACCCGTCTTCGATGGATATACGCCTAAAAACCGATATTTAAAGAGTATGACACGACAAAAGCCGGGAGTCTCCCCCCGGCTTTTAACCAATCAACCAATCCAAAAAAGGATTAGAAGTCACCCACAGTGTTGCTGGGGTCAGTCTTGGTGCCGACAGTGCCGGCACGAGAGAGGCCCGTAGCGCCAGCGAGATCATCGATACCGGTGATCGTGATGGGGGCAGCCAGACCGGTAGGGTTACCGTCGGTACCGTAGTACACGGTTCCGCCTGCGTCTTCCACCATCTTGGCCACTTCAGGATCGTTGGCAGTTGCGAAACGCTTCAAGGTTCCTTTTTCTTCGGACATGAGCACTTCACCGGTGTTCACCAAAGCGATTTCGTCGCTGAAGTTGATCACCAGGTCTTGACCCACAACACGTTGACGGCCGGCGCCAAGTTGTGAGCGTTGTTGAATGTCTTCGAGGTACAGAGCGCCGACGTCGACACCGCGGTACGTGATGAGGCTGTATTTGTTGAGAGCCATGGTATACTCCTTGGTAGGCTTTTACAGTTCCGCCGGCACTGTAGGAGCGAACCTAACATTACCGGAGTTTCCACTTTCGTGACAAACAAAAACCCCATAATACTAGATTATAGGGTTTTCTTCTTTTAGGATAACCTAGGGCTTAACAGCATCTTGGTACTCTACCTTGGTGGCTTTTCCGTCAGTAGAGAACGGTGCTGTGTAGACGATCTTCTTGGCATAGGCGCCCGAGGGGTCACTAGCACGGTAGATGAGCTCCTCCACCACATTACCCGTATCGATGGTCCGGTCTATTACCCAGTTGTCCTCATAGTATTCCACTGCGGAAGTGGATAGGGCCCCCAGAGCCGTTGCAGTGACACGCGCCCAACCTGATGCAGCTGGGGAGTAACCATAGTTATGGGCATTACTTACGGGGTTATCACGGACGTAGCCTGGAGTCACGCCCACGACACCCACCGCCCTAGTCAGAGCGGAAGCAATCGCACTCTCCACGCCGGCAGCGCTTACTTCTGTGGCACGCAAGAAGAGTGGGGTGTTCGCGAAGGACACACCGTCGAAGGGAGCACCCAGTGCCTGAACTTCCACCAGGGTAAGTTCGAAGTTTACTTGGTCATCCCCGCGAGGCCGTGCGGGGATGTTGGGGATGTTGCTCTTTACCTGGACATAGTTTCCTGTCACATCGGTCAGGGACAGGTACAAATTAACGGAGGCAACGTCTCCCGGGACTTTGTCGAAGAAAATCCGAATCTTGTCTTCTGAGACAGCTAGGATTTGTAAAACTGCATTAGCCATTTTGATTACCTCATCTGATTGGTGACTATAACTGCCATTAGCAGATTATATGCCGGAATCCTGTACCCACTGATCAGCGGCCCTCTCCCAAGTGTACTGGGAGACATGATCTCGCACCTTGTCGGCCTCTACCCTGCGGTAGTCCTCATCCTTAAGAAGGGCTATCACTTCCCTTAAAAAAGCACCCTGGTACTCCGGAGTCCCACTCCACCGGTGGGGCTCCAAACCTTCGGGACCTTTTATGAATAATCCTGAAGGTCCTAGGGTGGTCAACAGTCCTCCGTAGGGGGTCGTGACCACAGCATTACCGGCTAACCCGTTCTCCACTGCTGTGATGCAGAAGGTCTCGGAGAACCACGTAGGGTATGCCCAAATCTTAGACTCCTTCTGCCGAGTCGCCAGTTCTTTTTTGTTTATGCGGCCCAGGTAGTTCACCCCAGGTTGCTTCATTTGCTTCTTAATGGCCTCTATACGGTCGAGTCCCACCTGATCACCACGAGTCTTAGCCATGGACTCCCAGTTATGGAATCCGTAAGCTACGTCGATTTCAAAATCAGGAATCTCCTTGCGGATTTCTGGAAGCAGGTGTAATAACAACTCTAGACCCCTGTCAGGGGAGGAGCTGTACACCATCTTATTTTTCTTGATGCTATGGTCGACGTCACCGTAGTTGTCATGACGCACGCCGTTGAAGGTCATCAGCATTTTGTCATTGGGTATGCTGTGATGGGTACCAAAGAAACTCTGGTGCCAGTCGCTAAGAACTCCAAACTTTTTGACAGCCCATTTCATGGTGTCGTAACTCTTTTCGTGGTGGAGCCACACATCGTGGACCATCACGTAAAGGTTGGTGGTGTGCATCTTGAATGTTTTTAAGGGCTCACAGGTACGGGATAGGATACACATATCAATGTTTCGGTACTCTACATAATCTTTGAACCGGCTGTGGTGTAAGTAACTGACACCGTCCCGATCTATTTCCTCTACCTTAGGGTCCCCGAACAAAGTGGTCCTGTAGCCCCTCTTGCTGAACTCAGCGGAAAGCTCAGCGGCCCAAGTCTCCGACCCAGCCATACCCATGTCTACGTCTTCACGACCCCACTTCTCCCACGCTGGTCCTGTGTAGATAACCACTTCTTTCTTTTCCCACTTTTTGTGGAACAGTTGGTGGTTGTAGGCGTCTTCCTTATCATAGGATTCCTTGTTTTCCCCCTGGTAAGCCCCTCGGGAGATGCCACCAAAATGGTAAACGAAAGAGTCCAGGGATTGCCCTATGCGGTACCCCTGCTTAGAAATCCTTCGGGCATGGTCAAGATCCTCACATCCATTTTGGTACTGGGGATCCAGGTAACCCACGTCGTTCCAAGCGGACTTGGCAAAGATAGTGGCATAGTAGGCTACCCACGCTTGGTCCATATACTTGCCTTCCAACTCTTTGTTCGAATTTTCCATGAAGGCGTTTAGCTCATCCAGGCGCGGGATGATTTGATCGTATTTCATACCGGGGACTAGCTCTAAACCGCTTGAAGGAAGTCTCATGTTGAAAACGGGTGACTGCGGGTCACGGGGATTGCTGTGTAGCCAACCCCTATCACAATTGGATAGCACACCACAGACGGCCAACCTATCGGTGGTCTCCATCTTTTTAACCATGTTGGTTAGCCACCCCTTCGATACTAGTACATCAGAATTTAGAATGACAAAGAAACGGGAGTCCCCCGTGGCGGACACTCCATCGTTTACCGCTTCCGAGAAGTTTTTCCTAACGCCTCTGCTACCCAGAACGGTTATACCCTTAAGGGTGTCCAGGTAAGCCCAGGTGTCCTCATTACTACCCGCGTCCGATACCACAATATGGTACGGGTATAGGGTGTTCATATGAATGGATGTTACGCAGGCCTTTAGGTATTCCACTTCATTGTACACGGGGATAACAATGGGTACGGTCTGCTTTAGGGCCAGGGACTCGGTAGGTTGTGCAGGGGCTGTAACGGCGGGTACCGCAGGTAACGCCGCAGGTACGCTATTGACAATCTGGTCCGCCTTGGCTACCCATTTCTTGGTAATGGCGTCCACAGAAAATTTCTGAGCGACATCCTGTCCGTTGAGGCCGACCTGTATACGCTTCTTGATGTCCTTGAGTTCTCTGAGGGCCTGTAACCATTCCCCTTTACCGTCACAGATATAACCACTGCGACCGGGTTCTATGAACTCCTTGTAGGCAGGCAGAGGTGAAGCCACCACTGGGATGCCAAAGGCCATGGCCTGCGCTGCCTTAATGTTGGACTTTGCCGGCTGCACATCAACCCGCTGGGGGCACAGAACCACATCAGCTCGGGACATGACTTCCTGCCATGTTTCTAATTCCCATTTTTCGTCGGCATTATCCCACTCGGTACACACCACCAGGTCATAACCCGCCTCAGCTATAACATCTTTAAGGTAGTCTGTCACCAAAAAGGAATTACCACCCATACCCATGTAGAGAGCCACCGGGTTTAGGGGTACCCCGTCCTGATCAAATCTACGGAGGAAATGGTCGTGGCTCTTTTCCACTTTTTCCACAGCGTCTTCAACCACAGCCAATTTTTTGGAGAAAGGTTTGGCTTTTTCTAAAAGAGCCGAGGAACAAGTTATCACCGCGTCAGCGACACCCAGGATCTTCTGGACCAGGGGGTTACCCACCAAGTCTTCGTTTAGATCCACTACGACTTTTATGCCCTTAGCCTGGATGTCCTGAATTAGGCCATACTCTTCCTCGTCAAAAACGGAAGATACCACCACGTTACTGGAGGATAGTTGGTCTAGCAGCCAGGACCTCTCAGCCTTTTGGTAATTTGTAAAGAGTACAGAGGTCACTCCCTGTTCCTGCATTTCCTGGTGGATGTTTAGGCGCCTTATACGCTGGGACGGATCCACGGGATTAAAGTACCGTAGTAACCAAGCCACCTTGACTTCTTCATGGGGTTTGCTAGGGGCTCTTACAGGCTCGGGGTCGGGGATGGGGCCATCTACTTTACCGGTGAGAAAGATTTTATTTCTCTGGTAATTGGCATCCTCCGGGTAATGCATCAAAAACTCTTCTACCACTTCTAAGGACTTTTTGTATTCCCCCCTGTCGTGGTAAATCTTCATGAGCTTATCAAGTGGGTACTTCTTATAAAAGGCGGGCTTAGCCCCAAAGAGCCCCTGGGGGTCCTTGGACTTGGCGGTGAGGAATAGTTGTTCGGCTTCCTGCACGTCCCCCTGATCCTGGTAATAGCACCCCAAGAAATAGTACACTTCGGCGTACTGGTTGGAGTACATGGAAGCTTTCCTCAAGAAGGACACCGCCGCCACCGTATCATTTTTTGAAAACGTGTAATAGTTGTACATCTTGAGACAAGCCACTACTTTGTTATGGGCATAATCGGTAGGGCCCTTCAGGTATTCCTCGAATATCTTGACGGCCTCTTCCTCTTTTTTGTTGTCCATTAAATCTTTGGCGTAGTAGAATTTTATACGAGGGGTAGCATCGCCTCTGTCGTACTCCTTCTTGAGTATCGTTAGGTTGCGGGTAGGATCGTACTCCCTAGTTCTACGATGGTCCACCGCGATATCCGGTCTTTCCAGTCTTCGGTGCCCGCCATGGGTCAGGATGTACTCGTGGATGGGGTCATACCACCTGAGATCCTTACCGTTACGGACTATTCTCTCACGGGGGAGCGTTACCGATGGGCGGCCCTGGTCGTCGTGGCCGTAATTGTAAGTGATGTAAACGTAATCGTACTGGTGAAGGGATTCCTTCATATCCAGAATTTTCTTGTAGTTGTCGGGGGTCAGCTCGTCGTCAGCGTCCAACCACATGAGGTAGTTGCCGGTAGCCTGATCAAAGCTAAAATTTCTAGCCGCCGAAAAGTCATGCACCCACTCGAACCGAGGGGTCTTGTCAGCATACTTGCGGGCTATGGCCTCTACCTCAGGATCCTCCTGAGTGAGTGCCACTACGATCTCATCGAACAAAGGACCTTGGACGCTCTTTAGGCATCTCTCCAATTCCTTGGATTCGTTTTTACCGACTATGACGCAAAGGGACAGTTTAACCTGTTGACTCATTTTCGGGTCCTTTCTCTGATATGTGATTTGATCGGAAATCCGCCAGTGCTCTTCGGGCTTCTTCTTGGGGATCCGTCATACGGGACGCAGCAAAAGACAAGAACCACTCTTTAAGTTGTGGGTCCACTCTGATAGACCACGTGGTCTTGCTGTTGTTTTTAGTCCGCATACGTATACAAGTGCATACGTTATTAGAAGATTATCGGTTGTATGTTATAACGTCGGCAACGGTAAGCATGGTACGGTACCTTCCAAGTCTTTCCTCGGTGAAAAAAGTGTTGGGGGTGAAACCGTACAACCACATCACACTTTCCCTAAACGAACCCGTTAGCAGGAGAGGTACCAGCTGCATTGTCTGAGCAGCTATTTCCAAACTGGAGAAACCCTCCAAGCTAGGACTAGATATACACTCCTCTCGGAACAGGGCTATAAACTCAAAACCGACCATCATATTTTGATTTACTTCCGTGGAGTTATCCACTACTGCCTGAAGCCGGGTGCAGTTGACCTGGTACTCGATCCTAAACCTTTCTTCTGTTACGAGCACACCAAAACAATCCAATACCTCGTGATCCCCGAAGGACTGCAAAACAAGGTACGCTTCGTTTACCCAAAATGTTTTAGAGTTGTAAATGCATGACCCATCTACAAAAGTTACACGGCTTACGTAGTTCATGTCTTTAATGTCCTGTAAAAAGGTGTATGTGAAGCTATCATGGTCGGCTAGGGTGTTTATGTAGGACAGAGCTAAAGCTTGGGTGTCGAACTTTCCTACCAGAATGCCTGTGGTTTCGTTTAGTGCGTATATCATTCCATTACCAGGGTTAGGGTTGGACGAGTGGCTGAGGACGTGGAGGCTACATTAGCATTGCCGCCCGTGGATAGAGACCATTCATATACGTCCCAAGTGTTACTTGTACCTACCCCTACGATTTTTTTAGTCGTGTAGCGCTCCCCCAACCAAAACAAGTAGGTAGTGCCGGAAGTCAAAGTAGCCCGAGACCCTGAGGCCCATGTTTTGGTGTGGGTGTACTTTGTATCCGCTCCCAAGGTCCCCCCGTTAACAAACGACACACCCGATGTGGAATTGATACCGATAAACCCAGCAAGGGGTACGGCGTTACTGCCAGACGCTGTCCATATACCCCAGCAGTAGTTATACGCCTGGGTGGTGTTGTAGGTCATGGACATGGATACTAGAACTTGATTCGACGGGGGGGTGTACTCCACAAAAAGGGCATAAGCCGAGCTATCCAACCACTCTTCTGTAGGGCCGGCGCCCACCTCCCAAAGTATATCCCCTCCCCTAACAACCTGAACGATGTTGTTAGAACCCAGGGCGATCTCGCTCACCCCGGCTGTGAAAGAATCCATTTGGATGTTAGTAATACTGGCCATATTAACCTATGAGGAAATACATCCTACCCGCTATACGGGATGATACTGCGGGCATAGCTGTTACCACTTCGATGGAGCTTACCGGGTAGGAGGATCCCGTGGCGCCGGCTACAAATAAAGCTGTGGACGGTGTAGCCCCTGTAACTCCCCTAAGACCTGTGACGCCTTGAAGTCCGGCACCCGTCAACCCCCTTAAGCCCGTCAGTCCTCGCAAACCCGTAACTCCCCTTAATCCCGTAACACCCTGGATACCCTGGATACCCTGGATACCCTGGATACCCGTTACTCCCTGAATACCTACACCTGTTAATCCTCTGAGACCAGTTACTCCGGGTACACCCTGTAAGCCGGTTACTCCTTGGGTACCTATCCCTGTAGCTCCCGGAGTCCCTGCTAACCCGGTCACACCCCGTAACCCCGAACCAGTGGCCCCCTGAGGCCCAAGTAGACCAGTGACCCCCTGAGGTCCCGTGACACCTCCTGATGAGTTACCCGTCACAGACGTCCAGGTGTTAGCACCCCAAGTCAGACCCTGCACGGATCTGTAGTTGATAGCGCCTGAGCTATTAAAGGAAACCTGCATGCGGTACGGATTACTCCCGTCATCCGGGGGTATGAAGTTCAGGACATAAGTCGTCTCCATAGCCCCCGTAGCGGTGGACTCCTTCTGCAGGTCACCGTTTATGGAACCCATACCAAACGACTTTATGGATAAGTAAAAATAGTCAGTATCATCGAAAGTGTTACCCACGGCAGCTTGCATAGCATCGTTGGCTACGGCCTCCGAAACTGTGGCGCATAATCTCATGGGTGCCAGTATCGATAGCATCCCCAAGGAGTCCAAATGGGTACCGAAGCTCCCAGTCACGTCGATTACCAGGGCGCAAGCCGCTACGGGGTCGGCGTCCGATATGCAGGATAACAACGTGGCGTTAGTAGCTATGTTGTTTAGATAGGTATACACGGCGGGGTCCCCATAGGCGTCATAGGCACTCACTAGCTGCTGCAGCACCCTACAGGCATCATAACCGTGCCCCTTAACACTCGACCCCGCTATGTCATTACCGTCGTAGTCACACCAGTTACTGGGTAACCCGTACATGGCCGAATTCTTAGTCTGGTTCTGCTGGAGCAACCATAGCCCATCGTCGTAGACAGTGTCCCAACCCCTGCTGGGGTCTTGTAGAGAGAACGTGCGTATCGCTTCCAAGTCGATGTAGGAAGGATTGCAGTAGCTGTTCCAGCTATCCCCGGGCCCTATCAACCTTTTTGTACCGCTCCCTGTGGTAGCATTGAATGTGTCAAAGTTGTAGATGTTGGCCAGCATGCTTAGGGCATCAGCCTTGTGGGAAGCGTCACCAAATTTCCCATACATGGTGAATAATATTTGGGCCACATGGATATCCGCATCGGAAGCTGAACCTGATCCCGTAACAGTACCCGTAAAACCTTGCACCTGCCAGTTCATCAGACCGCGGCTGCTTAGGTTGTCATTCCAGTATGCAAAAAGTTTGTTGAACTTTGTAACATAGGGCGATGAGGGGGAGTCAGCCACGAAAGCAGCAAGCATCATACCGTAGGAAATACCCTCAGATACAGTGAGTTCGCCAGTGAGGTGGTTTTCATCTATCCATTTTATACGGGCTAGCGTGCCGTCCACATTCTCTTCGTAGAACTGGGTGAACCAGGAATCCACGTAGTCCTTGAACTGCTGAGAGTACGTGGCGTGGTTTTGGAAGGTTATGCCGTGGGAGTACATATAGCCCGTTCCGTTTAGGACCACTTTGTACACTGTGAAGTTAGATGTGGTCTGCTCCGTGTCGTACTGGAACTGAAGCCCCACTAACTCGCTCAGGGGTATGTCCCTAACGGTTCCAAAACCCGAAGGTTGGGCAAAATCGGACCACACTAACTCTAGAGTGGATTCCGCAGCTGCTATGGGTAAAGTTGTGAACCAGGAGGCTCCGTCCCCAGACAAATGGTCCCGGAGTTGCAGCTTTAGGGCTGTGTCCGATTTATAGGTTACAGTGACACCCATGTAGGTGCTAATGTCCACCGTAGGCTTGTCAGGTAAGGCCAGTGCCGAGGATTCCTTAAAGTCGAAATTAACACCACCGTAGGGGTACTGCCCCGCGCCGGAATTACCCAATAGGGCTACTGTTACGGCTAGGGACCCAGTGTCCAATTGTTGTTGTAGATCCCCGACGGCCGGGTCCACGGTAGAACCCAAAGCGTCAATGAAAGACACCCAGTTACCAATGGTAGCACCTGATGAGTCCCTGCAAAGTATTGGTAGGCTATTGCAATCGGTTAGTACCACATCATTAGTATTCTGGGGATATGTGTAAGTGGGTACAGTCACAGACCCAGTCTTGGTGTCAGACAGGTATAACCCTGGCCCCGTGGCCCCGTTTGGGTCACTTTGCATCTGGGCCACTAGCTCATTAGCACTTAGAGCGTGCCAAGCACTTAGGGCCTCATGGTACTCAAATTTTGTATCCCCCACAACACCTACTGTCAAGTCTGCAGGGGAGTCTGCTTTTAGTGCCTCTATGCTCTCATAAACTACGATCATGCTTTGATCCCCACGAAGTATCTAGTTGTGGACTCATTTCCCGCTGTCAGGGTACTGGCCGGAGGAGTGCTCTGGTTATCAAATTTCATTGCAAGGTACGGCGCTATATTGAAATTAGAAGCAGCCGATACCCCCGCGAATACGGGGGAGTTCATAGTGGTTACTATGCCCAGGTAGTAGATGCTGCCTCCCGTCAAAGTGTATGTAGACCCCGATACGAAATTACTGAGGGTGTAGCTCCTTAAACCAGCGGAAGGGTTTGTGTTTATAGACGTGTAGGCTACCAACGACAGGGTGCTGCCTGACAGGGAGTACAGGACATAGTATAGATCTCCCCCTGATGGCTGTATCAGGAGGGCTTCCATTGTTGACGTCGTGGTGATAGCCATATCCCCGCTTGGTATCATTATGCTCAGGTGCATGGTGCGGGTATTGACGGTAAGTGCCGCTGCAGATATAGCCGAAGCTGGCAGTAGCGTCCTTTCGTAGGCTACAGAACCTCCTCCTCCAGACGGTCCCGTAGATCCGGGTACACCGGTTACTCCCTGGGTACCAGTATAACCTACACCAGTTACACCCTGGCTACCCTGCAGACCTGTGACACCACGTAAACCAGTTAAGCCCCTAATGCCTGTAACACCCTGAACACCAGTGGCACCCTGGGGACCTGTGGACCCTTCGGCACCAGCCGCTGAAGCAGATGCGGCTCTTGAGATAGTCAGGTTATCTACACGGTATAGAGACCAGTTCCCGCCCTGGTAGTAGATAATGACGCGAGCCATAAAGGTGTATTCCAGAGAGAAACTAGGGAAATCCCCTAGTGCTAAACTCTGGGCGCTAAGAGCTTCCTGGCTACTGGCACTTCCTGCGGATTGACCCTGTATCCATAGATACCTCTTGGCTTGGCTAACTGCATCTGCCGCAGCGGGTACCCCCATTAGCCATACGGCCATGTAGGTATTATTTGACATGGGGGTCTGTGTCCAGGTACCTCCCGAGTTCTGGTTATAGAACGGCGTGTTTCCGCTTAGCGGGACTATGTCAGACGCAGTCGTATTAAATGTAGCTGTACCTGTTCCTGTCCCCGTGAGGGAGTATTGGCAGTAAACACCACTTGTTAGTGCTGTGGACAGGGTGAGTAGGTCCTCGTCCTTGATGACTGTAGACGCTACATCCGGCCTTCTATCGGCCACGGTGGTACTAGCCAAAACATAGTTACTGAGGGAACCACCTGACTCCCTGTAAGTACCCACCACCTCATGGAACTCTCTATGATCCTCCCACGGCATGGCCAACCCGTGACACTCCCTAATGGAGTATAGGTAGGTACCTGCGCTGTTATACACCACATAGGTTATCTGCAGCATGTCAAAGGACCACGGTGTGGTGTCCCACACGTAGGACGTACCATTATAATAAAGGAACAGAGGGGCCGTTGGGGATGCCGAGTGGGCGGGGGACACCCACCCGCTAGTAAGATCTGGTATTAGTACACCCCGCCAATAGGCTTTAAACGTGCCAGTAAGTGCTACAGTACGGGAGGCGGAGTTGTAAGTTACTACGGGGGCCGACGTATCGTCAAAACCAGTGGGGTCTTTTAGAAGATCCTCATAACCAGTGGCTACACCAGTGGCGCCCTGGATACCGGTGTTACCCTGAGATCCGGTGTACCCCTGGATTCCTGTGGCACCCTGCACGCCTGTTGTTCCTTGAATACCTTGGGCTCCAGTAGTTCCTTGGGTACCTTGAACTCCTGTTGCTCCCTGAATACCTTGGGCTCCAGTAGCACCTTGGGTACCTTGAACTCCTGTGGTACCCTGAATGCCTGTTTCCCCTTGGATTCCCTGAATACCTTGGATTCCTTGAATTCCTTGGACTCCTGTTGTTCCTTGAATACCTTGAACACCAGTTGCTCCTTGAATACCCTGAATACCTGTGGCACCCTGGATTCCTTGTACACCAGTTGCTCCTTGAATACCCTGAACACCAGTAGCACCCTGAATACCTTGGGCTCCAGTAGCACCCTGAATACCTTGGATTCCTTGAACGCCTGTAGATCCCTGGATTCCTTGAACCCCCGTCGACCCTTGGATACCCTGAACACCAGTTGTTCCTTGTACTCCTGTGGCACCTTGGATACCTTGGACTCCAGTTGCTCCTTGAGCGCCTGTTTCCCCTTGGATGCCCTGTACGCCAGTAGCACCCTGGATTCCTTGAACACCAGTAGTTCCTTGTAAACCAGTTACGCCCTGGCTACCGGTGTTACCTTGAACGCCTGTAGATCCCTGGACACCTGTTGTCCCTTGGGCACCCTGAACACCAGTAGCGCCTTGGGCACCTGTACTCCCTACGAAGTCCGCCCAGTACATAGTAGTGCCATCGTAGGTCAGGGCCTGGCCCAACGTGGGGTTTAGACCTGTTAGGCCCATTAGCAACTGGGCATAAATGACACCCTCTTTGGTCCACCTTCCCGTAACTACATTGTTGAAATCTTCTATTTCTAGGACTGCCCCACCGGTAATACCCGTCCCGTCCGCTATAGTTAAGGGTCCACCTAAGATGCTAGTAACTATCTCTGGGTCAGGTGAGTTGTCGTAGGCCTTTTGTAAAGTGGTAACGCCCACTGCACCAGCTCCTGCCACAACCTCACCTAATTTGGAGACACCTACGAAGGAGGCCTCTGTGGGGTCACTTAGGGAGGTGGCACCCTGCTGCACAGCCAGAACTCCGTATAGGGTGGCGTTTTCTTCTACGTCCTTCAACTTATTAAACACTTCTCTCTCCACACCCGCTACGGAATCTGCCAGGTTACCGTACACCTGCTGACCGTACTGCACAACGGTTCTGCCCGAGGCATACAAATAAAATCTCTGATTTGTGAATTTGTTGTTGGGTACGGCAGTTTTGGTACCGTTTAAATCGTAGAAGTTGGGGGAGATAAAAGTGGTAGGAGATTCCTCAGTGTTTGGGTCCTGGGTAGTGTAGCTAAATGTCAGGGGGGTAGCGACTGGGATCCCCTTAGTGTGGAGGTCCTTCACTTCTGTGCCGAAGTTTATACCGTTTCCAAACAGCGTACCCTCAGACTTGTTTAACCTAAGGTCCCCATCGTGTGGGGATAGCACGTTACCGCTTACATTTATGAACCCTAGTGCGGCCATAAAATCTCTTAACTGGGAGAAAGGTGATACAGACACATCTGGTTGCGTGTTAGCTACAGTTATGCTCGTGCGGTTTCTGTGCACCACCTTACCCAGCCAAACGTAATCCCTTCTTTCTGCGTTGGTGGGCTTGGTTGCGTAACTCAGCACGTTGTACTCTTTGTCCAGCAATACGTAGGTACTGTCCTGCGTAGCTAAGTTCGGAGGGGACACCCCCGTGGTACCGTTCCACTTTAGCTCTGTAATCGACGGAAAGTCGGGGTTAGACCAATCGTCTACCACAATAGCGGTTCCACTAGCTATGTCGTATTTTGTGCTGTCCAAGGGATTGATTGATAGGGCCCCTCCTTCTATTAATCCTGTGGAATTGGACCACAAGGATCCCTTACTCATGTGGTCTAGGGGTAACCTGCCTACAGTGTCCAATGGGGCTATGCCACCCGAAGCTCCCACAGCCGCGTCAAAGGTATCAAACGCTCTCTGGACCTGGGTGTCCGCGACCGAAAGAATATTCGCGAAATTGCTTGTGTCCAGAGATATACCACTGGCGCCTTGGTGTTCTCCAACGTAGGTCATTACTGCCTGGCTGGTGGGGATAGCCGTGGACGGGCCTGTCTCGCCTAGTACGAGAACTTCACTAACTAGCACTATCTCTGAAGGCTTACTGTCCAACCCTATCAAGGCCTTGTATGCCTCGGTTCCTTTGGAACTGAGAAAGTTAGCGGTCTTGTCCGTTAGGGTATACCTGTCTTGTCCAGTTATCTCCTGGCCATCCATATCCCATAAACTTACGTTACCCTGAGTTATGGCGCTAAGGAGGTCACCCGCAAAATTTCCAAAAATTAGGGTATTGTAAAAGACTTCCTTCGTTTCCCCTGTAGCAAATGTCACCCCGTTAAGACTAAGGGGCGCTCCGCTGGTATTCTCTATACTTTTGATTTCCATAATACAGCCTTAGGGGGTCTCTGGATCAGTGCTCTCGAACACAAGATTGAGCATGAATCTAGCCGCAGCATTTATTTGATTATTATTACTGCCTAAATTCGTGAACTGCCACCCAATCATGTCGTTAGCATTTCCTGTTATTCCTGTTATTCCTACGGCACTTACCTCTTGGTAAGCGGTAGTTCCCAAATTATTGTAGATACCGCACAGGGTTGGGTTGATATCGAGATCGATACTACCTATGGAGGTTCGGGAGGTACCGTCAAGCACGAATAACTCAATCCTTATCTTCGGGGAAGTACCCACCGTGCCCTGAGCAACAGCACACCTGGCTATGTGGCCATAGGCCGCTACCAACTTCCACCCGAAAGGAGTGACGTAGGGGTGAACACCTCCGTCCTGAAACTGTATGGAGCTATGTGTAAGTGGGGCCCCAAATGGATTGGCATTTCCAGATTGGATGGAGAAGTACCCCAGGGTACTAGACGCTTGTCCCATCATACCTGATAGCACGTAATCCCTAGGACGAGGACCTTGGCCTACGGGGCCAGTCTCACCCTGGGATCCGGTTTCTCCCTGTATGCCCGTGGCGCCTATCAATCCTGTTACGCCCTGGATACCCTGTACACCGGTAACGCCCTGGGCACCTGTGGCTCCTTGCACACCAGTCACACCCATCAGTCCCGTACTTCCGTCAGGTCCCGCATTACCAGTTATACCCTGGTACCCCGTGGCACCATCGGGACCCACGGACCCAGTCAGTCCATCCTCACCCGTCACACCTTGAGTGCCGTTGGCTCCTGTGATGCCTTGGACTCCCTGGATACCGTTGGCACCTGTTAAACCTTGTACGCCCTGAGAACCTGTCACACCCTGGACACCCACAGCACCAGTGATACCCTGTATTCCTTGAGTACCCGTGACACCCTGGGTTCCCGTGCTACCCTGGACTCCGTTAGCACCTGTGGTGCCACGTAAACCTGTAATACCCTGAAGCCCTGTGATGCCCTGAGAACCGGTGATGCCCTGCACCCCGTCGAGTCCCGTGACACCCCGTGTACCCTCGGCGCCGGTGATTCCCTGTGTGCCATCGGCGCCGGTGATTCCCTGTACTCCATCAGTCCCAGTAATACCCTGGACACCGTCCGCTCCTGTGACACCGCGGAAACCTGTCAGTCCTTGTACTCCGTTGGTACCCGTGATACCCTGGGTACCGGCTATGCCTTGAGTACCGGTAACACCCTGAAGGCCCTGAAGACCGGTGATACCGTCAAAACCAGTATCCCCCTGGGATCCCTTTTCGCCAGTGATTCCCTGGGCACCGTCCGTTCCTGTAACACCCTGGATACCGTTGGCGCCTGTGGTGCCCTGCACTCCCGCGATCCCCGTGATACCCTGCACACCCGCGGCACCAGTAGCACCCTGAAGGCCTTGAGTACCTGTGATACCGCCGAACCCAGTATCCCCCTGAGGACCCTGGTCACCTGTGATGCCTTGAACACCGTCAGTACCAGTGGTTCCCTGCTCCCCTGCCACACCTTGTTGCCCTGTAATTCCTTGGACACCGCTTGCGCCCGTAATTCCTCTAATACCGGTGATGCCCTGGGTACCCGTATTACCTTGGGTACCAGTAACCCCTTGGTTACCGCTAGCACCAGTAATACCCATTAGACCGGTGATACCAGGTAAGCCGGTCTCTCCCTGAATGCCTTGTTCACCCGTGATACCCTGAGGACCTTGAGACCCAGTTATGCCTTGGGCGCCCGGAGAACCTGTTTCACCCGCAGGACCATAGGGTCCCGTTACTCCTTGGGAACCCGTGGTACCCTGTATACCCGTAGGTCCTTGGGAACCTGTGGCCCCCACCCCGGTGGATCCTTGGATACCTTGGGTACCAGTCTCTCCTTGGGTACCAATACCTGTTTCACCTTGAACGCCTGTTTCTCCCTGGACGCCCGTTAATCCCTGGGACCCGGTGGCTCCTTGAATACCCTGAACACCAGTAGCGCCTTGAACACCAGTAGCTCCTTGAATACCCTGAACGCCTGTTGCTCCTTGAATACCCCGAACACCGGTAGCACCTTGAATGCCCTGAACACCGGTAGCACCCATTAAGCCCGTTGACCCATCGGGGCCGGGATTACCTGTGATACCCTCGAACCCAGTAATACCCTGAACACCGTCCACGCCTGTTATACCGCGGAAACCTGTAGGACCCTGGGCTCCCTCAGCACCTGTTAGACCGGCAGGTCCTGAAGGGCCTGTAAGACCTCTTGCACCTGTGTCCCCTTGGACGCCTTCAATACCCGTGAGACCCTGTAATCCAGTGTCGCCTTGAACACCATCAACACCTGTGAGGCCCTGTGCCCCCGTATCCCCTTGGACGCCTTCCGAACCTGTGGCTCCTGCGGACCCCGTGATGCCCTGGGCACCAGTGTCCCCTTGTACGCCATCTACACCTGTAGGGCCCTGAACGCCCGTGTCACCCTGTACGCCTTCTGACCCGGTAACACCTTGAGCACCTGTGGCTCCCACACCCGTGGCGCCTGGGATACCCTGAATACCAGTTTCACCTTGGGTCCCTACACCAGTTTCACCTTGGGTACCTGTGGCACCCATTAAACCTGTGGATCCGTCTGGACCAGGGTTACCCGTGATACCGTTGAAACCTGTTAAACCCTGGATACCGTCGGTACCAGTTATGCCTCGGAAACCTGTTAAGCCCTGGATACCGTTGGCACCGGTAATTCCGGTTACTCCCGTGATACCTTGGAGACCCGTTAGGCCTTGTTCGCCCTGGACACCGTTGAAACCGGTGGTTCCTTGAACACCGCTGCCACCTGTTATGCCCTGGAGACCAGTAGAACCCTGAGTGCCCTGTTCGCCAGTAATACCCTGGGGTCCCTGGGAACCGGTAATACCCTGAGCACCGGGGGAACCTGTTTCTCCAGCGGGACCGTAGGGACCTGTTTCTCCAGCGGGACCCGTGGATCCGGACACACCAGTGGGGCCTTGGGAACCTGTGGCCCCCACTCCCGTTGAACCTTGAATGCCCTGAATACCAGTTTCACCCTGGGTACCTACACCTGTCTCACCTTGGCTGCCTGCGCCAGTGTCACCTTGGGTACCTGTGCTACCCTGGATTCCTTGGAGACCAGTCTCACCTTGTACTCCGGTAGCACCTCTTAAACCTGTCGACCCATCCGGGCCCGGGTTACCCGTGATACCCTCAAAACCTGTTAAGCCTTGTATGCCCTCAGAACCAGTTATGCCCTGGAAACCTGTAGGACCTTGGGAGCCATCAGCACCTGTAAGTCCCGCCGGACCGGCTGGACCAGTAAGTCCCCTTGCCCCCGTGTCGCCTTGTACGCCTTCAATTCCAGTAGGTCCTTGAAGACCTGTGTCGCCTTGCAGGCCCTGCACACCAGTGTCGCCTTGCAGGCCCTCGGATCCAGTAGCACCCACAGAACCCGTTACGCCCTGGGTACCTACAGGACCTGTAATGCCCTGATCACCAGTGTCACCCTGGACACCGTCGATACCCGTAGGGCCTTGAACGCCCGTGTCACCTTGTACACCTTCAGCACCAGTCACACCCTGAGCGCCCGTGGCTCCCACACCGGTGGCGCCCTGTATTCCTGTGTCACCCTTGGCACCCGTAGCACCCTGAGTGCCAGCACCGGTCTCGCCTTGGAGACCCGTAGCACCCATCAAACCTGTGGAACCGTCGGGTCCTGGACTTCCCGTAATACCTTCGTACCCTGTTAGGCCCTGGATACCGTCCGCACCAGTTATACCTGAATCACCCGTGATGCCCTGGATCCCTGTAACTCCTGAAGTACCCGCAGGACCCGTCACCCCTTGAGGTCCGGTAACCCCTAAACCTGTGTCCCCCTGGGGCCCAGTGGGGCCGTCGCTCCCTATGTAACCGATACCCGTAACGCCCTGTACACCAGTGGGCCCCTGGGGCCCTGTTATTCCTGGTCCCGTGTAGCTAGAGGAGCCACCTCCAGAGCAAATCCACTCCGTTCCATTGTAATACTCTAAGCAACCTGTAAGTCCGGCAGGGTTCGAAGTGTCCCCGTGGTAGATTACGTAACCCTCTTCAGCCACTAGGCTATCCCTCTCCGCCGTGGTAAGTACGGGAAGTTGAACGATTCGGCCTTTGTGTTTAATATTCAGGGTTTTCATGTGCTATCGCTAGGGTACGGGTTCATGCCTTGCCCCATGGCGATTAGTACATTATAGCGGTAAGCCCCCGTGTTTAGTGGGGTTGTGGGCTACCTAGCGTACACCCAGAGTTTGTATAGAGCCAGGCTCGTGTCGATATTTATCTTGACCACATCGTCCGATGTATTGGACCAATCGAAAGACCTTGTCCTTACTCTCATTTCGGAAACAGAGCTATCGTGAGCGGTGGAATCCATCCTGAGATTACGGGGCCTTCCGTGCTTTGTGAGGCACCCCTGTATGAGAGTTTCACCCAGTATGCCGAAGTCCGCCAAGTTAGGTTTACCGTCATTAACTGAGTCGTTACCTTCCGCCGTGTTGTTGGTGGTGTACAACATAGCACTAGGGTAGTTGGTATCGTTGCTGTCGTCATTAAAGTAAAGATGGACGGTGGCTAGCGAATTGTTTGAAAAATGGGAGCATTCCACTTTGATATTGCTATAAACTGAGGGGTCCCAGGTTATGGATCTCTGCGTCGTCTCTGGAGCACTGAGGCTGCTGAAAGAATCTAGGAGTACCCAGTCGCTAGGGGGAGCTGCCGGCGCGGATGCTCCCGTGGCACCTTGGGCGCCATCGATACCGTAGATACCACCTGGGGTGGGCAGGTATCCTGAGGTGGACACAATTGTTAGGTGCCAAGTCCCCACTATAGGGGTTCCGTCAACTAGAGACACTTCCACATTGTAGAGGTCCGCAGCACGTATCTCCGTGGGAAGAACGAGTTGGTTCAAATTATCGTACACCTGGACAATTACTGATTCAGATCCCAGGTTGTGGTACACGGGTAATATGTCATTAACAAGGTCAGCCTGTGTGAAGGACCTAGCGTAAGAACCTATGCTATTGCAACCACCCGTCTGGGAGATCAAGGTCACTCGCCAGGTTCCGGTTATGGGGGTACCGTCCACCAGAGAAACATCAACGTCGTACCCGTCGTTAATAATTATTTCAGACGGCAACACTAACTGGTTGTTTTCATCGTACACCTGCACAATGACATTCTCGGTGCCAAAAGTATGATGCACGTTCACTATGTCGTCGACCAGGTCAGCTTGAGTGAACAGCCTAGTGAAAGCGCCTACACCGTCCCCGGCACAACCCGTATAGCCACCACCTCCACCACCGCCGTATGCCGGGCTCTGTACGAATCCTAGCATCATTAGTAGTGCACCACTATCCTTACGTCGGCTATGTCGCCGTCGGTTATGATGGAGACTCCGTTGTCCTTAGAAAGATTTCTGAAGATGGTGTAGTACACCAAGGGGTATACAGGCATGCTCTTGGTTACCGTAGCGTCCACTCCCGTTATATCCACGTAGACCACTGCAGTCTTGGCCGCATTGGAGTTATTGAATATCTCCATGAAGGTCACATCGTGTGTGAACTTGATGCGGGTAGCATTTGAGTTTGCTACGTGAGTGGATATATTCTCTGACGCTGTGATGGGACTGTTTAGGGCCCCCGCGTCGGCCATCTGGTCCGCGATGTAGGGAATCAACCTAGGTGTACCCAAAGACGATTCAACCGAGGACCCGTCTACCGAAGTGATGGACAGGTAGAAGGTGTCGCCCTCGGTAAGGCCTATTTTGGCTCTGTTAAAACTCGCAGAGGTGGCCCTCTTACCAAAAGTTCCAAAATTAGGGATGTTGTCCTGCAGCAAGTTAAAAGTTCCCGCAGACCCTGTGGGGGACCAGTACAGCCTAAATTTTTTCGCACCAGGAAGTAAGTCCCAGTACACTGTGATCTTTTCGGAATTCTCGTGGAGCTGTATAGCGGGCAACATAACTAATCCCTGTTTTGTTATCTGTGAAACAGGATGGGCCCCATAAGGAGATTATCCTTAGTGGATGTTCTTAGCCTTTTCCTTTAAGGCTTTGAGCCGACGTTCGTCGATCCCTGCCGAGTTCTGGGAGTTCTCCTCTTTCTCCACGTATTTCTTGAACTTAGTGGAGTCCTTGAGTCCGTTGTCCTTAGCCAACTGCTCCGCTTCTTTCCATGAGGAAACCTCTTGGCCGTTCACATTGGGGACCAACTTATTTTTACCACCGTATCTCTCAAGTTGGCGTATCTCCAGCTGAGCGTTTTTCTTCTTACGAAGGCGCTCTTGCTTTTGGTACTTACCTACTGTGGTAGCTTTAACGAAAGAGCCCGTACCCCCTGATAGCACACGCCTCATAGGTTCTTGGCACTCCCCACATTTGAACTCGGGGTCCTCAGTCATTCCGTGCGTCTTGGCAGCTGTGTGCCCGTTTTCACACCGGTACTGGTATAAAGGCATCTTTGGCCTCCTAGCTTATTTTATCTTTGATTACTTCGTACGCCGTGTTTATCAAGTTCACAGGTACACTTCCGAATTCTTTTTTGTACTCCATCAGTAACAGGATCAGGATATCAGGAGAATTCGAAAATTCTTCTAATATCAGTTCCTGGGTCCTGGGGTCTTGCGTTGCAAAATCACCGGTAACATAATCTGCCACTTGGTGCTCTTCCATACCGTTGGCCTTAAGGAGTTTAAGACCGTCATTGTACACTTGGCGGTGCATCTCGGCATCTTCAAGAAACTGTTTAAGCTTGGTTTTGCGATCCACATGGAACCTTTCCAAAACATCCATAGCTTCTTCGGGTACTTGAATATCCTTGATGTCCAGCAAATTCTCTTTGACCTCGTCAGAGTACGCTTGGTCTACACCCATCTCAGTTAAGTGGGTAGCCACGGCATACACGTGCTTACAAAACGTCAGATTCTTTCCGCGACCACCGTTAGTCACTTCACGGGGTTCGATAATTTGTGGCCTAAACATGGGCATGTACATGTAGTTGTTTTTCACAGCGTAGTACTGGGGACCCCAAAACAAAAAGGAGTTACAGTCGCAAGCCAACTGGCAAGGATGGTCCAGTAAATTGGTGGTAGGGCCTGAGGCCTTGAGGAACTGTATCTTAACTACATGGCTCTCGTCGTCACCGGACACCTCAAATTCGTACAGTCCGTGCTTCTCCTGCTCAGGGTCGTTTCGTTTTCTGGGTTCCAGGGATCTTCCGCGAGTCTTGAACTCATCAGTTTTTTCGTGCTTACTTGAACCCAAAATCTGATGGATATTCTTAGAAGCAGTTTTGATGCCGGCTGTTTTTAAGGACGCCTCCAAATTTGACACGTTGACGTCCTCGCCGTACAAACCGCTACCCCATGGATTACCTGTGGCCTCGTCCTGCCTCTCACGTGCAGCCCACCACCACTTAAGGGAAGTCTCCGGGGTAGTCTGCCTATCAAACTTATTGAACTCGATAGGGAAGCTCATCGCGTCCCCGTCAGACCTGTAGGAGTCGTTCTCGTTAGCAGGAGGTACATCCTGGGTCTTGTTCATACTGAGAGCGTCGTTCACGCCGTCCAGCAGATTAGGTCCTACATCGCCGTCCCCACTAGGGATATCCTTTACAGGTACCTTGCCCTTGTTCTTTTCTTCCACGTGGATATTACCCGGCGCGTTCTGGTCGGTATCCTTTCCGGGGAGATTCTTACGCATCATGTAGTCCATCCAGGGGATGTCCAAGCTCTCTTGGTTATTCCCTAGGTATTGGGCTATGATTTCTCTGGTAAAGTCTTTCTTCATACTAAGGGGTTAGACCTTATTTATAGATCATAAAAAGCAGCCCCTGGACGGGGGCTGCTTTCTAGTGAAGGGCATAAGACAAAGGGAGGAGTCCTATGCCAAGGCACTAATTTGTTCTTTGGCAGCTTTACGCACGGACCAATGGGACTTAACATGTACCCGGATGGCTTCCAGGAGAGTGGGGTCCTTGAATGTCTTGACGTAGGCCACTTTGGACTTGTAGTCGATATCAGACCACTTCTTACCTCCCACTACCAAGTCATTGACGTCGGAGACAGCCACTGCAGCAGGAGTGGGATCCTTGGGTGCCTGTTGTTTGGCCTTGAGACGGGCGGTTGCTTCATTCTTCTTCAATTGGAAGTCGTCAATCCTCTTGCGAGGAGTTTGCTCCTTCTCGTTTATGCCGGAAGAATGGGTCTTCTGCAAGATTGGAGCGTCTTGCGCCTGCCTGGTGGTACTGTCCAGGTTAGTGAGACTCTGGTCTTTCGAAGGGGGAGCGATAGCGGATGACTCCATGGTCTTTGACGAGGGCCCTACGGCAGGCTTACCCATACCCTCACCTTCGTCCACCACCGTGGTCACGGCTTTTGCTTCAAGGGTGGAACCCTGGGTACCTAGGCCGGCATTTTTGGAAATCAATTTATCGAAACCTTCCTCACTCTTGGGAGAAGAAGCGTCCAACTCAATGGTCATCTTGGCGGGAACCATCCTACGCATAGGGATAGCTTCGCCGTCCACGGGGGGAGGATTCTCCCCTCTGTTCTCGATGAGGGCCTGTTGCTTGGCGGATACAGCCCGGGCACCCATCTTAATGGCACCCTCATTATTGGAGCTCATGGCCACTGCTTCGCGGTTACCCTTCAAAGGTGCCACGATTTCCATATCTTCACCCATGATGACACCAAGCTTCTGGCGTTCCGTGGATACAGAGGTGGAGTGGTTCTGGCGGGATCCGGCATCGTCGAAGGCGGTCTTGCGTACGGTGTTGCCCTCAACCGTCTCCACGGGCATTCCCCGTTTGGCGGAGGACCCCTCGACCATGACGAGATGGCCGTTGTTATTACTGGAGGCAACCGAAGTTGGGGCCACGTTTTCAAACATTTCCTGTGCGGCAGGAGCCTGCGTAGGAGAGCTGGTCTCGTACATAGGTACTTCTTCCGTTTCCCCCACAACTCGTAACCACCCTTCTCGGATAGCTGCCTTAAGGGATACAGAGGCATCACGAATGCCATTGTACTCTACATTGAACCCGTCGTAGAAAAGAACCTCTCCCACTTTTGTGGAAAGGCCCATTGACAAAGCGGGGTTATTGATGAGGGACAGAGTGAACGCCTCGGTCACCAGGTATTTCTGCATGGACATCTGGGTGTCTCCTTTTTGGGATCTGTTATATCCTACACATAGGCTAAAAAGTCTACGTACGTGTGCATATGGGGTACCCCGGATTAGGAGATTATCAGATATTCAAAAAGGACGGATTACAATTTAGCGTATGGCGGGGCCACAGCTTCTTTTTCTTCGGCCAGTATGGTTTCCAAATCATCCTGATGGCTTTCCTCATCCACCAAGATGTCTTGGAGGATGTCTGCCAAACCGTACTCGCCCAGGGTAAGTGCCTGAGCGATACGTTCTTTGTAACGGGCCACGGCTGTCTTCTCGTCCACAAGGTCAAGTTCCAGCATCTGTTTAGCACCTGGTGCCAACTTCACATCACCCACGCCTACAGCTGGTACGCCGCCCATGTAGTTTATGCGGTCGGCTAGGGAGGAGGCGTGGCCTATTTCTTCCATCCCGTGAGTCTTGAGTTCATCCCTGAAGCTGTCGTACTTCCTGCCCTGCGTACGGGCATAGTGCTGGAAGTATTGGAGGGCTGCCGTGTACTCGAGAATGAGATCCTCATTCAGCAATTCGATCAACTGGCCCTTACTGACTAATGGGGTGGGGATAGCAGCCTGGGGGATGGAGGCCGACTTAATCTTTTCTGTTTTCTGATTTTCGCCGAAAATACTAGCGAACACAGAACTGGCGGTTTTTTGCATGGGGCCTCCGTTAGAATAGGCTCTGTTGGTTTGGGTCACCCTTAGGTGCTTTCACAGCGGGGCCCGGGCGGTAGTTTTCTTTGAATGGGTTTCCAAATGGACGAGGGGGAGCAGGGATATGTACATCCTTAATGGTGTAGGCACCCTTGTTGTACAGATCAGCAGTCACTACTCCTATCTGGGGTACGTGGGCCCTGGCCAGGATCCTCCCTATGGCACCCCTAATGGCAGTGGCATCCTTCCTTCTTGAGCTATCTATGCTCTCGCTTCCCGGATACCCATACACGGTCAGTTCACTGCGGGCGGGGACAGACGCTTTCTTGTTTAGAAAAGCTTCTACCACCCGGTTAACCAGCGGTGATGACGCTGTCTTTACCACTGGGTTACTTTCTTTCATATGACTTCCAAGATCCTTGATCATGGAATCGTATTCTTCAACTAACTCGGGGTCCCTGTCGAAGTCTGTTTTGTCACCAAGGGCCTTTGCGAACTTATCGAGACTTGCTAAAAAAGACTTTTTATTGACGCCATCGTTACGGCCTACAAGGGCCTTGGCGCTGCGTAGCAAATCCTTGGCCTCTGACCCTACACCCATACCCGAAAGAACCCCGTCACCCATGTACTCGGACTTCCCGTACTGCAGGTACATGGCCACTATGTCAGCTACCTCGTACAAGTCGTCAGGGACCTCCAGCAATGCTGTGTGTACCTCGTTTCCTAGATCCCTATGCTCATCGTTGGAATCATCGGGAACCTTTTCCTCGGCGGGCTCAGACTGAGAGGGCTCTATCTTAGGATCCTCAGGGGCCTTGAGTCGGGTCCATATGTTAGCGCTTTCCTGCACTATGCTATCGGTGTTCAATATTAGTTTGGCGCCCTGAACGGATTGCATAGCCTTGGCCTTGCTACGGATCTCGTTAAGTATGCCCTTGATCTGGTCGAGCTCCGAATTAATCCCGTCACCCAACTTGCCCAGCAGGGACTCTACTTCTTCCACAGACTTTATAGATCCGCGGTTATCGAAAAGGTACTTCATGAGTCCCTTAACCTGATCACCTATGTCACCAACTAATTCCTTATTGTCCAGAACTTCCCGAGCTTTTACCAGGGCCTTACTAAGGGCACCGCGAGCGAAGTCTAAGGCCTCCTCAGGGTCCTCTTTTTTGGCTACAAAGGCTTCAACCCTTTCTAGGTAATCCACTATAGCTTCCGCTTTCTCCACATCCCTCGTGCTGGGGACTTCAGGGGAGGCGCTTCCGGGTTCTTCCACCAAAACCTCAGCTATGGCTTCTGCTTGGGTTTCGTCCTCGGGCAGGACCTCGCCTTTCTCCTCAATCCTATCGGCCAATTCCTGTAGCATTTTACTGGCATTTTCTGGAGTCACTGGGTCAGAAACTTCCGGGGTAGCTGGTTTTTCCCCAGTACCCGCCGGCTTATCGGTGACAGTCCCACCTTGTTCTTTTTCATCAGCCTTAGCCCTGGCTGCTTGCTCCTTGGACCTCTTCAAAAAATCCTTATAGAAAGCTTCACCCCAAGCCTTAAGCTTATCTGCGGCGGGAGTTACCTCGCTGACCACATCAGCAGGAGTCGTCACACCGGGGCGAGCATCGTACAAAGCCTCGTCAAGGGCATTATAAAATGCCGAGAAGGGGCTGTGTTTGGATTTGATGATAGTCTCCAACACACGCGGACGATTTAGAACATCCTCGCTGAAATCTAATCTGTTACCAAGCTTGGACATGACCTGGTCTAGCGTACGGGAAAGCCACGCTTTGTCCACCTTACCGTTCTGCCTATACCAAGCCTTCATGGTACCGTTGTGGTAGGATCTGAAACCACTAGTGAAAGAACCCTTCTGACGAATCTCGTTAACCAGGTTCTCCCGATCGGGCGCTACTGGGGAGTTTGGTCCCTTCTCACCCATTTCTTCGGCACTGTAGCCCCCGTCACCCTGCTCTTCGTTAGCGGGAGCCTGCTCTTCAGGTTTGCCCTCTTCCGGTGCTTCGGTATCCTCTGGTTTGGAGTCCTCAGGTTCTTCCTTAGCCTTGGCAGGTTCGGTACTGTCGGGGACTCCAGCAGTCTCCTTCTTAATGGAGTCGTGCAGACTTTTCAGTGCTTTGTACAGGTTGTCCTTACCGTCCAGTATCAATTCGAAGTAGGTATCCGTGACAGCTTTGGACCACTCTGGAGAATCCTTGTATTCCTGAAGCGCCCGGAGGTACGAATCGTACGTACCTAAAAACTCTTTCTTGAGATCGGGTAGGGAACCTACAAAATCCCCTTCGGCGGCGGTCTTAACTAAATCTTCGAACTGGCGAAAGCGGGACTCAAAAGCCTTGCGGTCAAAGGACCCGTCTGCTTTGAATCCAAATTTTTCTAAGGAACCCTTTAACCGGCCACTCCAGTCACTCCCCACCACTCTAGTGGTGGCGTCCTCAACAACCTGGTCAAACTTCGCACGGTCAGGGCTTCCCTCAACGGGCTTCTTCTTTTCAATGACCTTATTAATTGCCTGGGATATTTGTTGGATACCGTCGGTACCTATCCACTGAATCTTCTTTTTCTTCTCTTCCGTACTTACGGGTTTGCCTTCGGGCTCCTTGGCACTCTCGTTGCCAAACACCTTGACCAGTTCCTCCAGAGATGTTACCAGCCCGTCCTTATCCATCAAAGAATCGTAGACCAAACGGTACAGACCGTCCAGGTACGAGGGGTCTTTTTCATTTTTGAGGTCCTGGACAGCTTCCTTTAGGAAAACAGGAGACTCCTCCAGAAATTTAAGAACCTTGGGGCCGATCGCATTGGCCCTAAATTCGGCGGCGAACTTGGTTAGGCCCATGAACTGATCGTGGGTAGATCGGTACCTCTTACCATCGTAATGAGGCCACAAACCATGATTTTGGAACACGTTCGTGATTCTAGTAAAATTCTGGATCAGGGACTGGGTGATCTCTTTGTACTGGCGGGTCTGCTCAGGGGTCATGCCACCACGTTCCCCGTTTGCCAACCTTTGGGCGTTATCCCAGGCTTCCTCTACCCTTTCCATGCGGTCCCGAGGATTAGCTATGAAGTCCTGGACCACCTTAATCTCTTGAGGAGACACAGTGTCCATCTTGTTTTTGTTACCCCAAAACAAACCTGCGGTGACTTCCTTGTAGCTTTTTTCCACATCATTCATAGTAGGATCCCATCCTGTCCTTAAAATACTGGCCCTTACTGTCAGGGATGAACCCATCCATGGAGGCTACCTTAAAAGCAAATGTGTCTGCAAAATCATCCCAAGGGTTACGGCGAGCGTAAAAACGCACGAACTTCGAAGAGGGGTCGTAGAACCACTCCCCTACCACGTTTTCCTCAGAGTCCTTGTCATTTATAACGATGCGAACTTTACCGTCTTCAGGTTTCTCACACCACCCCGATAATTGCAACCACTCGGGTTTCTTGCAGAGCTCGCCCTTAACCATATCCCACCCATGTCCCAGCTCGTGAAACAGGGTGTGGTCAAAACGATCCAAAATCTTACCCGAGGTGTCCTTGAAAACTACGGGATCGTCCACCAAGCGCGTATTAAGGACCAGCGTCTCCCCCACGTAGTAACCGTGGTTGGGGAAGTACTCCTTGGACTCGCCCAAATCCTCGAACCCTATATCCTTTATTCCACAATCCTTGACAAGTCCGTCAGGAAGCTGGTGAAGGGCCCGGGCCAAACGGGACACCAGGTGCTGGTGGGATCCAGGGCGTACGGCCATACCGTACCTTTTGAGGATACCGCCTGGTGTAGAATTTAAACCAATGTCAGCCATAGCAAAATACTGTTGTTTTTTCAACTTGCTTAGGCCGACTCCATTAGAAGATTATCCTTGACCCTTTTTATCCCTTAGCTCCAGTATGTCTTTCACCGTCCGGTCAAAAAACTCTGGATGGAAGTAAAGCTTGGCGGCCTCACGGGGTGTCAAACCCATACCCCGGGTTTTCCTCATCCTGTACACAGCTGTATACATGAGAGGGGGTAGGCGCCCCAGAATCCTCTGGACCTCCAGAAAAAACTGTCGCTCCTCTAAAGGAGTGGGGCGGGGTGCTTTAGTAGCCATTCGCTTAGCTTCCGCATGCCTTCATCTTTGGAGGATAGCTTCTCGATCTGATCGGAAGCCTTAGAAAACATTAGCATGTCCATAAACTCTTGCACAGTTTCCTTAACGCTTACTTTGTAGATGCCTATAACCTCAGGAGGAGCTGCTGGGAAAAGGGCCTTGGACACATCCGCGGAAACCTCACTCACCAGGTCATCTAGGCTACCACACTCTCCCCTAAACTTCCGAAACGACTCTAGGTACAGAGAGTACCTAGGGGTGAAGGCGTCTAAGTCTTCTAGCTCCGTGTCCGTGTGTCTAGCGTGTATGGCCATAGTGTAACAATGTACATAATGCACCCGTAATTTTTAACTTAGACCCATGACCTTCCTGTACAATTCCCTGGCAGCGGACGAAGGATCCTTGTAAAGAATACCTATGCCACCCTTGGCCTCCCACGGCCCTAGGAATTTCTCCATGTCGTCTACTAAGATAGACCTACCGTCAGCATAGCGCTGCTTCTGTGTGTCCAGGATGTATGGAGTAGACTCACCCAGATTCTCGGATACCCAGAAGGCCTTGCCCTCTTTTGAGTACCTACTGATGCCGGGGGATGATAATACAGTGGGGTTCAAGTGCTTTAGGCTGTCCCACAGCTCATGACCGCCTGGTAACCATTTCATGGTAGACCAAAAAGGCAGACTCTGCGTTACCTTCCAGTCAATGTCATTGTGGTCCACAAAATCCTGCCCACCAAAATCCAGGTACTGCTTCTTCCAATCTGTGAGAACCCCGTCCATATCCACGAAAAGTCTCATGGACTTCCGGCGGAAAGTATCCAAAAATTCGGGGTCATGTAGGATGCTGGTGACAGACTTACCTGCCAAAAACTTATCGATGTCCTGGGAGCCACTCGCCAGAATCAGTCTGCTTAATTTATCTGCAATTTTTAACGCTATCATGGAAACCCCAGGGATTGTTGCAGCAGTGCCTACCCCATTAAAAGAGTATGGGGGTCAAGCATAATCTTCAAATGATGCTGGTGGGATACTAAAAGAAAAGGTAATCCATATGCAGCCTCAAGAATTCGCATCATACATGTCCAGCGCCTGCGGAGGCCTCCTCGTAGCGGGATCGCTTGGACTGCTGTACAAGGGAGTGATTACTCTCTCCCAAAAATCCCAGGAAGAAGCTATATCCATCGAATACAAAAAGCTGCTTAGGGTGTCCAGCCACTACCCAGCTCTCGCCCTATTCCTTATAGGGTGGTTTTTCGTGGGAATACCCATGGTTATCCCGTCTGCTGGGGGACCCACCAGGGTCGTGGTAAACGGTACGATCGTCATAGACCCGCCGGATGCTATCAACAGCGTGTCAGTGCGTGTGGTGGGTGGGCCGTGGGGTATAGATCCCGACAGTGATGGGTCTTTGAACAAAGAACTTTACCCAAGCATGGATAAGCTAAAGGTGGAAATCACTTCCCCAGGTCGCATACCCTTCCATAAAACCGTTAGTGTGCAGAAAGACGGATCCATGGATGTAGGTGAGATCCAGATACCAGACCCCATTATAAATATCAGAACGGTACCCGCGGGTCCGTAAGGAGATCACAGTGAAAATATCCCTCATAGTGGCTATACTAATGGCGTGGTGTTTTGCCCAGCAGGACGGTACAAGCGTCCATAAGAAGTCGGCACCCGTAGTGACACTCCACACCATGGACTCTCAGCAGAAAATGGTGTCCATACCCATAGACCACACTCAGGTACCAGGTACCGAGAACAACGACATACAGAATCTTCTTGTGGTGGAAGTATCCGCCTTCGCGGGGGATACCCTACGTGTACCAGGAATGACAGTATTGTTGAAAGGGGTGCCCGGAGGTTTTTCAGATACGGGGACTACCGACCAATACGGACAAGCCACCTTCCACGGGTTCCAAAGTGATAGCACTTATGTCCTAGAGATATACGCAGGTAAGGCCCTAGTGTACAGGGGGTCGCTTGATCTTTTCAGGGGAGCCAATAAGACTAGGGTCAATCTTTAGCTAGACCCTCAAGGTACTTTTCGATCTTACCCCAAGTACCATTCAGACGGGCTTGGACCATGGGGAAAACCACACTCTTATGATCCAAGAGCTCCATTAGGTCGTGAGCGGGAGCAGTCCTTAGGTACTGCACGAAATACAGAGAATTCTCTAGTAACCACCCCTCCGAAAAAAGACGTAGACCTCTCCTCCTAACCCACCTGTCGGCATCATTAGTACGGTCGAACGTCTGTACGGGCACGGTTCCGGACCTACGAGCATAGGGGTCCAAGTCCCTCATAAACTCTTGCACGTCGTAGTCTGGGCATCCACTCTCTTCAAAATGCAGCATGCCCTGCAACCACTTTAGGTCTGGGGATATCCTAATAAAACCCCCAGTGAGGTCGTCAGAACGGAGCAGTTGCTCGAAATGCCCCAAGAAAAAAACTCTGTACTGGCATGACCGGCCTTTGGAGTAATAATTTCGAACCTTCTCTCTATTGGCTAGAGCCTGGCCCCTGATGCTATCGGGGCCTTGTATCATGAGGGAATCGGTATTCAGCAAAATTTCCTTGTTCCTACATGCCTGGCACACCCTTTGGGGCCGTCCATACCTAAGTTGGGCTTCCTTCATGGACATTCCACCCTTCCTAGGCGATCTCCTGAGTATGCGTCGGTAGCAGCACCCACAAGCAGTTTTACTACATAACTGCCGTTACCAGGATGGGCGTACTCGAGGGGGCTCTGATGCAGGACCTCCTCACTCACGGCTATTTCGTAATATCTTCTTCTTCCCATGGCTTAGTATATAGACGGGATTGGTGTTTCTAACGGTAAAACTCTACGCATACGGAAGACACTACGTCATCTGCACTGACGTTACCGTCCAAAAAATCCTTAACCGTGTCCAAGAACCCCGGAACCTTTCTTATTACCTTATTGACCCTGCCCGCGTACTTAGGGGCCCCCTTATAACGAGCAAATTCGGGGCCCGTCAAGACGGAACCTACCTCTTTGCAACTCTGTAGGTACTCTCCCAGCTGGCTGGGTAACCCCTGGCGGGCGGGCGTCACTTCACAGTAACTCACGAACTCGGACCACGACCCAAAATGATGTTCTATTTGAGCTGTGGTGGCGGACAAAGGGTAATCCACCGTACCATGGAGTTTGGATAACGCTGACCTTGCAGGGGAACCACCTTTCCGGGTATGTGCCCGCATCTCCTCCCTCCAGGTCTCTTCCTCCCCCGTGTGATCCCCACGCCGGGTATCTATACCCATTTCCTCGCACCACTTTGCCAAGGTGACCGAGGACACTCCAAACTCGTTGGCAACACTTTTAAGTAGGACGCCTCTAGACACTCTATCCCTTAGAAGGTCCTCAGCGGGGCACACTTTTCGGTTTTTACCCGCATGGGATTTACCCTCGGCGTGGAGCTTTTTCATATTTTCCCGGGATTTAGCACGAGCGGATTCCGTCTGGGAGTAGTGCTCCACTCCGTGGTTCTTTAAGGTTGTTTCCCGGGCCTTTGCTTTATTGTAAACAGGCCCTGTTAACTCTCGGACTTTGCTCCGATTACTCAAGACCTGGGGGTCCCTCATGGGGTGCCCTCCCGCGTACCTCTCAAAAGTTTTAGCAGTCTTGATTTTTGCTGCTACGTAATCCCGGGAGCACACAGCCCGGGCCACAACATCCTCATCGAGTAGAGGGGTGCCTGGGTACTCCCGACGTAAGTCCGCTACAGATTTCCCATGCTTATTTATTATGTGGGAAGTCAGTACGCGATGTACCTCTTTACAGTATGGACACGTACTCACTTACAAACCTCCATCAACAAGACCTTGTCGGTGTACCCGCTGTCCCACCTACCCGAACTGCATATTTCAAGAACGTCTATCATTTTGTACCCGGCAGAAAGGAACACTCTTATGGAGTCGGTTACCAGGGAGTACTTACCCACGTCACCTATTACCCAGGCTACTTTCCCTCCGGGCTTAACCGACCTACGTATGTTGCAAACTACGGGGTACACAAAGCCATCTACCCACGCTCTGTAGCTATGGAATTGATTCACACTTTGCAGGGGATCCTCTGAGTACAGCTCATGCCTGTAATACGGGGGGCACGCAATGCAGATATCCGCCGTGTTCTCCTCAGGGTAATTGCTAGGGTCACTGGAGCACCCCTGTACCACTGTGATGTCCTTTACCGATGTGTGCTCCTTTAAAAACGACGCCAGCTCAAGTGCCCCACTTACTGTAAGGGGTTCGGAGTCTATGCCGTGATAGCTACGTTCCCCTGTTACGGAAGCCCCAACCATACGCCCGCCCCATCCAGAAAAAGGGTCCAGGACCAAGTCGTCAGGCCCCCTACCGTATTTCTCCAGGAGGTACTTAGCCCACACAGGGTTAAAATTGGACGCTACCTTGGACCCGTAGTAGGATAGCGCTCCTCTGATGTTGGAGTTCTCGTACCGAGACCCTTCCTTTATCTGCTTACCCAGGCAGTCGGTAAGTAAGCCTTTACTACGGAACACCTCCACTGGGGACGGTCTACCCCCGGACGACACACCGTACCTATTCTTATAAAAACTAGAGGGTAGGGACGTGTACCGTGAGTGTGCCAGAATCTTATGACCCCTGGTGGAAACCTCTGCATCCCTTATGAACCCCAAGTTTTTGACCATATTTTCTTTAGACATTACGGGGTAAGGGAAGCCCCTCGCTTTCGTGCGAGACACAAGGATGTGTGCCTTGGGGTCCGAGGGGTCCCATAGGGGGTGATCAATGTCCCTGAACAACTCTTCACTTTTTTCAGAAAGACCCCTAGCCCAGTACTTGATAGGTGTCTCCCATAGCCTGTCGGTAATTTTATACTTGAGGTTGTTCACGAAATAATGGGATAGACGCGCCAGAGAGTCCTTGCAAGTTATGCGGAGTAAGAAGGAGTGGTGGTCCTGTACGGGAGCTACGGGGACTCCCGTTTTTGACTCAATCAGACGAGCTACTTCCTCCAGTCTACTAAGTGTGTAGTGGTCCTGGAACCCTATGGATATCTTGATACCGCTTTTCTTGTCATACCTGGACCCGTCGTCCATAGCCCATATGGCTAGGGTGTCCTCCCCGAACTCGTCGTACACAGACGGATTCATGATGTCCTTAAACCCCCCAGGATAGAAAAGATCCCTGAGACGTTTAGCCCACGCGGTGCAGGCACTTTTGGCATGCACCTGCATGTCCTCTCTAGCCGTGGCGGTTGAGCTTACTCCTAGTCTTAAACTAGACAGGGAGTCCCCGAGCATTGCCGCCTTCATCCACATGTAAGGAGCTTGAGAGAAAGCGTGGGATTCCAGGAAGTACGGGGAGGGTCCCCCACTTATGCACCCATCCCCAAATAAACTGTTGTAGGCCAACCTCTCCGCCTCGCCCCGTATGTTTAGACCGCGTGCCGCTACGAATAGTTTTTCGGACAGGGTATCAGGGGTAGCCATGGTAAGGGCCTCTAGTTTCTTATTAGAAACCGAACCAGTTTTCCTGTTTACTGCTTTCCGTGTGGACCCGCCCGCTAACCTCTTGTAGGAGCTGTGTGTAAGGTACGGAAAGTTCTTCTGAACTTCCTCAAGAGTGGAACCTTTGTCGATCATTGCTTGTAGGGCTAGCATATTACTCATTTCCATAATTTAGATATTTTAACAACGGGTAGCCCTATTAGACTAACTTTTGTTTCTAGCGCCGTCAGCACAGAACTTTTATGGTCGGAGGGGGTACCCCTACGCACCCCTATAAAACACAAAAAGACCCGGAGTAAACTCCGGGTCTTTTTTGCAAGATGAATTGCGGGTTACCGAGCAATCTTAATGCGAGTGATCGCCTTAGGATTGAATGCTCCAATACCCAGCATTTCAAAGATGCTGAAGCCGATGCGGCGAGCTTTAGGATCATCCGCGCTCAGAACGGTAAGTTCCGTACGAACGGGGATACGTCCCAAGAACTCAGGCTCTGCACAGACATACACGTAGCCAGGTTCCACGATACGGGAGATCATGATCTGGGCACCGTGCAAGGTAGCCATAAGGCCAGTCTTGAGCAGGGTAGCTTGAGTTTCGATGTCCAAAACATCACGTCCCCACTTACGCAGGTCAGCAAAGTCACGGGCATTCATGAACACGCGAGCAACGCGGTTGTCCCACTGTTCGATTTCAGCGAAAGCATCGATGAAAGCGGCAGGAGTGACAGGAGCGTTCACGTTCACCTGAGGGTTAGGATTGGTATCGGTATCGAAACCATTCACATTCAGCTGATCCAAGACTTCGAAGACGCGAGAGTCTTCAGCAGCCTGAATCTGAGCCTTACCCAGGTTCTGAGCACGTTCGATCAGGTCGAAACGACGTTCCTTGATCTGAGACAAAGGAATCTCAGGATTGGAAGCCAGTTCGAAGAGAGGGAAGATCACACGAGTACCGCGAGCAGTACCGAGGATGTTTTCACCTTCTTCAGACACGGCATAGGCACGTACGTCCGGATCCTTGTCGTAGATGGGCAATGCGCCGTCAGGCAACTGTTCCACTTCGAAAGTCTTACGACCAACGGAGGAATAGTCGCGACGTTCGCGGAGGGGCTGCTGCATGGAAGCAGCAAGCTTTTGGCGGCCTTCGATCGTTCCAATGTATTGGGCGATCACTTGGCTCTTTTGTTCGTTGGAAAGTTTAGACATACTCATTTTTCTGTCCTCCTTAAACGCGCAGCTGAACAACCATGACGGGGCTGCTGGCGGTTGGGGGTTCAATGATTACGCCTACGATCGTTGCACCAGATGCAGCGACACCACCAGTCAAGCCAGCAGCGATGGTCAGAAGACCATTAGCGGAAGCATAGACGGGGAGACCGGCAGCGGTGGAATAATCGAGCGCGGTTCCGGCAGTGTCAGCAGTCTCGTAAACGGGAACTTCGACAACGGAGCCAGTGCCGTGCAGATAGGTGATGGAGCCAGAAGCCACGGATGAGGTGGATTCGTAAGCTTCGCCAGCAGCATTGCGAACAGCGATACCGACGATACCTACTTGAACGCCTGTAGCAGCGTCGTTAGCAGGACCGACAGTAGCGGCATCTACGATGCGAACTACGGAGCCAGCCAGAATACCGTCAGGAGTGGCGGTGTTCAGAGTGGTGTTGGCCAGAGCTTGAGTTCCAGAGCGATTGTCCACGGTAAGCCCTTCATCACTGATTGCACAGTAAGAGTTCAGGGTACCACGGTACAGAGGCTGGAGTTCAAGCGCAGGAGCAATTTTATTGCTTTGTCCACGCATGGTTTACCTTCCTTGTGAGGTTGGGTTACATTCCCTACCGCGAGGCACGGTAGGAGTATTTTGTGTCTCTTCTAACCCCAGGTGTTAGCTGAAAACAGCTGACACGTTGGGAGTAGAACCCCAGAGAGAATCAAGAATGTCGTCGGAGGATCCGGCAGAAGCCTTTTTGACCATCGAGCTGGTCAAGGAAGCAGCGGCAGGTTCCACAGCACTGAAAATGGATTCCAAAGCGTCATCGCCATGGGAAGAAGCAGTCTTGGCAGAAGCCTCAACAATGTTTTCTTTTCCCATTTCGATTTCGGGTTCGGGCTCAGGAGCGGGTTCGTCACCATCGGGCTCAGGAGCGGGAGCAGGTTCGGTAGCGGCTTGGGCCATGGCCATCACCACGTCGGTCAACTTGGCGAGCTTGTCTTCGAGAGCGGCCATCTTGTCTTCAGCTTCTTTGGCTTCAGGAGCTTCTTCAGTCTCGGGAGCTTTAGGAGCTTCGTCACCGTCGGGCTCACCTTCACCGGCAGCTTTAGGAGCTTCAGGAGCTTCAGGTTCGTCGGCAGCGGAAGTCACGCTCAAAGCCAAAGAGGCTTGGCGAGAAAGCACACCGTCAATGGCGGAGTCGGGGAGGAACATGAGATCGGAAGAGTTAGCGATCAGAGCTTCTTGGCTTGCACCAGGCAGCATACGCTCGGAGGCGATCATGCACTTGGCTGCGTGTTCACGCATCTGGCTGGATTGCTTGATGGCTTGAGCGAAGGCCATGCGGATTTCACCGAGATTCATCTCGTTGCGCTTGGCATCTTCGGTATTGAGTTTTGCAGTTTCTTGCGTGGAGATCGGATCTTCCTTCCATGAAGAAGTGTCGCCGGTCTGGTATTCCTTTTGGAATGTTTCACCGGATCCGTTACCGCCGCGCTTGGCTTCATCGGGGCGTGCACCATTCATGGTGTACACGTCGTTGACTTCCCCCGCCTTCTTGTCTGTAAGCCTAGTTCTTTCCATTTGAGTATCCTCTTGGGTTCTGATTTTGTTCATCCCCCTCGCGGCTGGAATGCCCTGCGGGGACCAAGTCACTTCCTCTGCGTTTACATCAAATTCTGCTGTAGACTCATAAGGAATTTTCGAAGTTTTCGATATGATTAATAGATTATCAGTTCTGGTAAAATTTCTGGTAAAAGACCGCTAGGCTAGATACCGTCTAGGATGGCGGGCCATGTCCGTAAAACTTTTTTCTCGTGGTCCGAGGGACGCCTTACGTTGTCAAGAACAAATTTCAGCATATAATCCTTGTCAACGGGTCCTTTATGGTCCACAACGTGTTGCACCACATCGTCACCCACGGGCTGTCCGTTCCTGCGTTCATCCACAAATCGAAGTACAGCGGCGGCATCCTTTCGTGTGAACCCCAGCTTAGAGATATCAGACAATTTGGGTACTGAGGCCATGGCCATTAGGGACGCGGCAAGCTTCACATTCTGGATCTTGGTGACGTCCACTGAGTACTTGTCTTGCAAGTACCTGGCAGTGTTGTGAGATGACGCCTCTTTCACCAGAGAGTCCGACTGTCTGAAAATGCTTTCAGTGTCCGCATTGTCCTCGCCCACTTCTTCCGTAGGATTCTTATCCTTGAAGGCTTCGTTGACCTGGTCCATGAGCTGTTGCTTGATCTGAAGCATAAGCCCGTCTTGAATTTCCTTTTTAATGGAATCCAAAGGAGTGGCCTGTGCTTCCTCAGGTGTAGTCTGGGGGTCAGCGGGGTCAGCGGCGGCATCTTCCCCGAATAGGCTATCGGCGCCAGCACCAGCATCTCCACCGGCACCTGCTTCAGGTTCAGGGAAATCTGCGTCGCTCTTACCCTCAGCAGGAGCCTCAGCAGGCTCACCAAATCTGGCGGAGGAGTCGTCCTCACCTTCAGCTATCTTCATAGAAGCGGCTTTAGCAAAAGCAGACACATCATGGTGCTCAGTTTTGATTACTTCGCGGGACTTAACATTCTCCATGAGGGGGTCGCCCGTTCCGCGAGCGGCAGCTTTAGCGGCCTGGTACACAGCCTTGGGAGGAGACACGATGTTACGTATCACAGCACCAGGGAACGCAGGCTTGCGGACCCAGGAGGCATCAATGAATGTGACACTCGACGGGTCCTTCTTGTCACCGCAGATCTCGGCGATGATTCGCTTGTTCCCGTTATCATCGTAGAAAGTGTTTCTACGGTAGAAACGGATATGCTCACAATGTTCGGATTCGTCTTTGGCCGTCTTACCACAACGACTACAGGTTGAGTACTGTATGAGGCAGCCCATACTAACGGCGTTGTACTCACCGGTCAGGATCTTGTTACAAATGTCAGGGTATTCCCAGCTGGTAGCGATCAACAGATCCACATACAGAGTGGTGAGGGGGTTGCCACGGGAATCTAGTCCCAGATCGACTTCCCTGATGGCCGCGTCAATAACTTTACCCTTGGAGTGTTCCGGCAGCTGGACATGCTCAACATAGTTGTTGGCGCCCACGAAAGTCTTGTAGGTGGCTGCAAGAAGATCTCTTTCCCAGCAGTCTCCATTATTGTTCACAAAGATGCTGTGCTCTGGCTTGATGAGGTAGGCAGACTTGGGGTCTCCTGACTTAGCTTCTTCCAGATCCACGGAAGCCATGATAGTGACGTGAGAAAGGAGCCACTTAGACGGATCGTACTTTGACAAGGCCTCTGAAGCAGTCTTGACCTGGCCCCCTGAACGATTCCTGGATGTAGCGTTCACCCATTTACTGGCATTTACTCGGGGAGTAACCAGAAGGGCTTTACTTTCTTTTCTCATTGCCATGGTATTATTTCTCTTCTTTGTTTTCTTCCTCTACACCAACTTCTTTACCCATGGCGCCATTTTGCTTGGCGGGGATACCCGTGTTCTTGATCCGACCCCAGCTGGGGTTGGTGGACACGGGGGAAATCGATGCGCCTCTCTTAATCATTGCCATGAGAAGCCTCCTGTTATTCTTCGTTGTATTCCTGGGTAAGGGCTTGCTTGATCAAGCTGTCACTCAGATAGGAACCGTGTTTGTCGTACATGATGTCGTAAGCCTGCATGGCCGTTTTGCCAGCACTTCTCAGGGAAGCGGCTTCGTCCATCACAGTGTTGGCGACGCGAAGGGCATGCTGGGCAGTCAGGTCATCAGCGTTCTTACGGAACGACGCCATCTTGTTGTGCATGTCCACCATAGCCTCGAAGCTGCGAGCGACCACAGATGCGGCCTTTTCACGGAAAGACGGGGTCATGGTGCCAAATGTCTCGGCGGACATTTGCTTGTCGTAAGAGTCGTACCCGTTGTCTTCCTGCACCACGGACATACCCTGGAACTTGGGTACCAGGATTAATTCTTCGGGGGCATGTTGCTGGGTTTCTCCGATGGGCCATGTCACCCAGACCTTATAGGTCTTGGGGCTTACGGCTACGACTTTTCCCACATAAGGGGAAACATCGGTAGAGCTGGTGAACCAACGTACGTTGTCGCCCACCTTGAAGTCCTCAGCGGCAACTGAGATAGGGTATAAAGCGGCCATGATCACTCCACGGGCTGAAATTCTAAGGCATACCACACCCTAGGTGCAGCATTATTCAAATTCCGGTGGACGATTAAGAGATTATAAGTACTAGGAGTACTTGTGCTGTGTTCTGTTCAAGAAGTGCATCAAAGTCCCGTAGCGCTTGGCAGGCTTGGGGGCTACCCTATCTGCTTCCATACTGGCCGCTGGGACATTGTTTTCCTGGTCCTTACGGAAGGCTTCCAGTACCACATCCATTTCACGTAGGACCTGATCCTCTTGGCCCCGCGGCATGGATGCTGATATGCTGTGGACGAAGTCCATAACCTTGTCTCCCCGTGTGGGGTCATCCATATGAACAGAGCGTGCCACGGTCCTGAGGTCTTCCAGAAGTTTTCCCCATCGACTTAGCAGGTGCTTCAGGCCCTGCAGTTTGTGGGAGTCGTCCAGAGTATCAATGTCCTTGACTTCTTTGCGAATGACATCTAGGGCTCCAGGTATGTCGGCACCAACTAATTGGCTTACAAAGGTACCGCGAGCCTCTTCGCTCATTACGGGGTTGTTGCGGATATCCAAAAAGGAGGTTAGGTTACCGGCAGTTTTTTCCGCAGGTCCCTCTAAGTTAGCAGCAGCCAGCAGAAGGTCGTACCCTTCCATTTCCTTTTTCTTAGCCTCGATGAGGTTACTCAGATTCGCAAACATAAGCTATTCCCTATTTTTAGGACCTACACAGGCTATTAATAGGTTATAAACCGGTGGGTACTTTATATGCTTGGGTATCGGAGGATACCCCTATGGCCTTAGAACAAACAATCACTTCTGCTGAGTGGGAGACTCTTTTAGGTCTGTACGTGGATACGTATGGCTTGGACAGGAAAGCTACTCCTGCGGAGGCCCTTTATTCCGAGACCACATCACTAGGGGTAGTGGACCCTGTGTTCCCCGTTTTAGCTGGGCACATTTGGCCAGGAGAGGAGACCCCCGACAGACCTGAGACGTTCGGGCACCTGTTGGAAGGTATTGCAGCATGGGTTAGTAACAGAAGCTGTACGGACTACATCCCCCTGCGTGCCAAACAGTTAACCAATTGCAGTGAAGTCCTGAACAGGCCCCTTACGGACATGGTGTTCTTTATTCACAAAAACCGGGAGGCCAATACCAACTACAACAACATGATGGAAAGCATGCGAGAACAAGCTGACCTAGGTCTCGGTCTGGGAATCCCTGCGAACGAGCTGTGGCCCATGAGGTCTGAAAAAGTTATCGCCATGTGGCGGATCAAGATCGGAAAGTGATCAGATCAGCTAGGACCTCATCACTGTGCTGCCGGATGCCATTGACCTCTTGCTCGGTCACGCCCTCGGGGTAGTGCACACCATTTTCGTGAAGGTATTTCACCAAACCGTCCAGGGACCCAGGTGAGACCAGGAAAGTTAAGGCCCTGCTGCCATCTATCCTGATCACGTGACCGTCAGGCATTACTTCACGAACTTCTTTACTCACCATATGGATAAGACCCCTTTTTGAACTTTTTCAATATACAATTTCTTTTCCTGTTATTTAATGGATCAGGGGTTATATACTGTTAGTAGAGAGAGGATAGTTCTATGGGAAAGCTACTTACAAAAAACGACATAGACCTACTGGTCCGCATGTATGAAGAAGCCTCCCACGCTAGTTGGAGTGAGATCCACTACATGTCACGGGAGAAACGGTTCGATTTCAACTTCCACTATTTTTCCAACGACATAGCAGTCATTCTGAATCTATTTGAGGGGGTCTCATTCCACTCCACGGGTATCATGTACGTGTCCGAGCTCGCCAATCCCGTTCACCATGCTTTGGCTAGACTGGACGGATGCTCCCTACCTGAAGAGGCTAAGCTTGCCAGGGAAGAGAGGAAGCTCATGGTGCGCCTTTTAAAATCCCCTCTGCCCACCGCTATCGAATACCTCAGCCACGAGTCCTTTGACCCTGCGGACTACCGGGGCCGCCTACAGATGGGTACAACCAGAACCCCCGTGCGTCCTGGGAATTTATCACACATTGCCTTAGTGGCTGCCTGGAGAGTTAAAATTGGAAAATAGAAAAGCTCCCCGCTTTCACGAGGAGCTTGACTTTTATCAGTAATGTCACCCTAAAGCGTTGTAGGCATTTCTGAAATTGTTTGTGTACCCTCTTAGGGTATTTACGAACTGCAAGAAGTTGGGACCCTTCCACCGATCGATTTTTCCGGCCATGTCTATGATGTTGGCAAAAAGCTCCAGAGCCTTCTTGGCCTGAGGGATCTTGTTAGGATCCTTCTGAGCGAAGGTCTTCTTTCCAAATTCTAGCAAAGAGGCATCCGTCTTGTACAGAGAGGGGAAGTCCTTCAGGAACATACGGAGTTCGTTCATTTCCTGGGGGTTAGCTCCTTTCTCATTCTGGATTCGATTAGCCAAGTTCTGCATAGCTGCTTCGTAGTTAAGAGCACCGCCCGCTGCGGGAGGAGCCCCGTTACGAAGGGCCACCAGGGACCCCCAAGCTTTCTTAACCAGATCCTGCCAGTAGGCCTTATGTCCTGGATCGCTGTTCTTAGCCACGATCTCGGCCTGATCCAATGGCTCGGTGAGAGACTTCTCGAAGTTGGTACCGTAGTCGGCTTCCTTGGATTCTTCTCCACCTTCGTCCAACACATTTAGGGCGGCCAACTGCTTAACCTTATTGGCTATCAAAGCTTGCAGAACTTCTCCTGATGGTATCCCCATGGAGAGATCCACGCTTTGTTCGAAAGCGAGGCATTCCTCTAGGGCACCTAGGGCCTGTAACTCAGCTTGCTTAGAAGCCATAGCTTCCTGGATGTCGGGTATACCCGCCAGGGCTGCCAAGATTACTCTGTGTTGGTCACTTTTTACGGACATGGTCTTACATCTTTTGGTAGGGAGCAGGATTCTTTACGAAGTTGGCTACTTCCACGGTGTCATCCGTTTCGAGCTTCTTGGCAAAAGGTTTGCCCTTGTCTTCAGAGGGAATTTCCACGACACCGTCGCGGAAGAACTGGTCCACCTCGGGTTCGGGGTCGACGAGGTCCTTCTCATACACGAAAGAGTTTTTGCGAACAGCCTCAGCAGCAAGCCTAAGCTCACCGGCCTGTACGCGGATTTCTTCCTTGTCGGACTTTTCCAACTCGGAGGCTACACTTTCCAGGATTTCCAAAGAGGCTGCTTTGTATTCGTCAGAAAGCATGAGGACCATGCCGCCTTCTTCAGGCTCTGCTTCGGGTTCGCCTTCCGTCACTACGGGCATGGGGTCACCTTCGACTCTCATGGCTCCGCCCTTCAGTAGGTCCTGTGCTTCAGAAAGTTTTTGCAAACCTTCCAGCTCAAGGGAAGCTGCCTTTTTCATTCTCTGGATGTCTTCTTGATTAAGCATAGCTCTAATTCCTTTACTCGAAAGTATTCTCGCTGCCTTCACCGCTGGCAGACTTAGTCTTGGAGAACCCGTTGTAGGCCATGGCCATTCCGATGAATGCCAGGATACCCGTGTCGGGGCCAGCGCCGGTGATCATGTAGTGCTTACACATGATCACTAGGATCACCAGAAGAGGAGCTCTCCCGATGGAAACCTTGCGTTTACCTGCAGGATTGGTGTCCGTGAACAGGGGGAGGAAACCTCCCAGTAGGCCAGTCACAGCCTTTATTGCTTTCTTGACCATTTCCATGTTAGGCCTCCGCTTTACCCATAGGGGCATCTTTATGTGATTCGATGAGCTTCATCAGCTCCTCGTAGTAGTTTTTGGTATCCAATATGGAGTTCACCAAGCGAGTGGCGCGCTCATAATCCTGAGGGTTCCACAGATTCTTGAACATGTCCCTGTTGGCTGGGTTAAGAAGAAATTCCTTCTGGATTTTTTTGGCAGTGGGGTTTGGTTCCCATCCTGCACCGGCCTTATGCCATTCTTCGATAAGCTGAATGAGCCAGGGAAAATTCTTCTGGATATCGGTGTCGTCCGGGTTAGACGGACGATTTTCTTCACCAGGCTGGTCTGAGGGACCGGTGCCCGGGCTGAAAAAGGATTCTTTCTCCAAGGTATTCGCCACAGCGTCCAGTTTGGCGGCGAGAGCCTCCATACCAGCGTCCTGGATGCTACCGGCTACTTTATCCAGCTGGCCAAGGATAGATGACAAAATCACAGTGTCGCCCTTGCTAAGCATTTTCTTGACGGTAGCACGTTGACGTCCGCTCATCTGGGAGACAGCTTTATTGGTCTGACCGCTGGACTGCTGCTGGGCCCGTCCGCTTGGTTTAAGCTTAACTACCACGCCCTTCTTGGGCGGAGCGACGGGAGCGGCTTCCGCTGCCATTTTACTCATCTCATCAGGGGTCTGTCCGTTCTTGTTGGTAAACTCCATGTTCTGGTCTTCCTTTTCTTCCACCTTCTTTTCTTCAGAAGGGGTCAAGAGTTTGTCCACCATATCCGCTAAGAGAGTGGAGGTACTAGCGCTGACCTTGCTTTGCCACTTACCTTCGTCCATGCTTCCTATGGCCATGGAGACGGCTGAGTTTACGGCGGCCACACGATTATCTTCCAAGAGATCTTTGTCCACACAGTTCAAAGCGAACTTAGCGAGCTTCTCCATATCGTCATCGGTGATCTCGTAGGCCTGGGTCTCTTTCTCACGGGAGTCCCCGCGGTTGACCACTTCTTCAATCACAGGTTGTTTCTCGTAAAAGAAATAATCCTGAGCGTTGTTCTTAACCTCAGGGTGCTGCTCCAGAATGTTTTCGTCTTTCTTGCTCATGGTTCGACCCATCCGTGTATAAAGTTCTTATGCCTGGGGCCCTAGGACCGGCAGGCTTACCGATTCCTTGGGAACGATTAAAAGATTATCCCAGCTGTTTTTTAACTTTTCCAGCAAATTGGCGTAGGACCTCTTCGCTCGCGAACCGAGACATGTCGGTGCTAGCTTTAGCCCCTATCGCGTCTTCTCCTGGAAATGACGAAACATCCGCCTCCAACCCTTCTCTCATCTTACTGAGATCGAACTGAAGCTTGTTGGCAGCACGCTGCTGCTTAAGCATCTCTTTCTTTAGGTCGTCGGAAGTTACAAGTTCTTCTGCATCCTTTTCAGAAAATGACTTCAGAGAGGTTTCCAGATTTTTAAGCTGGTTCATTAATTCCTGGTATAGCTCATCCATCTTGGCCTTCCTTGCTCTTCTTGGGTCCCTTAGGGATGTACCCATTTCCGTTTTCTTCCCGATACTCTTTTTGGTACTGGTTGCGGTACTCTCTCGTATCTGTCACATTGTTACTCTTGCGCCGTGGAGGCTTATCATTTGGCATTTTCAAAAACGGCTTTTCCTTCGTGGAAGAGCCGTCCTCCAATAACCGGGATTCTTTGTTCTCCACCATTTCCTGAGCCAGCTTTCGTAGCTCGGACGCTATGATCAACTTCTTAGTCAATTCCATTCACCTTCACTACGGGAGCTTGCCTAGATTTAAGAAACTTGATAACCTTAGCCACACCCTCGGGGTCACTAGCCAATAGAGATTCCAATTCGATTTTTTGGGCCTTATCGCTTGCGAACCTTAAGCCCCCAAGTCCGCCTCCGCCACCGCCTGCAGCTTCTCCGCCTGCTTCCTCAGTGGGCTCCTTATATGTGACGCCAAGAGCTGTAGCCAACTTGGACATGATATCCGTACGGTTAGGCATCTCATTGGCTGCCGCCTGGTACACGCCACGGACCAGGTCGTTAAACGCAGAGTCGTTGACGGACAGGAGATCGCTCTTCAGACGGGCTGTGGCCGTGGTGGAGTCTATCCCTATCAAGTCGTAGATGTCTTCGATGGGGACGCTTCCCTTATTGTACAGCTGCATGAGCTGATCGAATACAGAGTCGTTATCCCTGATGGAGAGACGTGCAAAGGATATCTTAGGGTAGATGACCTTTTCATTACCGTACTTATCCGTTTCCACAAAACCTTTTCTGCGGGCCACGGGTTCGAACAGATATTTCTCAATGTACTCCTGCAGCATGTCGCGGAACAGGAGGTACTGAATATTCAGCAATTCCAAAGTTATCTTGGACCCCGAGTAGGACGCTTCACCAGTCATCATTTCTTTGGTGACACCCAGACCAGCGTACAAGTCCGAGTCATACCGTTCAAACTCAGCAGAAAGGTCTAGGAGCCTCTGATTGGACCCGTACTCTTCCCAGCTGATTTGGTAGTTAGCTACGATCGAGTAGTCAGGGTCCATAAGGGCCATGTCAATCTGCGACCTTAAATCTTCCACATCCATCTCACTAAGATCTTCAGCCGTGACCACCCGTATGGGTGTCATGTGCCTACTGGCGATGGATGTCTGGGCCTGGCGTAGCTTATCCTTGACCAGAAGGGTGTTAACACACCTTTCCAGGATGGATACACCATTGGTTTCGTACTGGGACTTCTTACGTGCAAAATGAAAAACAAAGGATCCGGCGTTAGGGTCCTGCTCTAGGGGTATGGTTCCTCCCCTAGACACTTGCTCCCTGATTTCCTCAGGGACATCGGGGCGAGAGGATTTGCTCAGGTTCTTAAAGGCATCTCCACCAGATTCTTCAAATCTTGTGATGGCTGCCTTAGTCTCGGGGTCAGGTAGGTACTCAATGAGGGGGTTGTCCGCAAAAGGGATCTTGGTGACACGCACTTGGTCAGGTGGTAGGATGATGAGTTTTCTCCACCCTATGTAGTTGGGGTCTGTGTCCGTTATGCGGTATTCCTTCAGAAGCATATCAGACTGGGCCTTACCCCTCGCTTCAAGGGCTGCCCTAGCATCCTTGCTTAATCCGTCATAGGGATTGTGGTCCTCTGCGAACGTGTGGCAATTGCCTATCAGCCAAAATTCATGACTTATTTCCGAAAGGCTTCTGAGCATCTTCAAGCGTTCGGACATCTTATCAAAAAAGCGGTAGCTGTACTCAGCCAAATGTTCGTTCTTCGCCTTGGGCTTCTGCAGCTTTATTTTGGAAAGGGGTATGGTGGAATGCAGATCGATAGCCGCACCGATGATCTCGGTGGAGTTGTAAAAGTGGCGATACCACGCCCTGCGTTCCCGCAGATTCTGTGGTTTTTCCAGAAAGTCGGTGGACAGCTGGGGGCTGTACCAATTACCGCCGGAACCCATGGACACGTCTCCGGATCCGTAGAAGCTGGCGGTTTTACTGGACCCGAACCCGCCGGCTAGAGCTGCCACTTTTTTGCGGGCCATTCTCTCTTTGTCCGAGAGGGGGGTGCTCTTAGGGATTACATCGGAAACCACGGTCACGCCAGGTGTGCGAGTGTTCGCAACCTTGACCATAGGTGTATTTGATTTTTTTCCAGCCATCTGTAATATTTTCTCCGTATCCTAAAAAAGCCTATCAAGAGACTATGACACTATTCTTCTGGGTATCTTTTAGCCTACCCAAGTTTGAGCGGACCCCAGAGGCTATCCGGAGATTGAGACCATTGGCCGCTTTTAGCAGTCGAAGACTGGTGACCCCTTCCTCAGAATTATCCATTCCCTCTAAGACTGCTATGAAGTTTTGAAGCTCGGAATCCAATTCCGAGGATATGCCACTTAGCTTCCCCAGCACTTTGGAGGCTTCCCCTGACATTTTGGCGAAATTCTGCAGTAGGTTATTCACCTTATCTGCCCGGCGCCTTAGTTCGGTAGCCTCATTTGTGGCTTTCGCGGTTTTCATTGGTATCTCCTATCTTGGATAAATGGCCATCTACGACCAAGTGGTTGGTTTTCAAGAATTCCTCCATAAAAGACTGGACCTTATCCTCAAAACCATCCTTGCCAGCTTGCTCCATGATCCCCTTCTGCTCCAACTCCTTCCAGATCCAATCCTTCAGGTAGGGGGTTACCCCCGGGAAATACCTGCGGATTGTCCACTGGACGGAGTCCATAGGTATCTTTGCAGAGATGGACGGAAACCGGGTCTTACCCATGGTAGGACCTTCATGATAACCCATGAAAAACGGGTTGTCTCCTGCGTCATCTAAATTAGCTGGCATATAAGTAGTCACGGAGATTAAAAGGTTATGTGCCTATTTTGACGTTTTTTGGCATATGGCCAATTTTTCTTTTAAAAAATGTGATAATGTAGGACTACCCGGTTATATACTGTATTGTAGGGCACTGCTACGGCAGGTATTAAAAAAACCATGAGAGGAGATACCATCATGAAAAAGAACACCATCATTATGCTGATTACGGCAGCCCTGTTACTTCTGGTAAACGGGTGCCTCTCTGACGACTCCGTTGTCGGGGTACAGGACGAAAAGGGTAACGTCACTTACGTGCATGTCACCTCATTCGATGAAACCACTGGTATCGGTACCGCTGTGGACACCGCCACGGGTACTGTTTACACAGGCCAGTTCCTTAACGTGGACGGGGATTCCGCCCAGGTCGTTACACCTACTGGTGACACCCTCGATTTCAAAATTGTGTCGATCGACCCCGGTACGCCCATCCCCGTGGACACTACCATTGTACCCGTGGACACGGCATTCGTTCCCGGCGACACTTCTACCCTCGTAACCGACACCACCGATACCGTACTGGTGACACCATCATTTCTGAACTTTTCTGGACCCAACTTTGCCTTCCTGGATTCCACCAAAACCATGGATGCCCAATTGCAAGCCCTTGGGTTCGAAGCTACCCCTCGGGTGTACCCCGCAGTGGCTGACCCCGACACCAGCGTACTACCTTCCATATACACCCTACAGGATGGACTCGTCACAAACTACACCATCAACGAGTACACCTTTGACGAAGGCCGTGCGTATGTGCTAAACGGTGAAATGGTCATTCTGTTCCCAAATACGATCATCTATCCCCTGGGTCTTACGGGTACCGTCCGGGATTCTGCTACGCTCATTAAGATGGACATAGCATTTGAAGAAGACCGTACCAACTCAGTGATTGACTTTAAAACTACGTTATACGGGTCCTTGGGTAGCTACGAAGCCCTTATGCAAACTGTAAACCTGGGTACAGGTGAGGGGATTGAGGTACTGGCATCTTACTACCGTACCAGCTGTAGTTCCGAGGGGAACTTCGCAGACAACGACGGATTAGATGGCCACCGTGACCCTGCTTGCGGCGTACCCCTGGGTCCAGATCGCGTAGGGGGTGGTACCTACAATAACATGGCGGAGAACTCTTCGGGGTGCCACGATTGGTACAAGGGATTGCGTACTTCCATTCTAGCGGGTGAGTGGGTTGGGACTGCACCCTATTTCTTTGACGCCCTCAAGGTTAACCCCTCCGAAAACCTAGATACCCACTTCACCAATAACCCCTTCAAGTGGTTCTCGTATTTCCTCTACGGCTCTTTCCCTTCGGAGAGTTCCGTGGACCTGTCCTGTTAGAAAACATAAGGGTATTAATTAAAAAAGGCGGCCTCTCTAGGCCGCCTTTTTAAGTTACCAACCAAAGAGGGTTGTGTTGTGACTACGTATGTACGTAATGGCTCCGTCTGTCTCACTGGCTTGGTACGACTCTGGTATGCGGACTGTAGCGTTACGTGCCCTGTACGTGACAAACTTACATGATACGTGGAACCATACCCCTACAGGTAAACCTAGAGCCCAGGTGCTGCTGCCGGACACACAGTGCCGAGCCAGAACTTTCAGAGCCCTGTATCGGGACGGCGCCGACGCATCAGAGGTTGTTTCACTAGTGTACCCCACGTGGGTGAGAGATACCATGTTGTTCACCTGAACCAACGTAGGCTGGTTTGCTCCTGAGTTAGCACTTGAGCCCCAGGCAAAGGCCTCCACATTCTGTGGCAACCCGAACAGCCTTCTTCCCGTGTCACCGAAGTAGTAGTTAGCAGTACTGGGGGGGAGCTGTCCCGTGTGCATATCCGGAACAGTTATCCCGTATGTGTCCGAGTACCCGGCGGCCCCCAGTATAAACCTAGTCTCAGTCAGTTCCGTGCTTCGCACGTTAATGAGCTTGCTAGCGGAATTGTCCTTTACTATGACATCGTACACCCCTCCGTCATTGAATGAGTTTGACGACTCATTAAGAGAGATGGCCTCAAAGATATAGTCCCACGCAAAGTTACCTGGCGACCCGTACCCATTGGGGTAGTAGGGACTGATCATATTGTCCTCAACAAGGGGGTACTTAACATCGAAGGCATTGCCCGTGATTACGGTGTCCTCTGCTGTAGCACTGGCCGCGTCGGGTATCAGAACTATGAAGCTGTCCACCACGGGATCCTTCTGCACGGAACCCAGGTCGACATTACACTCGAATATATTACCGGTGATGATCAACTCCTTGCAACCGTATGATTGGTACTTGGTGTTGATGAAGGTGTTGTTAGACACCTGGCACTGGTTGTGGGTGTACAAAGCGTTACTCAGGAAATCATCCGCACCCACAGTATACATGTTAGGTACTTCAAACACGTTACCCATCACCTGGCTGTAGCCCGAGGAAGAGACATTGTAGGCACCCGCTAACAATAGGTACTCGGCACCAATCACGTTACTGGTGGACGAACTAGTCACCACCTTGAACCTGTTGAACAGGAACTTGGCCCTAGTGTTAGAAGGGGATTGGACAATTGAATTCTCAAAAGTACACCATTGCACAGTTCCGTGGTAGAAAGCAGTGGCGACTGCCCCCGTGCTGGATAGGGATACTTCAGAGCGATAGAAGTTGCAATTGCTTATCACAGCGCCGTAGGTTTGTCTAAGGGACAAAGTCTGGGACCATACCGTAGTAGACCCCTGTCCGTAGAATGAGCAATTCTCTATGCGGAGCCCAACCGTGGAACAACGGTAGCTTCCCACAGATGTACCCGCAGGGGATGTGGTGAGGTAGCCAAAAGTGGGGTAAGCCAGGGTGTTGTGGTCATAGTCCAATACCAAGTTTCGGACACCTAGGTTCCTGCTCACAGCTGTAGCAGTACGACCATCCTTATAACCAGGAAGCATGGTGATGCCACCGTCCAGGTAGTAAGGAACCGATCCGCCATCCAGCCACATGTACTCGCTGTCCAGCGCGTAAGACTCTGCCAGAGGGTCTGGGGAGGTTTCGTCCCCGTCCCATGTAGAAGCTGTCAGACAGTTAAAGGCCATCTGAAGAGCTTGGGTGTCGCTAACCAAAGTATTGGCACGGAACCACTCAGGACGAACGATACCACCACCCAAAGACGGGGCCCATGTGTCGGTCCACAGGCTAACTACTGTTGGTGAGTAGTAGGTGTGGTCAAACTTGGCGTTCATGCTGTCCACTGGGTACTTGATGCGGACATTCATCTTATACCAGGTCAGGAGAGCCCCGGGGGCCTGCTCCACAGGGTTTTCGAAGAAGTCCATGACGGGGTCGCCGTCAGTACCTAGCTGGTAGATTCCTGCAGGGAAGTATAGAGTGGCATTTACACCGCTGCACTCAAAGTTGTTGAGAAGGTTGCGTAGCTTGTCAGAAACTCCGGCCACGGCTCCAGGAAGGACACCGAACCAGGTCACATTGACTTTGCTGGGGGCATTTGCTCCCCACGATACAGGACCTTCAGAACAGTAGTAAACTGTTCCGGCAGCCACATCGGGGAATGTGAAGATAGTGTAATTGGGGGCAACTATGTCCGCGTTTACGGTAAGGGTAGCGGAACCGGTTAGCTCTATACCCGAGGAACCTACGAACTTGGAACGAGATGTCATTTCCACATCACCTTCGATACCATAGAAACCCGCAGGACCTCCAGACCCAAACTTACCTAGGGACCCGTAAACTACAGTAAACCCTCTTGAGTAACTGCCCCGTATGGGTTCCTTGTCCGCGTCCGCCAGGAGCGAGGAGTACATGTCGTTGAGAGCATCCGTGTTGTCGTAGGCCACCCCGAACTCATCTTTACCGGAAAGGGCAAACCACCACTCTGGCCGCACCTCTGTTAAGGCGGAAGGTGCAAAGTGGAGGATAGGCCCAGTCACGGGGTGTGTCAGCGCCGTGTAGGTATTGATTGTGGTAGGGCCCCTGAATGTCCAAATAGGACGGGTAGTGTTGTTGTAGAGGAAAACTCCCGACCCTATGGTTAATGCCACGGTCTCAGGGAATTCCATATCTGCTGTGGTGAGGTAGACGGACTCCGCGGGTATAACCAAGTCCATACCAAACTGCTCCGCAGCTGCGATAGCAGCAGCTATCTCGGCATCTCTGTTCAGAGGGGCGGAACCGGATAATCCAGGTATGGCGCCATAGTCGTAAACGCTGAGGGTGTTTTGCCTTACTTGCCTTACAAATCTTCCAGGATTGAGATTGTCCCCCTGGTAAGCTATGTAGATCCCGCTATCGTCGTCTTCAGTGGAAGTCGCGTCATAAATGAATATGTCACTGCTTCCATCACCGGAGGCGTAGTAGCCCTTAACCAAGACAGCCTTGGCGGCTAAAGTGACGGGGTCTAGCGTACGTAGCTCCGCTATACTGTCCACTGCGAAAATAGGTATGTCCCTCCACAGCACACCATCGATGGCTGCGGATAGGTACTGCCCGTCTCTTCCAACGGTCCAGCTCAAATCCTTGATGCGGGGTCCTGAGGGCATAGCACCAGTACCGGTTAGGCCCCACACATCAGGGTCAGACATATCCAAGAAAGCATTCCGACCTCTAAGAGCAACCGAAGCGGTGGACGCCAAAGCGTTCTGCTGGATATCGGGCTCAGCACTCATGGGAGTAGCCCTTACCGTTCGAATGTAGGCGTCCGCTGAAACCAGAGCGCCCGCACCTGCTACCAGTGCTGTCGTGGTGTCTTCCCTTCCGGCCAAGACCAAAGGTTCGGCTACAGTATTGCCCCCAAAGAAGGGATCTTCACTGACTTCTATTGTCAGATTCCGAAGCGCTGCCGAGGAGGGGATGTAAGAGTCACTCAGGTACATATTCAAATTGTACGTGGAGGCGCCAGGTCCTATGGCAAACTTGACTAGGCCGAAGTCGCCGTAGGGGCTCTGCTTGGTCCAGGTAAGATCGGTAACTGTAAGGGCCGGTGTACTGGCACCCAAGGTGGCGTCGGGTATCTGAACCTTTACGCGACAGGAGGCATTGACTGAGTTGGACCGGGTGGGGTCCTTGATAACCACTACGAAAGACTGGTAGCTAGCAGACACTGCCGCTAGCGGTCTTGAGGCGATGGTGTACTCGAACAAAGTACCCTGGAGGTCCACGGCAGCAGTCAGAGTGTTGTAGGACATGCGGTCGGCATGCAATGTACCAAAGTGGCCTTCGGCGTAGGTCAGGGTTTCTGCTGGGAGTATGCCCAGGGGTGCGGTGGCTGTCCAAGAGGTAGTACCGGTTTGGTAAAATGCCAAGGACCCACCATTCACATTGACTGTGTCTGTAGCGTTGTAGCTATAGACCTTTCCATAATTTTCATCGTAGAGGTGGGCCTGCAGGGTCATGCTATTCGATGTCGAAGACACCACTGAGAAACGCAGGTTCTCCTTGAGGAAATTATGGGATTGGAGTGCTACTGCTTCGAATGTAGGCAGGGCCCCCGAGGATGTCTTATTCAAACGAATCTTGAAACTTCCAAAACGGTCGGGTTGGGCCAAGCTTCCACTGCTAGCAGCCACATTCAAAATAAAAGTCAAATCCGTTGCCTGTGCAGCGTCTGTAGAGAACTCACAAATCTTCCAGTAGGCGTTGCCGCCCAATCCGTTTACAGGGGTCCTGTACATGTTGGTCTGGCGATCCCACTGTGCGTCGAAGATGTGAGCGGATCCCGAGACCCCTACATCGTTCCAGAACTGATTGGTACCACCCCTAAGATCCACGTGCTCGTCAAAGTTGGCTCGGTCTGCTACATCCAGCTGATAACCTGAAGCTCCCCTGACTTCTTTACCAAGGGCTAGTTTACCCTCATTGTCCAGCTGGGAGACCACGCTTTCATCATCTTTCTTCTGGGTCCAGAAAAAGTTACTCAGAGCAGGATCAGCCGAGGTACGCGCCTCGATGAGAGATCCCGTGAACCCTCTTCCTTCCAAAACCACAAGGGAGTCTTCCAGATCGGATCGAGCTTCCTCGACGGTGGGCATGGAATCCGCGTTAGCTGCAGCTCTAACGTACAACCTGCCTGCGAATACTTTGTCCGAAGTTATCTCGCCTGGTACAAGGCCATCGGGATTTGGTTGGATTGTTCCGGCGGCACCAGTTTCACCGGTACCGGCTACGGCCAAAGCCCTGATTCGGTAATCTCCCTCATTGTCCAGGACACGGGGAGTGACCGAGTTGCTATTGAAAGCTTCAGTGTCTACGCCCTCGTTCCTTCCAGTGGCGCCCCAAGTCTCGTCCACGTCAGAGGAAAGGGCTCTTCCGGCGTCCACGTCGTTTTGGGTGTACCCGCCGTGTCGTAGGCGATGGGTGATCTCCACGGGTGGGCAGACTCTCTTGTCCTGAAGCTCCAGGATGTCCGTAAAATCCCCTTCACTGAAAATAGTGGAGTGACTACGAGTCAAAACAGATATGGGGGCGCGGAGGTATTTCACGCCCGTGGCGTATTCGCCTTCAGCGAAGAAGGGGTCATCGTAAATAGCACCGGTTAGGGGATCAGTGCCCGTCCAGTTCTCGGCGACCAGGAACTTAACACTAGCCTTGATACGGTTGGCAGTCTGATTGCCCACCACTGGGTCTTTTATGCCTGGGTCTTGAAGGTCGGGAGCACTGTCCGAAGGAGAACTCCCTCCGTCAGTAACTTCATCGAGGGTAAGTTCCACATAGATGACATCGGTCTGGCCCACACTTCCGGGTTGGATCTGGCCCACATCCTTGACATAGGTATCACTACGCATAGCGTACTTAAGCTTTTCAGCCAAAGTAGTGCTGGGATTGTTGGGGTCGGGAATGGTCTCACCAGGGTATTCCTTGATGATGGACCCCATGTGGTCGTCAGGATTGTCATTCTGTTCGGACCACTTGATATCAGAACTTAGGAAGATGTACCAACCCTTCAGGTACATGATAGCAGGAAGATCGTTGTAACCATCGCTATTCAATCCACCGTACACAGTGAAGTCTAAGTTTTGTTCGTTGGAGTTTCCATCCACCGCCGTGACTTTGAATCCGTCTACACGATGCATTCCAGCAGCATCGGGGTAGTCACTGTATCGACGCGACACTACGGCTACATCCCCATAGGAGTTGCGTGCCAACCACCTGTTCAGGTCCAGCATAGTCTCAGAAAGCTCGCGTACTTCTGCGTCCAGTAGTGGAGTGTTACGCTGAGCCTGTAACACATAATAACGCTTCTTGGCGCTATACTGGATAGAATTTGAGTACTTACCCTTAAATGGAGTAGTCATGTACTATTCTCCCTCGAAAATTACCTTCGGCGGGGACCTGGGCCCATCCCAGGACCCATACCACCACCAAATCCGTTGTACCTCCCACCACCAGATTTATAGATCATGCCTGTGGAGGGTCTATTTAGATCCATTCTTCTAAGATTCTTAGAAAGTGCCATATGGCCCTGGCGGCCCTTTGATGTCCTAGGCACTTTGGACCCCTTGCCTCCACCAGTGATGTACTCCGAGGCAAGCTTGACAGAACGAGCTAGAGCATCACTCAAGTCGTCATGGCGGTCCTTTCCTTCGGGCATAAACACCTTGATAACGTACTTGGATTTTTGAAGGACCTGCAGTTTGAGTAGTTCCTGGACAAGCTCGGAGTCCTCAGGTTTCCCGTTGGGTCCTGTAACGCCGGACGCTGGTAGCCTTATACCACGAGTCATGAACTTGGCCATAAGGTTCTGGTAGATCTCTGAGTTCAGGGTATCGTTGAAATGCCTGTCCTGCATGGTCAGGATCCCCTTCCTTTTAAGAATGGGGAGCACAGACATAGCGTAGTATTGGTCGAGAAGACCCGCATGTATATTGTAGTGCCCGTGGATTTCGGCTATCCAATCAGCCATTTCCGCGGGGTCGAATGCCTGAAGCTTACCAGTGCTTTCGTCAAAGGTCTTTTCGTCTTTAGCGTAACGGACAGCGATCCAATCCAGAACGATCACGGGAGATTCCACCCCATCTACCACATCGCGTTCCACATGGGTCACTGCGATAGCAGTTCCATCGTTCTTAAGACCAACGTCAATACCCATAAAGTACGGTATACGCTCACTGGATCTTTCCTTCATGAAAAGTTTTTCGTCCACGCAATCGTAGACCAGGTCAGCGTCCTCAATCCACCCAGAAAGTCTATCCGAGAACTCAGCACCGTACTCCACAGAGAACACCACGGGGCTCTTGTAATACTGAGATTTCAAAAAGGCAGTAGGAATTTTAGGATTCATTTCCCAGGACGGTAGCTGGATCATTAGGATGTCGCCACCCTTCTCTTCATCGAAAGATCTCTCGTACTCCTCCCAAAGCAATCCAGACTTATCGGCAGGCGAGGATATTAGGATAATCTTGCCTGCTGGGGAGCCGTCCGGGTTAGGGTACATAGCTAGCGATGGTATAATGGCTTCGTAAACAGCTTTGTCACTCTTATCGGAGGTGGACTTGCTACCTATTTCCTTAAAAAAGTGAGCGACCTCATCGAAAGCCACAAAGATATTGTTACGTCCGCGGGTGCTGCGGGCAGAGCATGCTTCAGCAATAAATTCAATGGTATACTTTCCGCCGCCAAAATCCTGGATATCCCTTTGGGACTTCAGGTACATTTCTGTTTTATTTGGGGACTTAAGCAGATAATCCCTGAAAAATAGGGCACGTTCCAGATTGTTTGTAACACGGTCATAAAGAATCTTGGCGTTCTCTTCACTCGTGGACAGACAGGTCATAGATATGGGGTCATCAGGCATCACACCGTAATAACCCTGGGGGTGGTACTGCAGCATCATACAGTACATCTCGTAGTTGGCGATCATGGATGTCACAGTGGTTTTGGTACCACGGCGCCCACAAATCAGGGCCAGCGTATTACGAGTTCCGTTTAGGGGGCCGGGGCTTATTCGGCCCTCCTCCAGGAGGTACAAGTAAAACTCCTGTTCCGTAAAGGTGTACAGAAGATTTTCGTTGAACCTATCAAAAATTGGTATGTACCTATCGGTGTCATCCAGGGGTATACCGTAATAGGCTTTAAGGATAAATCTTTGGGCGGGTAGCAAAGGGGGCACTCCGGATATAGACCCCATGCCCAGACCCCACGGGGCCTCTACGAATGTAATGACATCTACCTTGGTGTCGGCCTGATCTGTAACGCCCGCGGCAGACCCCAACATGCCGGCAAAGGTGGTCTTTACCTTCTCGGGGTTGTTTCTTCGGGGTACTAGATCTTTAGGGGCCATATCAGTTATTCTCGTGTCTTAGCAAAAGCTTGTGCGTTCATGGCTGCATCCTTCTTAGCGGATTTCTGACCTTTGTAGGCCTGCTCAGCCATCTCCTCGAAACCCGTAAGTTTCTGCTGGAGCTTTAAGAAAAATCTCTTCTCGGTAGCTTCCTGCATCCCAGTTTCTTTAACGGCCTGCAGTATGAGACCGGTCATAAGACTGAGCACATCTTGGAAGCTGTCACTGTAGAAATCGATTTTACCGCCACTCTTGTCCTTCAGCTCTTTACTACGCTGGGACACCATCTTGGCAGCTTTTTCTAGGGATATGATTCTTTTTTCCGAGAGGATAGCCTTGGAGGCAACGTCGTTCGGTTGTGTCTGATTGGACAAAGACTTTAGGTAGGACGCCTCGGCAGCGACCTCCTCCAGAATGATGTCATAAAGACTGGAGTCGTCGTCCTTGGACCTTATGGCAATACTCAGCCTGTCGTTGCTCTCGCTCCGCTCATCCACCAAATCTGTGGACACCGATCTACCGCCGACATCTGCGGACAGTACCTCGTGCGACCCTGATTCTTCAAGGGTTTCGGCATCGACGACTTCCACTTCCTCGACGTCGACTTCATTGTTCTTTCTCATAGTCGACTTCCGTTTTCGTATGTTATATCTTCCCAGTCTAGTTTACGCCCCCTCACTGGGGAGGGCTCGGGACTTCCTTTGGGGAAGTCCCTTTACGATCAGAAATTGATGTTTCCCATCTGGCCCATCACGATGTCAGTGCTCTTACGTGGAGGTGTAATAACCGCAGACATGTCAATGTCCAAGGAGTTGGCAGTCAACCCCATGGAAACCGATGGGTCAATGTCGGGAGTAACCTGCGAAGCTTTCTTCACATGGGTCACTTTAAACGAGCGGCCTTGACGGCTGCAAGCCCCACAAACCTTACGGACGCAACTCCTGCACTTGGAACCTTCAATGAGGGAGGCGGTCTTTGCCAAGGGGTAACCTTGAGACTGGCAGTTGTCGAGGGAATCCGCATGAATCTCATCCATAGCGGCCATAGCCTCTCTAACGATCCCTATGGCTTCGCCAATTGGTACGTAGTTGGCAACTTTACTTTCCACGGAAGAGGCGCTTAGGCCAGCCTGGAACGACTTAGTGGCAGCAGTCTTGATGGCGCCGCGATCCACTTCTTGGCGAGTGGGTCCCACGGAGCTATACAGGTAACCCTGCTGGGTGCTTGCTATCTTCACATCAGTGGATGCCTTCTTTTCCTTATAGGAAGTCATGGCGGCCTTGATGATGCTGACAGGGGAAAGGGACGCATTCTTCACAGCGTCCAAAAGCTGTACAGCCACGTCACTGCTCAACTTGGCGGCACCGTGCAAAGAGGAAACCACTTCAGAAGCATGCTTCATAGTGATGTCTTCCACACCTGTAAGGATAGGTAGGCCTGTGCGGGTACGAATCTTTTCCATGAAACCGTCGTCGACGGGCAAAGAATTGTGAATGAACTGTGGCTTCATGAAGGATCCGCCCACAGCATTGGTGGCAGCGTCTACATCAGGATAAGCCGACACGTCCACAACCAATGGCCCTATGATACCTTGCTTCTTCACCATGCTGCCGATCTCAGGAGCGAACTCCTGGATGGTCGCAGTGTCCATGCAAGCACGGATACCATTCTTGAGGTCATCGTCCATGGCGCCCTTCAGCATGAGGTCCTGCACACGAGCAAGGACAGGCCTTACACGAGCGATACGAATCTGCGAGGCTATCCTGGCGTCGCTGGCCATAACTTCGTTATGGATGGAAGCCATAGCTTGCTGTACGGTTTCAGGATTAGCGACCACAGATTCAACTGCGTCTGCGTGCCCTGGGTCCAACAAGGTCTCAGCCCTCTTTAGGCGGCCCTGCAAGAAAGCCTGGCGAAGATCCTCTTTGGTGCGAATGCTCGCTTCCTTAGTGATCACGCCTGCATTCCTCAGGTGATTTTCATAATGGGAAAGCACTTCTTGGGAGTACTCCACCTTATCCACAGCTGTTTTGGACAAATTACGGCAGCGGCCGAAAGAGTCCACGTAATCTCTTTCCTGCGAAGGGGACCCCACGACAAAGCTTGCAAGACGGATACGACTCTTGCCAAGTTGGATGGCGGCTTCGTGGGTGGTGCGGAAGGGGGACAGGTCGATGTACACGTTTCCGAGTAGACCGTCTTCCGAGGCTACCTTCTTTAATTCCCCAGATGCGGCATCGAGGACTTCAGAGGAGAACCTTTCCCGTAAATGGGTGACAACGTCCTTGCCGGCCAGCCCCTGCATCATGGCTTTTTTGGCCACGCGAGCAACTTCGAAGATGTCATCTTCGCCGATGGTTTTGTTCTTCCCTGCGGACTCGGATGGAATTGCCGAATTGGGTACCAGCCGGTAGGGGCTTGAGTACTGCTCGTTATTCCACTGAGCTTGAAGTTGGGGAATTACCTCACGGGGGGACTCCGAAGGGATGTTGTCGTAGTTTTCACCAGGGGTGACATTAAGCCAGTCCAGGTTTACTACGTCCTTGGTGTCCAGAAGCCGTGCGATATCGCCCAGGTTGCCGCTGTTAATATCCTGAGGATTCATTGTCTTTCTCCTACTTGCTTTGTACTCTTTGTACAACTTTTTACAAGACCTGTGAGCACTGCAGATGCCAGCTTCCTGGTCACTCCGTCAGCACTCTTATCTAACCCAACGAAAGGCGTATTACTAGATGATGCCTCTTTAGGGTTGGATACTTCATTGTTTTCTACACTCTCTTCCGGTTCCCCAGATTCATCGAAGGTAGGGAAGGCTTCGTCGTCTTCAGGGAGTTTTTCTTCCTCTCCGCTGGGGCCTTCTTCCTCGGACTCATCGTCCGCTCCAAAAATCTGTTCCAACTCTTGAGTTATATCCTCAATAGCTTCCTGGGAACCTTCCTCGGACTTTTCTTGAACCCTTGTTATGGATTCTTTTTCGTCCTTGGATAAACCCCACCCGGGGTTGTTAAGTTCATCGCTGAGGGTGTCTCTTAGGGACGATAGGCTAACCAGCGTCTCTGACATCTCAGTTTTCATGTCCCTGATGGACATGACGTTTCCTCGGCCTCCAAGATTACCGTCAGGACTTATTTCGTCGCTGGGTACAGAGGTGAGTTCTTCCAAAGCATGCTTGGTGTTCTCCATCGCGGCTGTCACCTGAGTGAGGACGCTGACCACGTGAGTGATCTTGGTTTTGTCGTACTGGGGAGCGCCCTCTAGGTTTCTCTCAGCAGCCTTGGTAGCTACCTTGACCACAGACGCCACACCTTCAGTTGTCAGCCTCGCTCTCATCGTTACCCCTTAACAGGACTTCCGTCGTCGTTGAACTGCTTCTCGATGACAGTGCTTCCGTCCCCATCGACTCCGATGGACCAGAGTTCTTTGCTGGACTTGTGGATAAGAGTTTTAGAGGAAACCCTGTCAAAAGAGTACAAGTCGGCTAGGGAGGCAACCTTCATTTTATGAGGATTGTCAGTGAAGGAGCTACCCTTAGCTAGGGCAGCTTCAATGACACGGTTGATAATCTCAGAAGATACACTCTGCATGGCTTGATCTCCATTTTTGTCCGCTGCATAAACGTACACACGGTCCGAAAAAGTTTGTTCTTCGCCTTCACCCTGATGCTCGTAGGCCTCGCCTATCCCTATGGGTTCTATTGCGATATTAAAGGGGTCTGCACCATCACCCTTGGGCTTCGTGTAAACCGTATCAGACTGGGGTTCTACCCCGTCGCCAGCTGCCGGATCGTTAGGCATGGACCACTGCTGCCCCCACGCATTGGTGGTTGAGGCAGGTTGGTCCTCTGGAGATACGGCGTTCTGAAAGGTCTCGGGCCTTTCCCCTTGTCTCATCAAGTTGTGGTCTTGCTCTAGCTCGTTTGTTCTAGTGCTGTCCACGTATGGTACATTCTGTGGCCCACCCCAGGGTTCTGCGTACTGCAGGACGTCCCCTGAACCCGATGGGGTATTGTCTTCTTGGTAGAGGGGTATGTTAACGGACGGAAATGCTATCTCGGCCATCTTGACCGAGCGATCCTCCAGAAAACTACCTATAGCGTCTAACGACATCTCTACCTACCACCGCTCTGAAAGTTGGAACTTCCATCGCTTTTTGTTAAAAAACCACTAGGGGATCTACCGAATCCCTTGTGTGTTGTAGGCAGGATTAGGAGATTATATGGAACCGGACATATCCAACACTACGTTGGATCCGCGTTCAAAATGGGGGAGCTTTACTTCGTGCAGCATATAGAGTCCACATTCTTTGATGTAGCCCGCCAGCTCTGCTACGGTGGAAAACCTTCGGTCTTCTTCTGCTCTTTTCTTTAGTAGGTCGACGCCCCTGAAAAACTTGTGGCGGACCTTTACTTGTGTTAGTTGCTGCCTTTCTTGGTAACCCATGATGTCATTAACTATTGCAGCGGTCTTCGTTTGGCAGGTGGTCCTTATCATATGGTAAACCACGTGCGTATCAACTTCATCAAATACTTCGGCCAGTCTTCTTTTTAATTCCTTGTTGTCCACCTTGGGCATGTCTCTGAGAAACACCAGTCGCTTTCTAGCTCTCGTGAGCCTGTGACTTACGGCTCCCTGGGAGATGCTGAAAAAGGCAGCAATCTCTTTTTGTTTCTTCTGATCACAGTAGTACATGTGAATCAGATCCACTTCGCGTTCTGGCAACTTATCCAAATACGGCTGGAGGTCCTCAAAATTTAGGCTGTCTTCCTCATGCTCGTCGAAAGTGGTCTCCTGCTTGGACGCTACGGTCCTTTCCAATATCTGCGGATCCACATAATGAGTTCTGGCTCTTGGCATCTTTACCCTCCCTAGTTCGGATATCTTAAGCTGAATTTTAAAGGTCGTGTCCCAAATATACGGGTATAACTCGTTGATATTTTAATTTTTGTTAACAAATATTTTAGCAGTTAAAATTCCACTGGGGAGGGCATAAAAACTATACGAAAAAACCTCTCCCGTTTTACCGGAAGAGGTTCGGAGAACGCCAGTGGCTGCTGAGCGCTCGTTCACAATGTAGAAAGTTTAAATGTCTTCCTTCAAGATAATGGCTATAAAAGACAGGTCCTTAGCAAGGACCTCGCGGGTCCTAGTCTTGAACTTTACGTCTGCAGATCTCTTGGCCACGTCTACCCTAGTGACGATCCCGATCATTCTTTTGAATGTACCCTCCACGCCTTCCACGAGATCCCCGACAGCCGGCACAAAGGTATAAACCATCTCGTCTAACAAACCCCTGTATTTTTCAATCTCAGTACCTGACACAAAGGATAACTTCCCGGAAAAGGATAGGACCCTGTCAACGTAATTACCCCTGACCTTCTTGGCCCTTCTCTCGAAGTCATTACTGCCGTCGTGTTTGGCAAAGGCGTAGCCATCAAAAAGATGCACCTGAAACTCTCTAGCCGACACAGTCTGTACCTGAACAGGCAGAAAAACCTCAACACCTGCCCCCATGTGGTTCTTGATCTCCCTCTCCACTTGGGCGGCATTCTTTAGGAGGTCCACGAAATCATGTAGCGTGAACGCTGCCCACACTGATTTTTCAACACTGATTTCCCCGGATTCACTCATGCAAAAACTTCCCTTTTAGGATCTCTTCAACTCCACCGATTGGGGTACTTCCTCTTGGCCCCACTCCTGAGTGATGGTGTCGACTGTTTTTTGGACTACGCCTAGACCCCGAGACCTTTTCTTCATCTCTCTCTGCTCAGAAAGCTTAGACAGGTTAGAACTGGGTGCTCCACCACGTGTTGCGTCCGATGAGGATCTAACCGGTGCTGGTACAGGGACAGCAGAGGATGTGTCGAAATCCCCTTTTATGAATTTGTAATATGTTTGTGCTATCTCGGATTGGAGGAGCCTGCTGTCCGACATCTTACCCTTCGCTGAGAAATGAGCGAGGATGGGACCCAGACGGCTACCGTACGCTGAATATACATTCTTGACGCTTTCGTAGGTATCCCTTTTCATACCAGATAGCCCGTACTGGAGGGCTTCCAGGAGTACCCGGATAATGGAGGAGTGGGCCGTGTCCGCTCCGAAGCGATTGCAAATAGACTCAGCACTAACCATGGCGGCTGCTAAATCCCCATTAAGGCTAATGAGCATATCGCTGACGGCATCCACATCGTAGGAAGTAAACACTGACACGTTCTCGTGATTTATCCCGCCCATGAGCATAAGAGGTTCTAAAGCATTTTCCGCTTCACGAAAGTGGCCACCCGACCACTCAGCCAACGCCCTCAGGGACCCACTGTCGTAGGGCACATTGTTAGCCTCGCATATCTTGTTAAGCTTGGATAGCACATCTTTGGGAGTGGGGTGCATCATAGGGATGGGTACGCACCGGCTACGAAGGGTGGGGGGCATCTGATGGCCTTCCGAGGTGCTGAACATAAATACTGTGTTGTCGTCCTCAACGGGACTTTCCAAAGCTTTGAGGGCTGCGTCTTTACCCGCCTTGGATATCATATGGGATTCGTCCATGAGAATAAACCTCTTCCCTACCGAGGCGTACTCAAGAGTCTCCAGCAAAGAGTTCACTTCCTCTTTGGTCCCATGCCGAGCGGCATCCACTTCCGTGTAGGAGGAATGGTTACCCCTTAAGAAATTGGTGCAGGAAGAGCAGGTGTTGCATGGATCCTGTGTAGCTTCATCTCGGTTGGGGCACAGAGCTGCCCTGGCGAAAAGAGACGCCAGGGTAGTCTTTCCTATCGACCGTGGGCCTTCAAATAGGTAGGCTCTAGAAAACCTTCCGGTGCGAAGAGTATTCACCAGCAGTTTTTTGGCGTAGTCCTGACCTTCCACTTCACCGAAAGTTTTAGGTCTGCTTTTAATACCGTCCATGTTACCACCTTTTAAATCCTGACGTAATATACAGGACCAATTTCCTTTTTTGAACTAAAAACCTTAATTTCAACAATTTCAGAACAAAGCCAAACTACCCAGAGTGTTGGACAGTGCCTTTTTAAAAGCCTCATCTCCGTGCTTCACCAAGTAAGCGTTGGGGTCTTTATGGCCAAACTCCCTCGAGTAAATCCCCTTTCTACCGAACTTAGTGAATACCGACTGCACCCCTTCCCGGCCCGCCTTGTCGGGGTCAAACACCATAACGATGTTATCCGCTATCATGCGTAGAGTAAACATCTGCTCTTCGTTTATGTTGGAGGTCAATGTGCTTACCGTGTTAGGGAAGTGCCTAGCTATAGAGATGCAATCGAAAGCCCCCTCGGTCACGTACACAACCCCCTTGGCCAGGATGTGGGGGAGTGCCTGGCGGAGCCCGAAGAAAGCCCCAATCTGCTTTGCCTCTTTTAGGTAGTAATGCCCGTACCGAAACTTGGTCTCTTTTTCCAAGGACCTGGTTATCAACCCGTTGACCAAACCAACGGAATTCTCTAGTGGTATGATTACCCTGTTTTTCAGGAAAAAAAGATTCCTGGTGACCTCCCTAAAATCATCTTCCTCAGGGTCGTTGCTGAGGGGTAGAAATGGCACGGCTGTATGCCCTAAGCGGTATGAGTTTATTTCTCCTTTCGTGAACTTTCGAGCATCGGTCAAGTACCCCAATACATCTGGGTAATTGGCAAGGCTGCTTGCAGCCCTGTTCACAAGGGGGTCAAGAAACATTATTTCTTTCCCGCCACTTTCTTGGGAGTAGTTTTTTCTTGGGAGCGGCCACCTTGGGTACAAGGTCATAATCCGAGCTACCCTTGAAGGCGTCCTTAATAAAGGCGTCATCCCACTTTTCAAACATAGGAACGTCCCCTTCAGCTACAGGGTGGAACTCCGCGAATAGTTCGGGAAAGGCCACCCCTTTTTTACCCTGGGGACTAACCAAGTCGGGGCAATATATCAGGATCACGTATTTAAAGGATTCGGAATTAAGCTTTCTCCAGGTGAAATGCTTTTTCCTACCTTCCAGGATTTCTTTACCCTTCGTGGACCCCCAATCGTATATCTCCAGAATCTTACCTAGGCGTCCGTGCAGCCCAATATTGAATTCGTCGCCCTTGTTACGGGACAGAAAGTCCTGACCAGCCATAGTGATGAAAACCAAGTCACCTTGCTTAAATTTCTCAGCCATAATGCTTTAACCCTTGTTTAAATCCCGTATAATATTTTTGACTTCCTGCATGCGTTCGTCCGTGAGGGGTTCTCGAGTGCTGTAGCGGGTGGATAGGTCCACCTCCAAAACTCTCCCGATATCCCGGCTTCCCACAATACTCAGTAGCCTCATCGTCAACTCTTCTTCTCCGCTAAACAGTACATTCCCTATGGTGATCACCATCCTACCGCAACCATCGCACTTGAAAAACATAATGTCTGTTTCCGTGGTGGTTATGGTTACAAGCGTGTCGCAATTGAGACATGGTATGGCGATCTTAAAGAAGGTACCAGTTAGCATAGGCCTATCACCACCTCCACACCTAATGTGTCGGCCATCAGAGTTATTGCGAAGTTGTGAAGGTACTCATCCCTAGCAACCACCAGTGGCTCAGGAACCTTTACAGTATACCCCAGGAACCTCAGGTCGGCTGCCGTGAAAAGCACGGCACTATTTGTCTCAGCGCCTATCAAGTAAATCTCCTCTGGGTCGTTCTTCTTGATCTCGGATAGTAGCGGCGTCTTCCAAAGAGCCGATGGCCTAGTTGAAGCTATGACCAAGGAATTAGCCCCGGCCAAACCATCCACCATGTTTATATCCAAAGTCCCAACAGTGCACTGGGTCTTGGTGTGTGCGTAGAACTTATCCTCGGGTGAGCGCACATCCCGGGTATGGAAAACTTCGAACTTGTCAAAGTCCAATTCCTTCAAAGTCTGGGATACTCTCAGCTTAACTGCTTTGGAGTGTTCCCCTAAATAGGAGGTCCCCTTCGAGCTAAAATAGTTGAACTGCATGTTGGTGCAGATTACGACGTTTTTTCTCATTCCCCAGACCTCATCTTGCATTTTTCGCTGCAGAACTTGTACTTGAACTTCTTCTGAGTGAAGTAGCGGTGGCATTGAGGGCATTTCTTTATTTTGGAAAACCCAAAGGCCTTGATGAATAATGTCAAATTGTAGCACACCACGGCTTCCACCCAAGGGGAATCCTTTTTCCTGATGGATAACCATTTTCTAGTGGTGCCAGAGGAATCCAGGTTTCTTTCCTCCTGGTGCTCCAATATGCTTGGCTCCATGTAGGAGTTCAGGTAATTGACAGCTGGGTGGTATACCCCGTTGGCTATTATGTCGTCCAGGAGGCTGCACAGGTCCTCCCTAAACTGGGTGAGGTCCATCTCCCCGGCCAAAACTTCCTGAGCTATCCCTATGGTCCCCTCATCGCGGGTACCCTCGATCAAACCCTGGACCACTCCCCTTGGGTCTGTGTCACCATTAACAAACCTAATGAACAGGGGGTCTGACTGGTGGGGGGTGTAGGTCTTGTAGCGGGGCTTATCAGACATTAAAAAGTCCTCAATACAGAATTCAGTACGGCTCTCTTCTTGGCGGAGCGTACTGACTGGACGGAGATGTTTTTCTTTCGAATATCCACAGACAGCGTCATGTCCGGTATAGCTGTATTAGGGAGGGGGAAGGTAACCCTGTGAAGGGCCACACGCTGAGAGGACAGTACCCTGCTAAGGTCAGCCCGCAACTTAGCTTTAGCCGCACCGTAGTCGGGGTGCTGTAGCAGCTCGTCAATGGATACCAACGCATTCTCGACCATGTCCGTGATGGCGGTGATGTCTACCCCCATGTACACGCTTTTCTGGTCGTTGTGCTTCCTATCAAATTTGGGTAAATTTTGATTTTCCATATTAGCTCAACAGTAGCAGTGTAGCGGATGCCATCTGGGCCTGACCGTCCACTGACTCTCCTTTCATTATCATTCCAACCATGTCTGTAAGTTTTTCCACAATGTTCAGGATCCTAACGGGGCCCATTGTCCTCAAGCGGGGCAGGAGCCTGTTTCTCAGGAACCATTCATTTTGACCAAAAGCGGCAGCCAGGTCCCGCGTGGATACCTTCTCGGAATCCTGCATCAACATGGCAAAGTACAAAGAAAGGTCATCAACAATCCTAGAGGTGAACTCCAAATAGGAATCTGATCTTAAAATCAAATCCGCGGTGTCCTTGGGAAGCTTGAATAGGAATGAGTCCTTATAGGACATATAGGTGACCTCGTCGCTTAGTTTTCGACTAACCACTGAGGTTCTTCCCACCAACCCCTCTCCGTTGGTAGCGGCGTACTCGATACAACTAAGGATACCCGACCAGCCCCCGCCATCGTTATTATCGGCTGCAGCCTGGGTGCCCTCCTCATCGTAGGAAATACCCATGAGAGAGCAGGCAAACGATATGTCATTTTTCAGGGTCTTATCAGTAGGGTTGGTGACCTCTACCACGGTGCAGTTACCCATGAGATTTCCCCACTGGGCCTTAGTCGTGTAGAGATTCTCCTGGAATGGTATGACCCTGGTGCACCCCGTGGAGGCATTCAGAAACTCGTCTAGACCACCCTCACTCTGAGTCTGGAACAATGTCACCTTGTGGGGGTCTGTCGCGGACGGCCACTCATGGACATCCAGCTCTTTAGACAAGACCCTGCAGAGATGCCTTGCAAATATCTCGGCAGCAGGGTAATTGTAGCCCTTCCCCGTAAAAACAAATGTTCGGGGGTTGGCTTCTATGTCACGTGTCAAAGACAGTGCTTCTCTGAAGGATACTTTCATAGGACCCTCCTACACGAGGAACCGACACATAGGAAGGCTGCAAAATCCCCCTCACTCTGGGAGACCACCACCGAGTTCACTACCCAGAAAAAGTTAACCTTCACGTTCTTTTCTCCCACGCTCTATGTCCGCCCTTATGAGTAGACTGGTTATACCCACGGCCCAGATGAACATCGCCCTGGCCTGCTTCTCATGGGTGGCCATCACCTTGGCGAAAGCGTTCAGGCACCTGTTTATATCAGACTCACTGTGGCTACCAGCATGCTCCAGGTACCAACTTGTGCGACTAGGCATAGAGACATGGAGGGTATCCATGAACTTCACTTTCAGAAAGTCCGTGCACATGGCCACCATGACCTCAGCCAAAACCTTAGCCCCCAGGGCATTGGACTGATTCACGAAACCGGAGAATTTAGCCAGGGCCTTGCATGTATCCCCACGCAGGATGTAAGTGAAAAGCTGGGGGGCGGTCTCGTGGGCTTTGGTGACCGTATCGGCATTATCCATGGGGTCGATCGACAAGAATGGGCTAAGCTTTGACAATTCCTCGGCTTTCTTTATCTTCATGCCGGCCTTCATCATTAGGGGCTGGTACGTAGTGCAGGAAGAATCCCCTGTGAAAAACATTTTGGTGCGAGACATGATGGTGGACGAAATATCCCTTCTGTCCCTGCACGTAAGAATGACCAAGACCCCGTCTGGGTCTTCTTCCAAAACTTTAAGGAGGCTCGCTTCAGCAGAGGGGGTGAGTTTCTCAGCTCGCTTAATCAAAAGGCACCTTCTGTCGGATACCGTAGAAAAGTCTGTCAAAAAGTCCAGAGCTTCCCGTACAGTCCCCACTAGTAGGTTACCTGCCTCGGACAACTCCATGGAGAACAGATCGGGGTGTTCGGATCCAAAAACCCTGCAGGATGGGCACGGGCACGAGGGGTCGTGGGTGCCGGTACACAAAAAGTACCGGGCTAACAGATCCGCAGTGTTCCACCTGTTATGATCGGAGGTCCCGTGCAATAGGAAAACACCTCCAGGAAGTCCTGAGCCCCTTATGTAGGTGCTCAACTGCTCTTCTGTTCGATTCGGTAGGGTCACCTGATTAAACGGCATTTTTTTCCTTAAGCACTAGAGTAAAACGACCATGTCCTCGTAATAGGACATAAGCCTTCTCAAATATTCATCGGCTGCGGACTTCTTTCAGGTTCACTGCATGGCAGCCAAATCCAGGTGAACCGTTACCGGAGGTCTATGTTAACACGGGGTCTAGTCCACTACCCCGAAGACCGCCTAAAAATACTCTACCTATAGCAACTGTATCTTCTAGATATGCTTGTTCAAATAATGATTTTTTGGTTTTTTCGCCAAATTCGGCCACCTCTAGCCACATTGACTTTACCCACCGCTCTCTAGCACTTGCCAGGAATCCAGGGCGTTCCACGTTCACGCTCAGTAACGTACGTGCTCCTTTTCCGAAAAAGGAGTGAAAATCTCGAACCGTTGTAGTAAGACTCCGCAGCACCCCGGCATTCACCCTGCTTACGCGAGGTAGGTGGTGGGAGTCCGACCCACTGCCGCCGTTGTGTTTAAAGGAAGGAACTGCGTGTTTCACGCCAATTAAGGCATTTTTCCTACATACGCTCTTTCGAGAGGGGCTATCAAGACATACCCGAACCATGTCCGTTCGGGTCAAAGTCGACGGCCTGGTTGAAACGACCCCGGTCACCTTCAAGGGCCAAACCCATTCATTGCGGCCACATAAGTAGCTCCACGCCGAGGAATCTTGCCTGTCAGAACACGAAGCACAGGCGGAGTGAGGACGCATCCCCAAGAGGTTTCCCTCCCTTAGCTCGCCTTTCCAGTGTCCAGTTTGAGTGGTCATTTCGTCCTTTTTAGACCCCACCGGGGTCATACACCATGAATAGGTGTTCTCCAATATATGAAGGCACCCTTCGTTTTTAAACAAAAAATTTACCGATAGGCGGCCATACGCTCCAGATTTACCTTCCAGCGCTCCACCACAGGTGCCAATTCCTCGGCTCCTTTAAGAATGTCAGGGTTAGGGAAATCCTTCTGTTTCAGCACGATAACCTGGTCTAATCCCTCGATTGTAGCCTTTAGTGCCAGGTTTTCAGGATTTAGGACCTCAGTACTCTTGATCAGTACTAGGGGGAATAACCCCTCCTTCTCTATACTTCCCAGGGTACCCAGCTGCTCTGCTACGATATCAGGAGTATTAAAAAGGGAGTACGAAACCATGTGTAGCCTCCTGTCCCTTAGGTAGATGGTTCTAAGGAAGTCAGTGAACATATTCACTGATAGGACGTCTTTCCAGATAATTCCGATTCTTTTAATAGGCATAAGCCCCTCTTTGGTTACATCCCCTTAAGATAGGGATCTTTAAGAAAAAATGGTAGAGGGGGTCGATCGAACTCATTAAATGATTTCTGTTTCGTCGTTCTCCCTCTACCTATAGCAACTATATCTTCTAGTAGATATCCGTGAAACGGATATCACTTACTTACGTAAGTAATATCCTTGTATAAATACATAATGAATTAATCCTAAAATGGGGGAGTCCGCAAGTGAAAGAGATATTTCCCCCTACAGCTGGAAAGTTAGCTTTTAGTGAGGGATAGGATCCTAGGGTCAGTTGAGATTTCCTGGATCAATCCCTAATACCGTCGAAGTTTCTAGTTAAAAATCTGATACAGATAACGTATAGTACCTCAGGATGTTATTGGTCATCCTGGATTTTAAAGGAAAACTGATGCCACAGGGTAAAGATAACGAAGGAACTGGTTTTCGCGCTGTAAGCGGGCTGGTTCAAACATTGAAAGTAGCAGAGATGGATGCAAGCATAGCTTCCAACCTGGAACGTGCCAAGGATGCTCTGAAAGATCTGGCTAATGTGGTTACCACTCAATGTGCCCTCCTGATGGAGATCACCCAGAAGGGTGCTGACGCTAGCACTATAGCTTCTGTACATACCCAGTACAACAAGTGCTCGCAGATGTACCATTCGAAATTAAGCAAGTTTGTGGATGTCAGCCTGAGACAAGCTGAAACCATGCTGGACGATAAAGAAAGAACGGCAAAGCTCCTGAAAGAGCTGGACCCCTCACGATAATACACACCTGGAGTGATAACAAAGATGAGTCCTAACAGACCTACCTACAAAGATGACCGTATCCAGAGGTCCCTCTTCAGAAGTGAAGAGCACTACGTTAAAGCGGAGAAGATGCTTGACGGGGTCCTGACCGGTAAGATAGGGGACGCCCCCATGGGAGACAACGGGGAAATTGCTTTCTCAACGGTCCTCGATATTATGGGGGACGAGAATAAAGCACTGGACTACATGGACTACGAACACCTGGTGGAACTCTACCTCAGGCACAGCCCCCTGTTTTTCAACCTGGCCGGTGACGATATTGTGTCCCTGAGGCCTGCCAATTTTGAGAAACCCGTAGTACCGCCGGACACCCTGTACTTTGGGACAGTTCGTGGCGTGGCTCAGAGAGCCCTGGAGCAAGGCCTCGAGAGCAGGAAGCACCCCCACGTTGTACTGACATCGGATATTACAGCAGCCGTGAGACGTTCCCACCAGTTCAGTATGAGCACCAAGGACGAGGCAGTCCTGCTCACTGTGGATGCGGGACGTGCTTACAAAGACGGTAAAGAATTTTTGGTGGGAAATAGGAGTGGGTTGTACATGGCAACCCACATCAGTCGCAAGTACCTAACCTACGACGATTCTACCCACTAACAAACTGTTTCGTGTAAGGGGTTTAAGGCCTCCTGCCCATTAAAGGGCAAAAGGATAATGCAATGGCTGCAGATATGAAAATGCTAAAGGGTGAGGTGGTACGCATTAAGCACCACTCAACCGAGACAGGTTTCTGCGTATTCGTCATCAAGGTGGTGAAAGAGGGCAGAGTTTCCAATCACTCCATGAGTTGTTCTGGCACCTCGGACGAACCCCCGACACCCGGATCGATGGTGGAAGTGTACGGGACAGTGTCTAATGACACCAAGTGGGGTCCTCAAATGAAGTACTCCGCTTTCCACGTTACTTCCGGGATGAGTGCCACTGCCGTTGCTCATTACCTACGTTCCTTCGCGAAGTACCTAGGGCCGGAGAAATCTCTGGCCATCGCCCGTAGATTTGGTACGGACCTTGAGAAAATTCTGGACGAGGACCCCGACGCACTGCTGCAGGTCAAGGGCATAGGCGCCACTATCGTCGCCAACATTGTGGAAGGCTGGCGCGAGAACCGCAGCATGCACACCATCAAAATCTTTCTGAGTTCCATAGGGCTACCCGACTACAAGATCCGGGAGATTGCCTCCAAACATGGACCAGAGTACGACTCCCTCATTAAGGACGACCCCTACGTCCTCATGTATGAGGGGATTGGTTTTTCCATTTGTGACGAGATCGCCCTTAAGCTAAAAATACCGGCCAGCTCCAAAACCCGTTTAAAGGGTTTGATTCTGTTTGCTCTGCGTTCGGCCACTATCACAGGCGATGGTCATTTGTATGTTACACAGCGCCACATCCTGGGGGAAGTGAACGAATTCAACATGAAAGCTTCGTTCGATCGTAAAATCGATCAGACCGGTGTGGTGTGGAGCATGCTCGAAGAGGGCATGAATGAGCTGATCGAGAACGGCCATGTCGTTCAAGAGGAGGACAGGTTCTACCTCCTGGGCCATTATTTCTTCGAAAGTAAGTCTGCTGAGATCCTGGCAGAGATTATTAACTCTCCAGGTGAAGCCAAACTTGAGAACGTGGATCCAGAGGGTTTGGTTTCTTACTATGAGAAACATGAACAACTCCGTATTCCTGATTTTAAGTTTGGCGAAAAACAATCAGAAGCTATAAAGTCCTTTGTCCGCGACAAGGTTATGGTGGTAACAGGACCCCCGGGTACCGGTAAAACCACCATCATCAAAACATTTGTCCGCATCCTGGATAATGCCAAAGTCACCTACTGCCTGCTGGCGCCCACAGGTATTGCCTCGAAAAGGCTGGAGGCGACCAGTAATAAGCCTGCTGCCACTATTCACAGGCATTTGGGTTTTCAGGGCTCCCGTGGTTGGAAAAAGAACAGCGAGAGCACCCTTGAGGAGTCCTTCATCATCGTGGACGAGTTCTCCATGGTAGACATGGAATTGTTCTACAGGCTCATAAGCTCCATGAGGCACAATTCCCACATTGTATTCGTGGGGGACGTGTACCAGTTACCCAGCGTTGGTCCAGGTAACGTGCTAAAGGATTTGATTCGAAGCCAGAAAATACCTACGGTAATGCTGGATAAGGTTCATAGGCAAGCGGAGCAGTCCGACATCGTTTTGGCTGCCAATAGAATCAAGGATGGGGACACCAATCTGGACCTATTCAAGAGCGACATCAATGCCGATATTTGTTTTGTCCGCACCAACAATGACATCTTAGCAGGGGAGAAGGCGATCAGTCAAGTTTGCCAATCTCTGGAAAAGACCACCAACATAACCTACCAGGTCATCACCCCACGAAACGACGGGGACCTCAGCGTTTCTACAATCAATGAGCTCCTGCAAGGGGTCCTAAACCCCCCGGGTGTCTTTAAACATGAGGGGTCTGTTAACCAGATTGCCCTAAACAAGACCACCTTCATCCGTCCCGGCGACAAAGTAATGGTTATCAAAAACAATTACAACCTCGGCGTATTTAATGGGGATGTGGGTAAAGTGAAACTCATCACCCAGGAAGTTGTCAGGATCACGCTATTGTCCGGGGAGTCCGTGGCTATACCCATTGCGGATTCCCGTAACATGCTGAAGCTTGCCTACGCCGCCACGGTGCACAAAGTGCAAGGTACCGAATTCTCAGTGTGCATCATACCCCTGCTAAAATCACACGGTTCCATGCTACTGCAAAGAAACCTACTCTACACGGCTTTGACCCGTGCTCGGAAAAAAGTTGTGGTAGTGGGGCAGGAGTCTGCCATCCATGCGGCCATAACCAATGCCGAGATCCGGAACAGAAGTACTCGTTTTGCAGAGAAGATCCAAGCATGCTGCAATGAGTTTGTCCCCAACGGTTCTCGGTTTACCAAGAAGCTGTACAGTATTCCTGCCACAGCCTCAAATTTTCATGCTGTCCAGAAACTCATCCACCCCTCGGTTAAGCAGAGGTCCTACGTTGACGAGATGTAGGAAGACTGAAAACTTTTAGTTAAAAAAAAGCAGTCACCCCTATACATTGAAAAGCGCGAATTAAGGAAGTCGTTATTATGTCAGAAGTAAAAGAAAAAGATATCGAAGCATTCAGCACTGAAGAGCTTCTCAGGCTAGACCTTGGTAAGGATATCTACCAGGTTTTTGAGTTCATCCAGAACCTAGGTGTGGTGCAGAACAATGTCAGCGTTCCTGACCCTGCCTATTATCGTCGTCTCATTACTGAGGCTCGAGGCCACGCCTCGACGGTAAGGCAAGAAGTGTCCAAGGTGCTCAGGGCTAAGACCAAGGCCCAGTCCCGTTTAACCTCAAGGACCACCCGGTACCAGATCCTCTTGGAGGATAAGCTTGAGAACGACGTAGCAGTCCAAGCCGGGGTTAGCATCGAGGACAGGAAAGCCAGGGCTGCCAATACCTTGGTATCGTTGAAGAACTCCATCAACGAAGCCAAAAATGAAGTGGAAGCTCTAAAGAATCTTAAACAAGCTCTGGACGTAACCTTACGTGACTTCAACGCCATGTGCTCGGATTTTAGGGAGCAAGCCAAACTTTTACAGGAAGAGCTCAAACGTCTACCCCAGTTACCTCCCAACGGGAATGATGTGGACTCGGGAGCTTCCTTCGCAGGAAGCGTAAAGGACATCGAAGAGAAATACGGCATAGGTGTCACCGTTGCTTCTGTCGGGTTAGAACCCGAAGTAGCGGATGAGCTGACCATCGAAGACGAGGAGGAATCCTCTGACCCTACAGACGACTTGATCGCCGGCATGATGGATAGCTTTGCATCCGTCTCCCCAAGTGTTTCTTTGGAAATACCTGACCTACAAGCGGATGACATGACGGTGGGCGAAGAAAGCCCCCCCGACTTAGCGACTCAGGAAGGGGTCCAACAGACATTGGACGTGGATATTGAAGCGGACATGGGTTACACCCTGCCTGGTGAGGAGTTTGAAGAAACTCCAGAAGATTCTACGGGTGGTGAATCTTCTGAGGAAATCTCATTGGATTTGCCTGATACCGATCTCTCCCTACCCGAGGAGACACCCGACTTTGACCTGGAAGTACCTGACAGCCCAGCACTGGGAACCGCATCGGGAGATTCTAGTGATTCAATGTCCATGGAAATCCCAGGCGGTACGGACATTACCCCCGAAAGACCCACTAATAGTGAAGAGTCTGCATTCGATATGTATGCCGACAGTGACGACGAGGTCACCGTAGAGGATGACCTAGACTTCATTGGGAACCTTTTCAACGAGGAAGATATATCGGATCAGGTAGAGGGTTACGTCTCTGAGGAGTTATCCCTGGAGGCGCCGTCCCTATCTTTAACCGAAGATAAAGAGATTCCACTTACCGAAGAGACCGCGTCGAATGACGAAGTTTCCGACGAAGTGACGCAGGATTTTGAAGTGGCTTCCGTGTCCACGACCGAACCTAAGATGTCCAAGCACTTTGCTGAGACGGAAGAGGAGAAGGTCCCCGACATGAGCATGTCCATGGATGAACCCTTGGAATCTAAGGCCGCCCCGAGTACTCCCGAGAAAAATGCTGATACCCTCACGGGTATTGACGAGCTCCTCGGAGCACTTCTTGGTGGCTGATGCGTCCCAAACACCACCACGTACACTAAAGCCAAAGCCCACGTTTACGTTTTCACAGCATAGAGGAATACCACCATGGAATCATTCGGATTCGACAATAAGGATGTCAAAAGCACCAGCTTCGACAAGTTCAAGGGTGAAAAGGGCCGTACCTACACGGTCAGCTTTGCTCACGACGACCCCAACAAGTTCTTTGTTGGCGGTAAGCAGCACTACAGCAACAGGCTACAAAAAGGGTGGGCATGCTTGTCCACCGCTACTAGCCAGGAAGTGTGCTGTACCCATGATTACGACGGTAACGAAGCCAAGTGGCGCATCGGGTGCATCCTGGTGGTCTACCGGGTGGATGACGGCGTCGTCAAGGGGATTGATAAGGTGCTCCCATGGACTTTCAGCGCCAAGCAATTCGAGCTTCTCAAAAAGATCTACAAGGAATTTGGCCATGTGGACCTTACCCTGACCTGCACGAATGGCGAATATCAGAACTTTGATGTTCTCCCCAAAAAGAATTGCGCCTGGATGGGGAACGATAAGCTGAAAGAATACGTTCTGGCCAACTCCAAAAAGATGTACGAACGCCTGCCTAAGATGATATCTACCAAGATGTCTGAAGCTGAAATCCGGGAAAACCTGGGTCTTGGTGGTGGTAGTGCGAGCGACTCTGCCTCGGGCTTGGACCTGTCTAACATTGCTGGCTCTTTGGACGGCTAAAGGGTAACATGGCCTTCATACTAGGTTTAGACCCCAGCTTAAGGAAATCGGGCTACTGTGTCGTAGACACGGAAGCCCCCTATAGCTCTTTCATAGAAAGAGGAAGGCTCTATACCACGGTATCTGATGGCTTTGTCACTCTGCGTCTGCTCAAACAGCAACGTCAGATCAAAGAACTGATGGAAAGGTTCTCCATAGACTTCGTGTCTATGGAGCAACCTTACTTTGGCGATGGAGAGGCAGAGGTGCTATTTGCCCTCAACCAATTTATCCATCAAATTTTCTACAGCAGGGGAACTCACGTTATCGCGTTCCCACCCCAGCAACTAAAGAGCTTATCTATACCCACAAAGGACCCCAAGGACGTGGGTAAGAACCACATGGTGATGGCTGCCCAGGAGAGGTACCATCTGTTGGGTACACCTATCACAGACGACGAGGCGGATGCCATGCATGCGGCGTACCTGGGGAGGATTTACTACCAGTGGCGTGTGGACAAGACGCTTAAAAGTAGCGACCTAGAAGGTATAGGTCGCGTTCTGCACCCGGAGGCAGGGGAACTTAGGGCAGCACTCATTACAAAGAAGTATGCTGCGCTCATAGGTCCCAAGATTTACAAGGCTTTCTACGGGAAGCACACATACGTCAGGGGATCCAAAAAGGGTACCACTGAGTATAAAGGCTTAGCGTTCCGGGAGAATGAACTCTTCTGGGACTATACAAAGATTTTAGAGAGACAGCGAAAATACAATTCGCCCGAAAGTACACATCAAGGAGAAGACCAGGATGCCAAGAGCGACCCCTGCTGAAGAAAGCACTGCAGCAAAAAAATCAGCCCCCCAGAAGAAGTTGTCCAAAAGTGCTGCGAAGACGGCAAAGGGAAAGGCAGCTACTAAGATGGTTTCCGACTCAGGTAAGGGACGGGCTGCCGATATCGAAAAATTCCTTAAGGGGAATGAAGCCATGCTGGGGGATATAAATCGCCCCATCGACTTCATATCCACGGGTAGTTGGGTAGTAGACCGTATCATTGGTGACGGCTTAGGGGAAAACGGAGCGGGTGGTATCCCCAAAGGGTTTATGGCGGAAGTCTTCGGTAAGGAAGGCTGCGGAAAAACCACTTTGGCCCTACAGACAGCTGCCGAGTGCCAGCGCGAAGGCGGGCTGGTGCTTTTTGTTGATTTTGAAAAGTCTCTCCGTGCCCAACGTCACTACGTTAAGAGCCTAGGTATTGACATTAACGACAAGTCCAAGTTCATCCATTTGGAACCGGACACTTTGGAAGATGGCGCCAAAGCCACTTTCGAGGCTATTGTCGCATTGAGACCTGACCTGGTGATTATTGACAGTGTTGCTGCCATGATCCCTTCTGCTTTCCTAACAGGCGATGTGGAAGACGCCATCAAGGTCGGACTCCATGCCCGCCTTATCGGTATCTTTGTGGGTACCCTCAACAAGGTTCTGCAAAAATCCAACACCGCTGTACTGTTCACCAACCAGCTCCGCGCCAAGATCGGTGGGATGGGTAACGGACCTCAAACGGACACTACCGGTGGTATGGCGTTCAAGTTCTATATGCATCTTCGCTTACAGATGGCTGTAGTGAGTAAAACCTCCTCTTCACAGGTAAGTGAGATTACCGGTAAGGCCGGTACCTCTGTGGTATCCGACCAGGTAGTAAAGGTTACGGCTGTCAAGAACAAGATGGACAAGCCCTTTAAATCCGAGGAAGTGTACATCACCTTTGGTAAGGGTATGGATGGTCTCCGCTCGCTCATCGAACTGGCCATAAAGAGAGGTGTGCTGAAGGGTTCCGGATGGTACGAATACATCTCCAAAGAAGACTCTGGGTACAACTTCAAGATTCAGGGAGTTGCCAAGGTCAAGGCACACCTGGAGCAACATCCTGAGGTTGTAGAAGACATGATGCCTCGCTTGTTCCCCGAAGTGGACGTAGAGGCCTTCGTCCAAGCCCGGGAAGCCGGTGAAATCGATAAGGACGATATGGGTGACGAGATGGCTGACCTTCTAAACCAGATGGCTGCCAACATGAGTTCCGTTTCTGCAAACCCATCACTTCCCGGTGAATCGGACGATTAAGCACCCGCAAGGGTACTAGGAGATTAGTAGTGGCCACCAAAATCGAAATTTTCAATTACAAGACCATCAAACACGCTGTATTTGAAGTGGATGGCTACACTCTTCTCCTGGGCAAGAACTTCATTGGGAAGTCCGCGCTGATCACTGCGATTGTCTCGGCCTTCATCAATAGAACCGGTGACGGGTTTATCCGCCACGGGGAAAAGTTCGCTGAAGTCAGGATCACGTATGGAAAGTATTTCTTTGCTTGGCACAAGGAGGAGGGTAATAGCTTTTACACCTTGTCCGACGGGGAAACCACTCGCACATTGGAAAAGATAGGCGCTATGGACCTGCCTCGCGAAATTGTCGAGGCAGGTTTTGGCCCTATCGTCATAGGTGGAAAGAAGAATCTGCTTTGGTATGCCCGCCAGCTGGAAGTCCTGTTCCTGATAGACAAGCCCCGCCAAAACAGCACTACCGACCTCATCGCATCGGTCACCAAGATAGATGCTGTGTATAAGGCTGTGGAGTTGGCCAAAAAAGACCTTAAGGCGTCTAAAGCAGAACTGAAGGTACGTGGGGCGGACATCAGGGATGCCAAACAAGACCTAAGCAAGTTCGAACCCCTCGAGGAGTACGCGATCAAAGAAAGCATACTTACCGGGATAAGGGACCAAAACCTAGCTATTCAGAAAGAGGTGGCCTTTCTGGAAAAATCCACCAGAGATCTTGAGGAGCATTCTACTACCCTGCGAAAGTACCACCCCGCGGTAAAGCTAACCCCCGTCAGCACGGTTCCCCTTGGGGGGGACCTTAAGGAAATTGTAAAGCTGGACGGGCTTATGCGTCAGTATAGGGATAGTCAGGCGGAAGTGGAAAGCTTGAGTTCCGTGCCAAAAGTACCGGGGTATCCCACAGAGCTGTTGAATAACTCTGAGGGTTTAGCTCGGGAAATAAGTAACTTGGACGATCTTTCCCACCGACTGGACTCCGCTCAAAAGGTAGTTGTCAAATGCAGGGACGCAGGTAAGATACCTAGTGCTGATAAAGCTTACAAGGCTGTGGCTTCCCTAGCTAAGGAAGTGGCATCTATAGCAGTTCTCGAGGATAAACTCAAAAAAGCTAACGAGGGGCTTTCCAGGGTTAAGGCTGCTGGTAGTCTGAAACCTGTCCCAGTGCCCCACGAATTACTCAAGGAATTGATCACCTTGGAAAAACTTACCAATTCCTTGGACGCAGCATCCAGGGAACTCAGGAGTGCCCATGCCGAGCTTTTAAGCGCTGCGGCGGAGCACGAAGAAATTCATGCGGAGCTGGGTAAATTTGAAAACTGCCCAGCTTGTGGAGCCCCCCTATGAGTACTACCGTAAAGTTTGTCTATTACACCGATGTACATATACAGGACGTGAACCCTCCCTCGCGACTGGGGAGTTACCGTGACGATATTCTGGCAAAAATAAGACAGGTCATGAATATTGGTAAAAAATCCAAAGTGGATTTTACCTATTGTGGTGGAGACCTCTTCAACCATAAGAGGCCGGCTAGCACCCGTCACGCTCTTGTGACCCAGGTTATTGGTGTTCTCGATGACAGTGGGGTACCAAATTACGGGGTTCCCGGAAATCACGATCTCCAGGGAGACGATATTAGTACTCTACCAGAGCAACCCCTGGGGGTTTTGATGGAGGGCGGCCATATGATCCAGGTTAAAAACGGACTTCTGTTCAAAAAGGGTAACCTAACGGTGCACCTGGACTCCTACGACTTTGAGGAGGAGCCCGATCTAGTTGAGCTCGCTGAAAAACGTGAAGCTGTCAAGGCCGACGTGCATACCTTGGGGGCACACATTTTTTCAAGCCCCAAGGGTGGTGATCTCTTTGGGACTAAGATTTTCTCGTACGAGGAGCTCGCAGTAACCGGCCACGACCTATACCTATTGGGACACTACCACCCTGATAATGGCGTGGAAGACCGAAGCTATGATAAGGACCGCCAGACGTTCATCAACGTAGGGTCCTTGTCCCGTGGGGACTACGGTGATGAGAACCTTACTCGTAAGCCTAAGTGTGCTTTGGTCACGATAACCAAAGAAGACGGGAACGTGACCTGGTCGGTAGAGCAGATCCTACTGGATGTGAGGCCCGCCGAAGAAGTTTTTGATTTGGAAGCAAAAGAAAAGATAGCCAAACAAAAAGAGGAAACGGCTGAGTATGTAGCAGAGATTGAGAGATCCTCGACGGCTACCGATGGTAACGCCAGTGAGGAGGAAGAGCTCAAAGCCATCGTACCCACTGATAAGAAAATCTACAACCGAACCATGTACTACATCAACAAAGCTCGTGAAGATCTAGCCAAGGTATCTGCCCAATGAGCGGTCTTCCTGATTTTTCCAAGATGCGGTTCGACTTCCATAAGTACAAGACGTACTGGGAGTGCCCCAAGAAGTTTCTGAAACAGTATAAAAGAGAGGACCCTACGGTACCTCAGAACGGATACTATCGTGTGTCCGGTGAACTCGTCCAAAAATTTTTCGAAATGTACTCTAACCATTGGAAGTCTACCGGGTCGGATGTTTCCGAGGGTAGCGTAAAAGACAAGATGCGTCCCTTCTGGAACGCCCTGCTAAGATGGAACGAGGTAGACTGGGGACACCCCATGTCCAAGCTTGGGGAGTCTGATCTGTTCCTGGAGTGTGTTGACACCATTCTTGCCAATTTGGCGGAGCTAGACGTGTACGGCGGGACACAGTCCGAACTTA